>Ga0233432_10006077_pt1 | contig 10367 bp, 10 predicted proteins | sample SI_122_August201_6_FD_179870 | JGI IMG/M metagenome (GOLD analysis project Ga0233432, IMG submission 179870) | Seawater microbial communities from Saanich Inlet, British Columbia, Canada - SI_122_August2016_10_MG | ecosystem: Environmental > Aquatic > Marine > Inlet | place: Canada: British...
AACATGATGGACCCGATCGGATTTGCCCTGGAAAATTTTGATGAAGTGGGTAAATTCCGTGAGTACACTAACGGACAGCAGGTGAATACACAGGCTGTGTTCTGGGATGGCACAGAATTTCAGGGGCCACAGGAGTTACATGGTTTGCTGATGGTTCGCAGTGATCTGTTTGTGGAAAATTTCACTGAGAAACTAATGACCTATGCGCTTGGCCGTAAGGTGGAGTTTTTCGATATGCCCTCGGTACGTCGGGCAACACGACAGGCAGAACAAGAGGGTAACCGTTTTAGTGTGCTGGTTAAGGAAATTGCGCTGAGCGAGGCATTTACCCGTCGCACGAAAGGAAATGCAAGCGATGAGGCTAAGGAAACGGCTCAGCGCTAAGAAAAATCAGGTCATAGTTACTCCACAGTTAAGCCATAACATAGTGTTTTGGGCAAGTGGTGTAGGCAAAAAAGAACTATTTTTACTTTGCTGTATCCTTCGAGCTGCAGGAAGTGGTGCAGATCGCAGAAAACAGCAAGTGTTATACCAAATGTCATACCAAGTGTTGTAAGAGTTGTAAGCACTGCAAGATTCAGGAGAAACAAATGTTTATTACCAAAAAACACTTGTCTCGTCGCACCCTGTTAAGGGGAACGGGCACGGCTATTGCTTTACCCTTGCTGGATTCGATGATCCCGGCACAGACCCTGCTGGCTCAGACTGCAGCATCACCGGCACCGCGTGTGGGCTGTATCTATATCCCCCATGGCGCCACTATGGCCTATTGGACGCCATCGCAAACCGGAAAGAATTTTGACTTTACCCCTATTTTAAAACCCCTGGAAGGCTACCGTGACCAGTTAAATATCATTAGCGGACTTGCCAATACCCCGGTGGGTCCCCGTGAAGGTGAAGATAGCGGCGGTGCCCAGAATCATGAGCGCGCAGCTGCAGCTTTCCTGACTGCCGCTCATCCAATTGCTGGAGACCGTGCCTATGTGGGTAAATCCTTTGACCAGGTAATCGCTGACGCACTTGGGCAGGACACACCATTGCCCTCTGTTGAACTTGCCATAGAGCCATCCAACAATACTTGCGGGGATGTTAATTTCACCTGCTCCTATCGCAGTGCGCTGTCATGGAAAACACCAACCTTGCCGCTACCGATGGAAAATAATCCCCAGCTGGTATTTGAAAGATTGTTTGGTGATGGCACCACAGATGCCGATCGCAGGGAAAGACGCAGGCAGTCTGCAAGCCTCCTGGATTCCATTCGCGAAGATGTGTCCAGCCTTAATCTGCAATTACCAACAGCTGACCGGGTCCGACTCGATGAATATCTGCAGGAAGTGCGTGAAATTGAGCGCCGTGTAGCACTGGTGGATGCCAAGTTATCAGCGGAAGCCCTGGACGTGCCAGATGCCCCGCGTGGTATACCAAACGGTTTTGAAAATCATATTAATCTGATGTTTGACTTGCAGGTGCTGGCATTCAAATCTGATATCACCAGAGTCTCAAGCCTGATGATGGCAGGTGAGGGTAGTAATACCCGTTTCCCTCGCAGTGGCGTTACCGAGGGATTTCACAATGCCTCGCATCATTCCAACGAACAGAAAAACAAGGATCAGTTTTCCATTATTAACAATTACCACATAACCGTACTGAAAAGCTTTTTTGACAAACTTGCCGCGACTCCAGATGGTGATGGCAGCCTTCTAGATCACTCGATGATTCTTTATGGCAGCAGTATGAGTGATGCTAATGAGCATAACTTTGATCCTCTACCGATTCTTCTGGTAGGCGGGGCTAGTGGTTTAATCGAAGGTGGGCGGCATCTTGAATTTGAAGCGCACACACCCCTGGCAAACCTGTACATGGCGCTGTTTGATAAATTGGGCATACCCCAGGACAGTTTCGGTAACAGCACCGGTAGGCTGGATATCTGATAAAACGCCTGCTAAAACGCCTGCTAAAAAGAGTTTAATTATGAAAACAGAAAAAAATATTTTGATTTCACACTTAATCACTTACTTAATCAGTAAAGGGCGCGCACTAGGCGTCCTTTTTTTCTGCCTTGGTTTATCTTTCAATCTGTCTGCACAATCAGGTCTGGTTATGGAGCATGTGAGTGGTCCGGTGTGGATGCTCAGCGGCGGCGGTTATGCCAATATCAGTGTGCTTGTCGGTGATAACCGGGCCTTGATGGTTGACAGCAAGCGTCCGGAACTGGTGAATGAAATTCGTGCCATGGTTCGACAGCTAAGCGGCGGGGATGTTGAATATCTGATTAATGGGCATGTTCATCCCGATCACACTGATGGTAATGAAGGCTTTGGTGAGCAGGGGGCTATTATCATTGCTCATGAAGAAGTTCGGCGAGTGCTAATGGCGGGTCAGCGTGGCGGACCTCCGGCACCAACAGCAGCTTTGCCTGTGTTAACCATTGCCAATGAGGGCAGTATGACTCTGCATTTTGACGGTGAAACTGTTCATGTTACTCACGCTCCACCAGCACACTCGCTGGGTAATGTGATGGTACGTTTCGAACAGGCGAACGTCATACACCTGGGTGATCTTTATAGTCCGGAACGTTATCCGGTTATTGCTGGCGGGTCTGTTAACGGGTTTATTTCAGCAAATGAAAATGCCCTGGCTCTGGCGAATGAAGAAACATTTTTTATTGCCGGAAATGGTGTCGTCACCCAAAGACAGGATGTGCAGGCATATATCAATATGGTGCTGACAGTAAAAGAGAGAGTCGCCGAGATGATTGCCGACGGTCTATCTCAAGAACAGGTAATCGCTGCAAATCCCAGCGCTGAATTTGATAGCATCTGGGGTGACCCGGGACGGTTTCTGCCAGCGCTTTACCGGGAACTTTCTGCTCTTTGAAGTGGTTTGATCACCAGGCTTGCTAGCGGTTGCCTGCTCTGACGGTACGCTGCTTGTCAATATTCCACTCTCTATCTTTCACCGAGTCGCGTTTGTCATGGGTTTGTTTACCCTTGCCCAGGGCAATCTGACATTTCACCAGATGGTTTTTCCAGTACATTTTTGTACAAACACAGGTATTGCCTTTTTGCTGTATTGCGGCAAATATTTTAGCGAGTTCTTTGGCATGCAGAAGCAGCTTACGGGTTCGGGTAGGATCTGCAATGATATGAGAACTGGCTGTATCCAGGGGATTTATCATAGCGCCCAGTAACCAGGCTTCCCCATTTTGGATAATGACATGACAGTCCGTGAGCTGAACTTTTTTCATGCGCAGGCTTTTTACTTCCCAGCCTAATAAGGCAATGCCTGCTTCAAAGGTATCACCAAGAAAATAGTCGTGCCGTGCTTTTTTATTGACGATGATTGTGGAGTCGTCTGATGTATTTTTCTTTGCTTTTGCCATGGGGAGCATTATAGGGGGAGAGGTATGATCTGCCTACTTAATAGGAGGCAGAGTCTGTAGAAATTTCTGGTAAACTTCCTGTCGACTACAAAAAAACCACCAATACAGGATTCAATGAGGGGATATTCATGTCGGTTTTGAGAGGTCAGTTTAGTTCAAAACTGGGTTTTATCCTGGCATCTGCGGGATCGGCGGTGGGAATCGGTAATCTGGTTGGATTCCCGGTAATGGCGTCCAAAAATGGCGGTGGCGCTTTCCTGCTAATCTACTTTATCTTCATTGCTTTTGTCTGTTTTCCCGTAATGCTTGCAGAAATTTCCATGGGGCGCGCTTCACAGAAAAGCCCGGTGGGAGCTTTCCACGAATTGTCAGAAGGTAACCGTAAATGGCGCATGATAGGAGGGCTTGGTTTAATTACCCCTTTTATGATCGGCGTTTTTTATACGGTGATAACGGGCTGGATTCTGGTTTATATGCTGCAGTCGGCAATTGGCAATCTGGAGACGCTCGCCAACCCTGATACTTTTGGTGCAACGGTTGGCTCGCCCATTATGTTTGCCTACCTTCTGCCATTGCTGGCAGTACTTTTTTACATTCTCGGGCGTGGGGTAAATGACGGAATAGAGCGTGTAGCGAAAATTCTGATGCCTGCTTTGATAGTAATGATGGTGCTGTTAATTGCCTTCGTGCTTACTCTGGATAATGCCTCTGCAGGGTTGGCGTTTTACCTGATTCCGGATTTTTCCAAGATCGATAGCGGGGTGATTAATTCTGCGCTCAACCATGGGTTTTTCTCATTATCCCTGGGGATGGGCATCCTGATCACCTATGGGTCCTATTTGAATAAAAAAGAAAAGCTGGTCAGCTCTACCCGCCTCGTTGCATTGGCTGACACCGGGGTCGCTTTTTTTGCCGGATTGCTGGTAATACCTGCGGTGTTTGCCATTGATCCCTCTGTTAATGCGGATGAACTTTCTGAAAGTAGTATCAGTTTAATGTTCAGCTATTTGCCTCAGGTATTTTTGTCCCTGCAGGATTTCGTTGGATTTTTTGGTGCCAGTCTGGTGGCAACAATGTTTTTCACTCTGGTATTTTTTGCGGCACTTACCTCACTGGTGTCAATATCCGAGATCCCCATTGCCTACCTGATGGATGAAAAAGATAAATCCCGGCGAGAGGCCATTGTCTATATCGCAGGCTCAATGAGTGTGTTTATTATCATTACCACGGTGTCATTTGGCATGAGTGATTTTTTCACCAGTTTTTTGAATTACGGTGGTATAAGTAAGTCGTTTTTTGACCTGATTTATGATGTTTTCTATGAAACGATTCTTCCTCTTATGGGGTTCATTGTTTGTCTGTTTGTCTGCTACCGCTGGAAAAAATTCCGCATGCATGAAGAAATCGCTCTCGAAGATGATGGCTATCATGGCTCCTTGCTGGAAAAATATGTCAGTGTTTCTCTGGGAACATTTATCCCCCTGATTTTGTTGGCAGTGTTTGCCAATAATGTCTCGCGGATTTATTTCGCCCATAACCTGTTCGGTTTTTAACAGATTTTTCCAGTAAAGGCTTGCCGGTGACTATAATTGATCAAAGTGCCTTGCTTCCTTATTCTGCCGGGCAGTTATTCGACCTTGTTAATGATATTGAAGCTTATCCGGACTTCATGGATGGCTGTATCGATGCTGAAATTATGTCGAAAAGCGCACAGGAAGTAACTGCGCGCCTGGTTTTGGGTAAGGCAGGATTGCGCTATACCTTTACCACCTGCAATACATTGAGTGCACCAGAAAGAATGACAATGGCGCTAGTGGAAGGGCCATTTAAAAAGTTTTCGGCAACCTGGGGTTTTAAGGAACTGAATCACACGGCCTGCAAGATAAGTTTGAAAATGGAATTTGAGTTTTCATCCGGGCTGGTGAATGCTGCCATGAAAAGCCTGTTCGATAACACCAGCCGAAACCTGGTCAATGCTATTTGCCAGCGCGCACAGGCGGTCTGCGTCAAATGAACAAAAATTCCCCTGTAAATGAAAAAGAGCATGATGAGATCAGGGTAGAAGTGGCCTTTGCACTTCCTGAACGTCAGGAACTTGTCGTCATGTCGGTGATTGCAGGCTGCACTGCACAGGAAGCTGTTGAACTCTCAGGGATGCGAATGAAATTTCCAGAGTTTGATTTGGATAGTTTGGAGTTTGGTATTTTCTCGCGACCGCTAAACGGTCTTGATTTGCCCTTACCTGGCGCTTATGTGCTTGAGGAAAATGATCGTGTGGAGATATACCGGCCCCTACTGAATGATCCCAAGCTCGCAAGACTTGAACGGGTTCGTATTGAGCAGCGCAATATGAGGAAGGAGCGGGACAAAAAAAATAAAGAGAAAAAAAACAAAAGACTGGCACAAAAATAAAAATTTCGTGAGGAAGCTCTACTGTCCTAGTGCAGAAATATCTTCAGCGCTTTCAGCTACCTTGCCAAACTGTTCGTTTTCAGGAGTTTGTTCGAAGTCGCCAGCAAAATGAGTGAGCTGATCATTTTCAAAAAAGACAGTCAGTGTTTCCTGGACACGTTCGCCGCCCCCAGGTTGATAACTGTAGATATAGTCCCAGCGATCCTGGTCAAAAGTATCTTTTACCAGAGGGGTGCCAAGAATAAAATTAACCTGCCGTTTGGTAAGGCCGGGGCGCAGTTGATCGACCATTTCCTGAGTAATGATATTGCCCTGGGGGATTCCCAGCTTGTAAACACCGGGGAAAGCAAACGAGGTTACGCTCCCGCAACTGCCCAAGAGCAGGGAAAAGACCGTAATAAATATAAGTGTAATCGAACGCAAAAGTGGTTGAGCCTTTCACATAAAAACAGGAAAAGGCATAATACCTGAAACTCAACAATCTTGTTAAGTGGTGATTGCCTTTAAGCGAATCCACTGTAGAGGCTGTAAAGATATGTCCGGAGAGAATCAGGAATTACGTAAGGCGGGGCTAAAAGTCACTTTGCCAAGGGTGAAGATTATGCAGATTCTTGAATCTGCCGAATCCCGTCATATGAGCGCTGAAGATGTTTATAAGGCATTACGTGATGCGGATGAGGATGTGGGGCTTGCGACCGTATACCGCGTGCTCACACAGTTTGAAGCCGCTGGCCTGGTAACCCGTCATCATTTTGAAGGGGGTCACTCAATATTTGAGATGACTCCTGATGACCATCATGACCATATCGTTTGCACCAAGTGCGGGCAGGTAGAAGAATTTTTTGATGAGATAATTGAGAAGCAGCAGAAAGCAGCTGCGGATAAGCATGGCTTTACTATATCTGATCATTCACTCTATATTTATGGGCTTTGTGCTAATTGTCAGGAGTGATTAGTCGCAAGTCACAAGTCTCAAGTTACCAACGGGCATCTTTCAGATGCCATGTCGGATGACGGCCTTGCAGGCCTTTTCCGACCTACATTATTTTCGCTTTCCGCTTTCCACTTTCCACTTCCACTTACCACTTTAATCCTCACCGAATCCCTTGAGGCTTGAAACTTGCGACTTGTGACTATATTAAGCCAGCATCTTCTCTGCATGGGCAAGTGATTGATCTGATAATTCCTCTCCACCAAGCATGCGGGCGATTTCCTCAACTCTTTCTTTTTTATTCAATTTATTTAGTTGCGTGGCTGTGGAATTCTTGTCTGAGGATTTGCTGACATAGAGATGCTGGTGCCCCTGGCTGGCTACCTGGGGTTGATGGGTGACACACAAGACCTGGCCTTTCTCGCCAAGTTTTCTCAGTAATTCGCCGACAGACTTTGCCACACCGCCACCAATGCCGACATCAACCTCATCAAAGACCAGCGTGGGGATTGAAGAAGTGGCAGCAGTTACCACCTGGATTGCCAGACTGATACGGGATAATTCACCGCCGGAAGCGACCTTCACCATAGGTCTGGGCGGTTGTCCGGGATTGGTGCTTACCAGAAATTCTATGCCTTCCAGGCCGCTTGATCTTGGCGTGCTGTCACTGAAACGGGTTAGAGCGACACTGAAACTGGCGGAATTCATACCGAGTATGGCCAGTTGTACATTAATTTCCTTGGCCAGCTTTTTGGCGCCTTTCTCTCTGGCTTTGCTAAGCTTGTTTGCCAGTTCCTCGTAGCGCTGCAGCAGCTTGCTCAACTCTTCATCCATTAAACTGATCTGGACATCTGCTTCACTCAGACCGGAAAGCTCATCAACCAGTTTGCTGGTAAGGGCGGGCAGTTCAGCCGGGGGAACATGATGCTTGCGTGCCAGCTGGTGGATCAGGCTCAGGCGCTGATCAATTTCTTCGAGGCGCTCAGGATCGAGTTCAAAGCCGTCGATAGCATGCTTCAATGTTGAGGACGCTTCTTCAACCTGGATCAGGGCAGTAGTAAGCAGGCCACCGGCTTCTTCAGTCTGTTTGCTGGAATAAGGGATTTCCTGGAGCAGGCTTATGGCGCGTCCCAGAGATTGCTCAAGATTGAAAGATTCATTTTCATTGCACAGATCCAGAACTTGTTGATTGACCTGCATAGAGGCTTCGCCATGGCTGAGTTTCTTGTGCTCCTCTTCCAGGGCCTCAAGTTCATTCTCTACCAGGCCAATTTCTTCCAGTTCTTTTACCTGATAGCTAAGCAACTGATACTGGGCATTGGATTCTTCAGCCCGGTTGCGGATATTTTCCAGTTCCTGATTGAGTTGTCGCCATTTTGTTGCCAGGGTTTTCACTTCAGTGGCATCCAGCTGCAGACCGCAATATTCATCGAGCAGACGCTGATGTGTTGCTGTTTTCAACAGAGACTGGTGCTCATGCTGACTATGAATATCAATCAACATCTCACCCAGATCGCGGAGATTGTTCAGGGTGGTGGGCTGGCCGTTGATATAGGCGCGGGAGCGACCGTCACGGGTAATCACCCTGCGCAGAATGCAGCTGTTTTCGTCTACATCAAAATCGTTGTCTTTTAGCCAGGCCACCACCGCCGGGTTTTCAGGAAGTGTCAGGCAGGCACTGATATCGGCTCTTTCAGCGCCACCACGGATTACTTCACGATCTGCTCGATCTCCGAGCGTCAGACCCAGAGCATCCAGCATGATGGATTTTCCGGCGCCTGTTTCGCCGGTAATCACGGTCATCCCGGCTTCAAGCTCTATTTCGAGCTGATCGACAATGGCGTAATTGTTGATGGTAAGTTGTTGCAGCATGGTTGAATTATAGCGACTTGTTACCCTGATGTTAGTACAGATTTCATAATTTATCCGGTTTCAATATTACCCCTTGATTATCAGCCGCTTGCCCCCATATTCCGCATAATCTGTTGCTGTAAAAATGAATTAGCTGGAGGAACAAGATGGCAGGTGATGACGCTGACAAAGATGTCACTGACGAAATAGGTGAAGATATCCCTGAATCTGAGGAAGTAATGCAACAAGAAAGCGATGGCAATGATGCTGATCAGGAAATTGATACTGAACTGGATGGATTGATTCAGGAAGCTGTGGCTGCTGCACTGGCCGAGCAACAGGATTCGGTTCTCAGATCTCAAGCAGAAGTTCAAAACATGCGCCGCCGTTGTGAACAGGACGTAGAAAGGGCCCACAAGTTTGCACTGGAAAAATTCAGCAGTGACTTGTTGCCGGTAATGGATAATCTTGAAAGGGCATTACAGGCAGTCCCAAATGCTGAAGATGAAAGTGTTAGTGCGCTTTATGAAGGCGTGGAGCTCACTTTAAAGGGGTTTCTGGAAACATTGACCAAATACAGCCTGGAACAGCTGGATCCTGAAGGGGAGCCTTTTGATCCCCAGCAGCATGAGGCGATGTCCATGGTCGAAAATGATGATGTAGAACCAAATACCGTGCTGACTGTGGTTCAGAAAGGCTATGTCCTCAATGGCAGGGTAATCCGGCCAGCCATGGTTATGGTGTCAAAGGCAGCAAAACAGTAGAAAAGTACTGAAAAATTAACAAATAAAGTCACGGCAACTCTTGAATTATCTGATGCCGGGCCAATATAGAACATATTAAAGATATTTAAGCGAAAGCTTAGCTGGAGAGTAAGAAATTATGGGCAAAATTATCGGAATAGACCTGGGTACCACTAATTCCTGTGTTGCGATTATGGAAGGCGGTAAAGCCAAGGTAATTGAAAATGCTGAGGGTGATCGCACAACCCCCTCAATCATCGCCTATGCCGAAGATGGCGAAATTCTTGTGGGGCAGCCTGCAAAGCGTCAGGCGGTAACGAACCCGGACAATACATTGTTTGCGATCAAACGTTTGATTGGTCGTCAGTTTAAAGACGATGTTGTGCAGAAAGACATCAAGATGGTGCCATACAAGATTGTCGCAGCAGACAATGGTGATGCCTGGGTTGAGGTGCGTGGTGAAGCCATAGCGCCGCCACAGGTAGCCGCGCAGGTTTTGAAAAAAATGAAGAAAACTGCTGAGGATTATCTGGGTGAGCCAGTCACTGAGGCTGTGGTTACTGTTCCCGCCTATTTCAACGACTCTCAGCGTCAGGCAACTAAAGATGCAGGCAAAATTGCCGGGCTGGATGTTAAGCGCATCATTAACGAGCCTACGGCAGCCGCCCTGGCATACGGCATGGACAAAAAGGGTGGCGACTCCACTGTAGCCGTTTACGATTTGGGTGGTGGTACTTTTGATATCTCGATCATTGAGATTGCTGAAACTGATGGTGAGCATTCATTTGAAGTGCTTTCTACCAATGGTGACACTTTCCTGGGTGGTGAAGATTTCGACCTGCGCCTGATTGATTTTCTGGCAGATGAGTTCAAGAAAGAATCCGGAATGGATCTGCACAACGATCCTCTGGCGCTGCAGCGTTTGAAAGAGGCCGCTGAAAAAGCAAAAATCGAGCTGTCATCTGCTCAATCAACAGAAGTAAATCTACCCTACATTACTGCAGATGCGACGGGTCCAAAACATCTGGTGGTCAAACTGACTCGCTCG
>Ga0233432_10006082_pt1 | contig 10361 bp, 11 predicted proteins | sample SI_122_August201_6_FD_179870 | JGI IMG/M metagenome (GOLD analysis project Ga0233432, IMG submission 179870) | Seawater microbial communities from Saanich Inlet, British Columbia, Canada - SI_122_August2016_10_MG | ecosystem: Environmental > Aquatic > Marine > Inlet | place: Canada: British...
TCACGATACTACAACATTGCTAACTTTAAAACATAATCAAATTGATTGTGGTGTGGATTTGAAAGTAGGAACTATTAAATTTGCTGATAATACTACATTAACAAGTTTTGCTGATATACAAGCAGAAGTCATAGCGTTAGGAAATGGTTTAAATCAAGCATTTAATACTAATTTAGCAGTTCAAGTAGGTTTGCTTCAAACACAGATTACTACAAATGCTACTGATATTGCTACAAATACAGCAGATTTAACAGCAATAAATGCTGATATTAGTACGACGCATCCTTCTTATGTAGAGTTCGCAAAGAATCTTAAATTACCTAATGGTGATATAATTAGTGCTGGACCATTAAACGGAACAAACGGCACGAATGGTGTAGATGGTGTAGATGGTACTAATGGCACGAATGGGACTGATGGTTTAGGATACACTGGTGGTTCATATAATGGTTCTACTGGAATAGTTAGTTTTGCTTCTAATGATGGTATAGGATTCTCAACAGGAGATTTGAGAGGAACAAATGGTACTAATGGTACTAATGGTACTAATGGTACTAATGGCACGAATGGGACTGATGGAACTGATGGTTTAGGATACACTGGTGGTTCATATAATGGTTCTACTGGAATAGTTAGTTTTGCTTCTAATGATGGTATAGGATTCTCAACAGGAGATTTGAGAGGAACAAATGGGACTAATGGTACTAATGGTACTAATGGTACTAATGGCACGGATGGTTTAGGATGGGTGAATGGAAGTTATAATTCTTCTACTGGAATAGCAACATTCGCATCTATTCAGGGTTTAGGATTTTCTACAAGTGATTTAAGAGGTACTAATGGCACGAATGGGACTGATGGAAGTGATGGTGCAGGATTTACTGGCGGTTCATATAATAGTTCTACTGGTATTGTTTCATTTACTTCTAACGATGGATTAGGATTTTCAACAACTGATTTACGAGGTGCTGATGGTGTAGCAGGAACAACAGATTACAATAATTTAACTAATAAACCTAATTTACAGAGTGTCGCTACTACTGGTAATTATTATGATTTATTTAACAGACCAGCTTTAAATTATTTAGGCAACACTACGAATGTATGGCACTCATCAACAGATGGTAGAAATCGTTTATATTTTTTAAGTGGAAGTAATACATATTTAACATCAGTTAGTAGTGGTATTCTTTATTTGCAAACAAGCGAAGGTACGGCGACAAGAATAAGTATTCCCAATAGTGGAATGATTGATTTTACAACAAGCGGTGGATATGCCGGAAGTCAATCAGGCAGACCTTGGTGGGGATATAATAATACTTATATATCTACATCAACCTATAATTTTCCAACCAGTTTAAGATGTAATCAATCTATTTTAACATTAACTTATTTTATCACTAATAGTGATATACGAATAAAGAAAGATATACAAGATTTAGACGACCAAGAGTGTTTAAATAAATTATTAGCATTAAAACCGAAAAAATATAAATATTTAGAAACTTACGAACGAGGTGATAATTATACATACGGATTTATAGCACAAGATGTAGAAGAAATATTACCAGAAGCAGTTAAAACTATGCCAGATTATTTACCTAATATTTATCATAATTATAATATTGAAAATAATATTATTACATTAGATAATAATGAAAAATATACACCAGTATTAAATCATAAATTAAAAATATTAGATGCGGAAAAGAATATACAATACTTTAATGTTGTGGAAATTATTGATAATCTTAATTTCAAAATATCTAATGATGACGAAAAAATATTAAATGGAGAATATTTTATATATGGTTATGAAGTAAATGATTTTAAGAAGTTAAGCAAAGACCACTTCCACGCTATAACTATATCGTCAGTTCAAGAATTACACCGCAAAATAGAACAACAACAAGAACAAATAAATCAATTATTAGAAATATTAGCAAGGAATAATATAGCTTAATTTAACCAAGTAATATCATTTTCATAACCCATTTTATAACAATAATAGAAACAATCAAAATTACAATCACTTTTACCTTCAACTGGTTCTCCATTTACTAATTTTATAAAATGAATTCTTTTTCTAGGTATTATAATCTGTAATTTTTTATTTTTAAAATTTTCTCTTATATAACTAGTGCAAATTTTTGATGCAGGCATTATCATTATAAATGGTTTATCTAATTCTGCTAATCTTTGAAATACTTCTTTACTTTTACTAAAAGGTGGATTAGATACTAAAATATCCCCTAGATTATTTTCAAAGAAATCTACTTCTTCGTGAATTATATTAAAACCTAAATCTTTTAGATGACTACCACTTGTTCCATCTCCATAAAATGCTTCCCATATTAGTTTATCTCGTGGTATAAGATGTTCAATATTTTCCCAAGCATATTTAGGGGTCATATAGTCATCATGTTTAGTAAAGGTTTTAGTATGAAAACCCGCCATTCTAATTATATACAAATAAAATAAAATAGTACATTTCTTAATTTATTTTTATTTTTTAAAAAACTTTTTAAAATTTTTAAATTTATTCGTATATGTACTTTTTTTTATATTCTTATAATATGTTTAGTAGAAAAAGATTATATTATTCTAAGATGAAAGATAACCAATTTTTTTTTCATCAAACCCCAGTTAGTTTATGTAAAGATATTATAAGTAATATTGCCTTTAGTGATGATGATATATTGTTAGAACCTTTTGCGGGGGAAAAAAATTTTTATGATAATTTTCCTAATGAATTAGAAAAGCATTATACTGAAATTGAGGAAGGATTAGATTTTCGAGATTTTGATTATGAAGGTATTAAACCAACTACTATAATAACTAATCCGCCATTTAAACTTGGAACTAAAAATGCTTTCTTTGATATTATGTTATTTTTTGCTAAAATAACTAGTATAAAAAAAATGTATATCCTTTGTAATGACTATTGTCTTGGTACACTTACACCAAACCGTATGGTGAAATTAAATGAAAATAATCTATTTGTTAATAAACTTACTACTGTAAATATTAAAAAATGGCGGGGTAGGTATTATATAATTGAGTTTGGTAGAAAACATAATCCTAGTTTTGATTATTATATCGGTAATTATGATTGAATACATTTTTTAGTTTTATGTCGTCTTTATCAAGTATTTTTTGTGTTTCTTTTGTAATTTATATATTTCATTTTCAAACCACTTACAATTACGATATAATTCAGTTAATATATCACAAGTTCCTTCTCCGCTATAATCCCCACTATATAAATGTTCCAAATCTTTAACACCATACCCACCTATCCCTTCCTCTTGATTTTCTACTGACCACCAATCGTCAAAATTATATTTTGGAATAATATAACCCCAAATTGTCCCTTTCCAACAACAAACTACAAATGATACAAAAGTAAAATGGTCTTTAAATAAAGAACATACTTCTTTGTTATTATTCCAAATAGAGATATTCCTTTCTAAACCATCATTACAAGCACTCATATCTAATCTTTTATGATTACTTCTTCCATCAACAAATGATGGTCCGTCGTTTTTTAATATTTGACGGATTTTATTTTCAAGTCTTATATCTTTATACATTTATACTAATATAAGTTTAAATATATTAAAGTATTATTTTTTTATATACTTTAAAAATAATAATAATAATAATAATAATAATAATAATAATAAAAATAATAAAAATAATAATAATAATAATAATAATAATAATAATACTAAAAAGAGTCTAAAAAAGTAGTAATATAAAAAGGTGGAGGGAGGTGGAGGGTGGTGGAGGGTGAAAAAATTACCCTCCACCCAAAAAACAACCAAAAAAAGCATATTTCTGGTTTAAATGACAAAAAGGTGGAGGGATGGAGGCAAAATGACATATTTAGCCTATAGACAACTTTTTGTATACAAAAATAGGGGTTTTACCCTCCACCCCTCCACCTCCCTCCACCCCTCCACCCTCACTACACCTTATTTTATTTTATTAATTATTTTTTTAAACTATATAAAGATTTACCCATATATAAATTAGAAAAATGGTAGATTCTACAATATTAGATGAATTAAACGATATTAAAGAAAAAAAGAGATTATACATGCGTGAATATATGAGAAAAAGAAGACAAGACCCCGTTAAAAATGAAGAAATGAAATTAAGAGTAAGAGAATACTGTAAAAAAAGATGGAATGAAAATGCTGAATATAGAGAAAAAAATAGAATTTATTGTGCTAATTATTACCAAAAACTTAAAGAATCTCACAAACAACTTAAAGAAATTAATCAATAATTATTTTTATTGACTTTAAACTATATAAAGGTACTATTATAATTATATTTAATATAGTTAGTAATAATAAAGGATGTTTAGACAGGTTATATTATGTGAAACAGGTGGGCATAATAAAAAAATTATAAAAAATATATCAGATGTTTATGGTATTATAAAAAGTAATTTATATAACGCCCCTGTTGAGTTAGTTGGAGGAGATAATTCTGTTAAACCTTATTTTGACTTTGATCCATTAGGAAATGATGATTTTGATACTGATTTATTTGTTATGGATTGTAAACAAAAAATTCAATTATTATTTGACTTACCCGATGATAAAGATATTAGATATGTAAATAGAATATATGAGAAAAATGACAAAACTAAATATTCATATCATTTCATTGTTGATAATAATAGAATTAGTTACTATAATATTCCCACTTTAATTGCAAAAAAAAATATGCAAGAACAATTTAAAGAATTAGATTACTCCGTTTATTCTAAAAATAGAGGATTATATCCTATTTATAGTTCTGTAAAAAGAACTACTGATAAAAATAATCCATATATCACATATCCTGAATTTAAACCTGATAATGATAATACTGATATTTCTAAATATTTAGTTTCATATATTGAAGAAGATTTTAAAGATTGGGATATATTGTTTCCAAAAAAAGAAACTAAACCTGAAAAACAAAACACAAATTATGATATATTTAGTAAAGCATTAAATTTATCAAAAAATAAATGTGATGATAATGAATTAGGATTTATTTGTAAATTAGTTTTAAAATGTTTATCATATAATCGTGCTGAAAATTATGAAGACTGGATTAAATTAGGATTCTGTCTTCGTAACATTGATTATAGATTATTAGACACATGGGATAAGTTTTCACAAAATGGTAGTACATATACTGCGGGAAAATGTCAAGAATTATGGGAAAAAATGAAACTTGGCCAACTCAAGATGGGAACACTTATATATTGGGCAAAAACTGATAATAAAAATTTATATGAGAAATTGTTGGAAGAGGAAATAGCACCATATATTGATAAATGTATTAGGAGTGATGGAGCTCATTCTGATATAGCAGAAGTAATTAGTATAATTTTTAAAGATAAAGTTGTATATGATACTAAAGTGAAATCTTGGTATATTGTAAATGGTAAAACTAATATTTGGGAACAAGATAAAGAGGGAGTAAAAGTTAGAATGATAATTAGTACTCTTGGATGTAATGTATTCGCAAAAAGAACTCAATATTGGAATAGTATAGAATCTGAAGATGAATTAATTTCAATGGCAAATTCAGAAAAAGCAAAAAAGTCTTTGAAAATTGCATCTCAATTAAAAAACGCTGGTTTTAAAGATAGTATCATGAAAGAACTAAAATCTTGGTGTATTCAAGACAACTTTATTGAACAATATTTAGACTGTAATATCAATTTATTTGCATTTCAAAATGGGGTATATGATTTAGAAAATAATACATTTAGAGATATTGAACCAGCAGATTATATCTCAACAACAACTGGTTATGATTATAATCCAAAAATTAATGATTTTTATATAAATTTTGTTATTGAATTTTTAAAGAGTACTCAACAAACAGATGAAATGTATCAATATGTTTTAGATGTTTTATCATGTATGTTATATGGTAAAAATTATCATCAAGATTTTCATATTTTTAATGGCAAAGGTGCTAATGGTAAATCTGTTTTGATGACTTTATTACTATTGACTTTTGGTAAGTATGGGACTAAAATTAATGCAACAACATTCACTAAACCTTCAAAAGGTGCTAATGAAACATCTGAAATGCATGAATGTAAAGCAAGTAGATTGATTGTGGTAGAAGAACCAGAAGAATCAGATTCATTGATAACAAGTCGGTTAAAAGAATTTTCAGGCGATGGTAAAATTAAAACTAGAGGTTTACATGAAAATGCATTTAGTTTTGATCCTCAATTTGGTATTATATTTTTTTGTAATCAGATACCAACATTAAGTAAGGTAGATAAAGCAATTGGCCGTAGATTGAGACTAGTAGATTTTCCTAATACATTTTGCGATAATCCAACTAAACCTAATGAAAAATTAATTGATAGAAACTTGAATACTTTATTTAAAGACAATATTGAATATCGTCAGGCATTCTCTTATTTATTATTTCAAAATTGGAAAAACAAAAATTTATATAAAGGTAAATTAGAAACACCTGTAGAAGTCATGAAAGTTACAAATGAGTATATGGATGATTGTAATGAGGTTAAAAAGTTTATTAATCAATATTATGAAATTACTAAAGAAAAAAGTGATTTAATTTCTTGTAGAGAACTTTATATTTACTTTAAACAAAAAACTGGTTCAAAGATGGATGAAAAATCATTTGCCTATAATATGGATGAGTTGGAAGTTCCTAAAAAGAAAACAAAATCATGTAATAAATATGTTGGTATTAAAGAAATAAATGATAACGATGAATAATTTTATTTTTTTAAAATATATAAAAAAATGATTAATATATATATTTAAAGTTTTTATATAAATGGTGTATACCTGCTGGGACACAAAATTAAATCAAAAAGTAGACATTGATAATTTACCATATAAACAAAATAATATTTATGATTATCAAAAATGGAGACGAGAAGGAAGATATGCTTGTTTAGAATGTGGTACTGTTATTTCTCTTGTTGATGAATATACTAATATTTCTAAATTTGGTAAAGAATATTTTGTCAGAAGTCATTTTAGATGCAATAATAAAGATTGTACTAAAAAAAAACAATTACAAGATAAAAAAAGAGCAAATGGTATAGGTAAAAAAGGAGAAAGTAAACAAGAATTAAATAAAAGACATCGTAATTATATTGATAAATGGTTGAAAAATTTTGATGTTGATTATTACTATTTAGATGAAGGTCTTATAATACATCATACTAAAACAATTGTTATTTTTAGTTATTTACTTATAACATTTGAAATTGTAATGCAAATTATTAAAGATTATCCGAATTATAAAATTATTGTAATATTAGACGAAGATGCTAAATGCAGAACTATTACTTGCGACCCAACATATTATGAAACTGAAACTAAATCTTTTTATTCTATTTATTTACCAAAAAAAAACGATATACAATATTGTTTAGAAAAAAAAATCCATGTTTATTTGGATACTGGTCAAGATATTTTAATACAATTATTTGATAATAATTCTACTAATTGTTGTTTTAATGCAAAATTAGTTCTTATAAATGATTTATCATTTAAAACTGGTATTTTTAAACATCAACATAAACCAATTTATAGAGATGCTTACACTAGTATACATTTATTTGAAGATGCACACATTAAATACAAAAAAGAAAAAGAAATTGAAAGAAAAATAGCAATTAAAGATAATGAAAGAAAAGAATTTATTAGAAGAAGACAATTATTTAAAAAAAAATAATATGTATACACCTTTGACCCCAAATAGTAAATATAACAAATATCAATATCATTATAATATTAGAAAAAATAATTAACGACCTACTTGCTCATATTTTAAACTATCATAATAGTTATTTTTTCTCTTCCATCTTTTATTGTAAACCGTATCTCGTATCATTCGTCTCCTTTCAATTTGATTTGCCCATTGTTCGAAATCAATATGGTTTATAACTTTTTCTTTAATATCTTCTTCTTTTGTAATCATTTCAATTATTTTACAGTGTGTATCACCGAACATTATCTCTAATATAATCTAATATTTTTTTAATCCAAACTTTTTTAAATAATCATTATAAGATGCTGATACACTTGGTTTTGACCAAAGTATATGTTTTGCTAAACTTCCAGCAGATTTATAATCATTCCAATTTTCTCCGGAATGTCTAGATAGGTACGCCTGTTTACGGTCTTCGTCTTTATGTTTTGTAAAATCATCATAACCAGTCGCACCGAAATGAGTTGTCTTTATTTTTTCCCTCGAATCACTGTAGAATATTGCAGTATATTTTTTCCCTTGAGTTGTTGCCTTTTTAAGTTGTACAAATACCATTGCATTCTAATAATTGGTGAGATTTATTTTTTTTTATTTGTATACCCAGTTTTTTTATAACCCATATTTCTTGTTTTTTTTCTTTTATGCATTTCTAATATAACTCAACAAAATAATTATAAAGGTATAACAGAAGGTGCTGGTGCTTTATTACCCTTCGCAACTTTATTTTTTGCTCTTGATGCTCTCAAATCTTCTCGTGCTTGGTCTCGTAATTGTTTTCGGTCGTCTTTCATCTTCTTTAAATCATCCTGACATTTTTTGATATCTTCTGTTAGTTCTGCTATTTTAGTTTTACGACCTGCTTGATAATTTCTTTGGTAATCTCTTTTCTTTTGGGTTTTTTCATCCGCCATTTCAGCACGAGGTCTACCTTTTGGGGGCATTTCAATTTTACTTTCTAATCTATTAATATATAATATTTTATTTATTAGCAAACAACCATCTATATTCATTTAATATACCCTCGTTTGTTGCACCTTCATCAATATTTAAAATAAAAGTCATCGTTATTTCTCTTAATAATTCCCCCTCGTCTTTTTCATATTTTACAAATTCTTTGGAAACAACTCCATATAATTCTATTAATTTTTCAATTATTTCATCTCTCATATTTTTTAATCTTTTTTCACTTTGAGTAACAGGATATTCCTTTTCTAATTTTTTATAATTACCTCTTATAAAATCAAAAAATTTATTATACATTTTTACTTCTTTTTTAGTAAAATCTTTATCATCTCCATCGTGACTTAAATCACTATCACTTTGATATTCATCATCTAATAAATATAAACTTTTCATAAAAACTTTATAATCTTTAACTCTGCTTTTAGTATCATATATATCTTTTGGATAAATTAAGGGCAAATCTTCCAAAAATTCAATATCATTTTCAAGGGTTAATGTTAAACAAACCTCTTTTGTTAAAAATAATATATTACCGTTTTTAATATCTTCAATTTGTTTTTTAGGTATAAATGTTTGAAAAGATAAATTTATTACATCAGGGTCTTTCTCCTCAGGGTCTTTCTCTACATTTAATTCTTCTAAATCTTCTAAAAAACTATCAAAAACATATTTATCTAACATATCTTTAAATTTATCCCATAATACAAAATAATTATTGGAAAAGTAATGACTATCTACAAATTCCGCATACCATTCATCATACACTATTAATCCTTGTTCTGTTGTTCGTAGTAATAAATAAGTAAAATAATTTATATTTTCTCCATAAAAATCATATTTTTTAGGTTTTAATTTTTCAACACTCATAAAAAAAGTACTTTTTTCATCTCTAATAGAAGAAGCAGTACTTATAGCACTAGCACCCGAAACTTCTCTTGATAAACTGGGTGCTTCACTTTTAATCATTTTTTTAAAATTATAAGCATTTCCACCTTCTACTATTGTATCAAATTTAAATTTAGATTTCATATTAAAAGTAAGTTTTAATATTTCAAGAAAAGTTTTAATATCAATTTCAGTATTACCTTTTTTATTTTTTAAAATTGGAGAAGAACGCATATCAATCATCTTTTTCATAAATGTTACATGAATAGGATTTTCAGGGTCTAATTTCACTTTAAATAAATTAGTATATAATGTTATTATATTTTTTTTAGTTTCTTCTTCATGTATTGGTGTAAAAAAAGTTCGTATATATAAATCTCCACTATCTTTTGATACTTCTTTCCCTTTTGTTAAATCAACAAATGCTAATTCTTCACTAAAAAATATTTCATTTTCTAACATACGAATATTTGTTCCTTTATCTGTTATTAAAGGTTTTAACAATTTTAGTAATCTTATTAAATCTATTTTTATTTTAAAATAATCATTTGTTAAAATATTATAAAAAAAGTCATCATGGTCTTCGGGTTCTTGTTCTACAATTCTCATAAAATATCTTATTGTTTCTTTTTTAGTTATATCAGCAATTTCTTCTGTATCTAATATTTTTCTTTCCATCTAATTAATAATAATATTTTAAACTAGTTCACTACTCATTTCAATTCTACCAC
>Ga0233432_10006083_pt1 | contig 10360 bp, 10 predicted proteins | sample SI_122_August201_6_FD_179870 | JGI IMG/M metagenome (GOLD analysis project Ga0233432, IMG submission 179870) | Seawater microbial communities from Saanich Inlet, British Columbia, Canada - SI_122_August2016_10_MG | ecosystem: Environmental > Aquatic > Marine > Inlet | place: Canada: British...
ACGGCTCAAATTAGCTTGGTGGGTCCTAGCTTTACGTAATAGCAATTAATAAGAGTGAGTATTGGAAAGCCCTATGATTAAAGTTCGTCGCGGTATGGATCTCCCGATAGCTGGAACGCCAGAACAAATGATTTATGACGGCCCAGCGGTCAGTCAGGTTGCGCTTATCGGATCAGATTACCACGGTATGAAACCGACTATGGCTGTGCGTCAAGGAGACGTTGTTAAAAAAGGTCAGTTGCTATTCACCGATAAAAAGAATGACTCCGCAAAGTACGTCGCTCCTGCACCAGGCACTGTGGCGGCTATTAATCGTGGCGAAAGACGAGTGTTTCAATCCTTGGTAATTGACGTAGAAGGCCATGAGAGCAAAACTTTTGCGGCATATAAGAGCGAGCAACTCCAAGAACTGGATCGCCAGCTGGTGACTGATCAATTGGTCGAGTCTGGTCAGTGGGTTGCTTTTCGAACACGCCCCTTTTCAAAAGTACCAAGTGCAGGCTCTGTTGCCTCTTCGATATTTGTGACGGCGATGGATACTAATCCACTGGCGGCAGACCCCACCGTTATTATTGGCCAAAGAGAAGGTGATTTTGCAAATGGCCTCAAGGTTTTGTCCCGATTGACTGATGGCCCGGTAAATGTATGTGCTGCTCCTGATGTTTCAATCCCTGGGGAGGAAGTTGAAGGCGTTCGAGAGATCAATTTTAGTGGTCCGCATCCCGCCGGTCTTGCAGGCACGCATATTCATTTGGTTGATCCCGTGAGTGCTACAAAAAGTGTTTGGTCAATTGGATACCAAGATGTTATCGCCATTGGCCATTTGTTCACGACTGGTAACATCGACACAGACAGAGTTATCTCTCTGGCAGGGCCGCAGGTAAATCAACCGAGGTTATTGTCGACCCGGTTAGGCGCTAATATTAATCAGCTAGTGATTGGCGAGTTGGTCAATGACGAGAACAGAGTAATTTCAGGATCTGTATTGTCGGGTCGTAAAGCGGCATCTGAATTTGCGTTCCTGGGTCGTTACCACAATCAGGTTTCGGTTGTCCGAGAGGGACGTGAAAGACAAATTCTACATTACTTGCGTCTTGGTTTTGATAAACATTCAGCGCTCCCTGCTTTTGCGTCCTCTCTAACCAAAAAGTTATTCAATATGACCACCAGCACTAATGGAAGTGAACGAGCGATGGTTCCAGTGGGTGGTTACGAGCGTGTAACTGCGCTAGATATTCTGCCGATTCAATTATTACGTTCGTTAATCGTTGGCGATACCGAGATGGCTCAAAACCTGGGTTGTCTTGAACTAGATGAAGAAGATGTAGGCTTATATACCTATGTCTGTGTTGGGAAGTACGAATATGGAAGCATATTGCGTGACAATCTAACCAGAATAGAGAAGGAGGGTTAAGATTATGTTACGTAAGCTGTTTGACAAATACGAGCCTAATTTCCACGAAGGTGGAAAATGGGAAAAATATTATGCTCTCTACGAAGCCATAGATACCGGTCTGTTCAAGCCTTCTGATACTACACAGAACAGCTCCCATGTGCGTGACAATATAGACCTTAAGCGCGTCATGATCACAGTATGGGTAGCAACATTTCCAACTCTCTTTTTCGGGATGTGGAACATTGGATTTCAAGCAAATACCATCATGGCTGAGATGGGGATGGTTTCTCAGGAAGGTCTCCGTGGAATATTTATCGGACTCCTAGCTGGATATGATGCTAGCAGTATCTGGGACAATATGGTTCATGGTGCTGCCTACTTCCTACCGATCTATGCAACCACTTTTATTGTTGGTGGCATGTGGGAGGTACTCTTTGCCAGTGTTCGTGGCCACGAAGTTAATGAAGGCTTCTTTGTGACCTCTGTCCTTTTCGCTCTTTGCTGTCCTCCTGATCTGCCGTTGTGGATGGTTGCCTTCGGTATTAGCTTTGGGATTGTAATTGGAAAAGAGGTCTTTGGTGGTACGGGCAAAAATTTCCTAAATCCTGCACTAACTGGGCGAGCGTTTCTTTATTTTGCATACCCGGCGTACATGAGCGGTGATGCTGTATGGACAGCGGTGGATGGTTATACCGGAGCAACAATGCTGTCTGTTGCGTCTAACGGTGGCGTTGAAGCAATAGAGCAGAGCGTTTCTTGGATGCAATCCTTTGTAGGCACAATCCATGGGTCCATCGGTGAAACATCTACCCTTGCAATCATGATGGGCGGTGCGTTGTTACTTCTTACTAAAATAGCGTCGTGGAGAATTATCTTTGGGGTACTGTTAGGCTCTGCTTTATTAGCTAGCCTCTTCAATGCTATCGATTCGACCAATCCCATGTTTGCTTTGCCGTTTTACTGGCATTGGGTGATCGGAGGCTTTGCTTTTGGCGCCATTTTTATGGCGACTGATCCAGTCTCAGCTTCCATGACCAACAATGGCAAGTTTTGGTACGGAATGCTAATTGGTGTCATGGTTATTTTGATTCGCGTGGTTAATCCAGCGTTCCCTGAGGGAATGATGCTGGCGATTCTATTTGCCAATCTATTCGCACCATTGATAGACCATTTCGTTGTTAATGCGAATATCAAAAGGAGACTAGCTCGTGGCAAGTGAATCCGTGCAAAAGACCCTCGGGGTTGCCTTAGTTCTTTGCATTGTTTGCGCGGTGGTAGTGTCTAGTGCAGCAGTGATTTTGCGACCAACTCAAGAAGAAAATAAATTACTTGATCTCAAAACAAATATTCTAGCCTCCGCTGGTCTTTTGCAGGTTGGTGTCGATGTTGAAAAGCAGTTTGAGCAAATTAGTACTCGTGTAGTAGATCTTAAAACTGGCCGATTTACTGACGCAATAGATCCAGTGACCTTCGACCAACGAAAGTCATCTAAAGATCCTGCAATGTCTACCGCTCTAGATCCTTCGGAAGACTTGGCCAAAATTAAGCGGCGAGAAAATTACGCCACGGTCTACATCGTTGAAGGCGAGCAGGGTATTGAGAAGATAGTATTGCCCATTAAGGGTTATGGTCTCTGGTCAACTCTCTATGGGTTTTTGGCTCTTGAGTCGGATTTGCAGACTGTCGCCGGAATTGGATTTTATGAACATGCCGAGACCCCGGGTCTGGGCGGTGAAATCGATAATCCTAACTGGAAGGCAAGTTGGATTGGAAAGCAAGCTTATGATTCTGGTGTCATGGCAATCAGTGTGATCAAGGGTAAAGTCGATCTTACAAGGCCTGAGGGTGACTACCAGATAGACGGTCTTGCTGGGGCAACATTGACCACCCGAGGGGTTAATAATCTAGTTCAGTATTGGCTAGGTAAAGAGGGCTTTGAGCCGCTGATCGATTATTTAAAGTCAGGAGATGCATAATGGCCAATATTAAAAATACACTATTGGAGCCGGTAGTCACTAACAATCCCATTGCACTTCAAATATTGGGTATTTGTTCAGCCTTGGCGGTAACCTCAAGCATGAAGGTTTCCTTCGTCATGTGTATAGCGCTCACCGTAGTCTGTGCTTTTTCTAACTTTTTTGTGTCATCTATTCGTAATTATATTCCCAGCAGTATCAGAATTATCGTACAGATGATTATCATCGCTTCTTTGGTAATTGTGGTCGATCAAGTCCTTAAAGCAGTAGCCTATGATATTAGTAAGCAGCTATCAGTTTTTGTAGGATTGATTATTACAAACTGCATTGTAATGGGCCGCGCTGAAGCTTTTGCCATGAAAAATCCCCCTATCCCAAGTTTCCTTGATGGTATAGGCAATGGTTTGGGATACAGTGTAATTCTGATGATAGTGGCGTTCATTCGTGAACTATTTGGTGCCGGCACGCTCTGGGGATACGAGATTTTCCCAGGGGCCACCAATGGTGGTTGGTACGTTGCCAATGGCATGATGTTGATGCCTCCTAGTGCCTTTTTCTTGATTGGCTTATTAATTTGGGCTCTTAGAAGTTGGAAGAAAACACAGGTAGAAAAGGCCGACTTCAAGATTACCCAAAACAGTCAACCGAGTGAGGTGGCATAATGGAGTATTATCTCAGCTTACTCGTACGTTCAATATTTATTGATAATATTGCTCTTAGTATGTTCCTGGGCATGTGTACGTTTATTGCCTTGTCGAAAAAAATTGATGCCGCGATTGGTTTAGGTATTGCCGTGATTGTCGTGCAGACGATCACCGTCCCAGTGAACAACTTGCTGTACAACTATCTTCTTGCCGATGGTGCTTTGGCCTGGGCTGGAATGCCTGATGTGAACCTCAGTTTCCTTGTATTTTTGTGCTTCATTGGCGTGATTGCCGCCATTGTGCAGATTCTGGAAATGGTTTTGGATAAGTATGTACCAGCTCTATATAACGCCTTAGGGGTATTTTTGCCTCTGATCACAGTGAATTGCGCCATTCTTGGCGGTTCGCTACTCATGCAAGAGCGTGGATATGACTTTGCCGAGAGTGTCGTGTTTGGGTTTGGTTCAGGTATGTCTTGGGCTCTCGCGATCGCAGTACTGGCCGGCATTCGAGAAAAGTTAAAATATAGTGATATTCCAGAAGGCTTGCAGGGCTTAGGCATCGTATTCATTACTGTGGGATTAGTGTCCTTAGGCTTTATGTCCTTTGGTGGTATCGATCTTTGAAGATGGAGAAATAACTGAGTATGAATGCTCAATTTGAAATTATTCTTGGCGTAGCAATGTTCACTACTGTGATTCTAGCGTTGGTTGCCTTCATTTTAGTGGCACGCAGCAAGTTGGTGTCATCAGGTAGTGTCAACATCGAAATAAATGGCGAAAAAACTATTACCGTGCCAGCGGGTGATAAGTTATTACAAACACTGTCTGCGGCAGGGTTATTTTTACCGTCAGCTTGTGGCGGTGGTGGTAGTTGCGCCCAATGTAAGTGCGTTATTAATGACGGCGGTGGCTCCATGCTGCCAACAGAAGAAGGGCACTTCACTCGTCGTGAAGCTGCTGAAGGCTGGCGTTTATCGTGCCAGGCTCCTGTGAAACAAGACATGAAGGTGCAGGTGCCGGAAGAGGTATTTGGTGTAAAGCGATGGGAGTGTGTTGTCGAGTCTAATCCTAATGTTGCCACCTTTATTAAAGAATTAACCCTGAAGTTACCAGAAGGCGAGGATGTTGCGTTCCGCGCTGGCGGCTATGTGCAGCTAGAGTGTCCACCGCATCACATTAAGTACTCTGACTTTGATATCGAGCCTGAATACCGAGGAGACTGGGAGCACTTTAACTTCTTTGAACACGAATCAGAGGTCAAAGAGCCGGTGATACGCGCCTACTCTATGGCCAATTACCCTGATGAAAAAGGTGTTGTTAAATTTAATATTAGAATAGCCACGCCGCCGCCACGGTCTACGGGTATTGTTCCTGGCCAGATGTCATCCTATGTGTTCAGTTTAAAGCCTGGAGATACTATTTCTGTGTACGGCCCCTTTGGCGAGTTTTTTGCCAAAGATACCGCTAGTGAGATGGTGTTTATCGGTGGTGGAGCTGGAATGGCCCCGATGCGCTCCCATATCTTTGACCAACTAAAGCGTCTTAAGTCCGATCGTAAGATTAGCTTTTGGTATGGTGCTCGATCGCTTCGCGAATGTTTTTATGATGATGATTACGACATGTTAGCGTCTGAGAATCAGAATTTTGATTGGCATCTAGCCCTCTCAGACCCTCAGCCAGAAGATAACTGGGAAGGTTATACTGGATTCATTCACAATGTTTTGTTTGAGCAATACCTAAAGGACCATGAAGCACCTGAAGATTGCGAATATTACATGTGTGGTCCTCCTATGATGAATGCGGCTGTGGTCAAGATGCTCAGTGATCTCGGCGTGGAAAAGGACAATATTTTTCTTGATGATTTTGGTGGCTAAAGCAAGAAAGAGAATTTCGCTATCCGGACTAATTAAAGCCTCGGGTGCGCGTATTTTTAGATTGTTCGCTATGACAGCGCTGCTGCTAACTGGTTGCGGTTTCGGTCCAGAAATCATCAAAATCTCCGGCACAAAGATGGGTACGAATTACACAGTGACCGTGGTTGCCGATCAGCCAGCTCCTGATAATCTTGAGGAGTTGATTGAGGCTGAATTGAATAGAGTCGACCAGTCGATGTCTACCTATAAATCGGATTCTGAGATTAGTCAGTTCAACGCTCTAGCAGTTAACAAAGAGCTTGGGGTTTCAACGGACTTCTACAAAGTCTTAAAAGTTTCTGAGGTAGTTTGGGCCGCAAGCGGTGGTGCTTTTGAGCCTACCGTCGCGCCTCTGGTCGATTTGTGGGGTTTCGGCCCTACACGTAGAAAAGATGAACTTCCTGACCCGGACGCCATTGCTGATCATTTATTGGGGCTTGGTCTTGATGCGATTAAATTGCGCAAGGAAGGGGACCGACAATTTGTCAGTAAAACACGGCCAGTCCAGCTGGATCTGTCTGCGGTGGCCAAAGGATACGCTGTAGATTTAGTGGCTGACCTTCTGGAGATGAATGCCTTGCCGGACTATCTGGTAGAGGTGGGTGGAGAGATGCGAGTCAGTGGCTCTAATCCTGATGGAAAACCATGGCGGCTGGCTATAGAGACTCCGGCGTTAGTGAGTCAGGTGCAAGAAGTATTGGCACTATCTGGTGGTGCTGTAGCAACTTCAGGAGATTACCGTAATTATTTTGAGTATGAGGGCGCTCGGTACTCCCATACCCTTGACCCACGGTCGGGCTACCCGATCAACCATGGCTTGGCGTCAGTCACTGTGTTATCTGATACCTGTGCTGAAGCTGATGCTTGGGCAACGGCATTGATGGTGATGGGTACGCATGAAGGAATGCAACTTGCCAACCAATTAGGCTTGTCTGTTTACATGATTTCGCGAGTGAAGAGTGGTTTTGAAATATCCATTAGTGAGACTTTTGACGGTATTGAGAAGTTATCACTAGAAGACGGTAAATCTACAGAGATATAAAATGGCAGAAGTTATCTTGGCTGTAATAATATTTGGGCTCCTAGTGGCTGCCATGTCAGTCGGTGTACTCATGGGAGGAAAACCTATTTCAGGTTCTTGTGGTGGCGTTGGCGCTGCTTTAGGCGAAGAAAATTACACCTGTGATATCTGTGGCGATGACCCAAATAAGTGTGAAGAGCAAGCCTCTATTGAGACACAGGCTTACAATGCAATGGAAGCACAACACAAGAGTGTTTAACGATGGCTGATTTTTCCTACGATTTAGTTGTAATTGGCAGTGGTCCTGCCGGCGAAGGTGCGGCAATTAATGCAGTGAAACAAGGCTTACGTGTGGCCGTAGTTGATGACAAACTATTGCCCGGTGGTAACTGCACTCATTTGGGTACCATCCCCTCGAAAGCGCTACGACACTCGGTCCGTCGCATGATGCAGTACAATAACATGCCTCTTTTCCGGTCCATCGGAGAACCGCGCTGGTTTTCATTCCCAGAGATGATGAAAGCCGCGGATGATGTGATTACAAAGCAAGTTGAAGGTCGTACTAAAGGATATGCGCGTAATCGAGTCCAAATTCATAACGGCCATGCAAGTTTTACCAACCAAAATCAAATTTCAGTGGTTGGCAAAGATGGAAAAACTCTGTCTATCGCCAGTAAGTTCTTTCTTATAGCCACGGGGTCTAGCCCCTACCGACCAGAAGACATTAATTTTGATAATCCCTGTGTTTTTGATAGTGACACTATTTTAGATCTCGATAGCTCCCCAAGAAATATCATTATTTATGGCGCAGGTGTGATTGGCTGTGAGTACGCCTCAATTTTTTCAGGTCTAGACACTCGAGTAGATCTTGTTAATACCCGAGAGTGGTTGATGAGCTTTCTTGATGACGAGATCTCTGATGCATTGAGTTATCATCTGCGAGACTTAAATGTCATGGTGCGCCACAATGAAGAATATGAGCGAGTAATTGCCAATGACAGTGGCGTTACCTTGGAACTCAAGTCCGGAAAGCGTATCCACGCGGAAGCATTGCTGTGGTGTAACGGTCGTACCGGTAACACCAAGTTTCTAGGTCTAGATAAAATTGGCATTGAAGCCGATGAGCGCGGCCAGCTAGCCGTTAATGACGATTATCAGACCTCTGTGCCCAATATTTATGCGGTTGGCGACGTTATAGGTTGGCCATCATTGGCTGGAGCTGCCTATGATCAGGGTAGAGCGGCTGCTTCCCATATGTGTGATATGGATGACCAATACCGAGTCAAAGATGTTGCCACGGGAATCTGGACGATCCCAGAAATTAGTTTTGTCGGTAAAAATGAAAGTGAATTGACCGAGCAAAAGATTCCCTACGAGATCGGCCGTGCCTACTTTAAAGATACTGCTCGGGCGCAAATACATGACGAAGAAGTCGGCATGTTAAAAATCCTCTTCCATCAAGATACCCTAGAGATTCTTGGAATTCACTGCTTCGGAGCTGAGGCTGCAGAGATTATTCATATTGGTCAAGCCATCATGAATCAAAAAGGTGAAGCTAATACCCTCAAGTATTTCTTGAGTACCACTTTTAACTATCCGACCATGGCTGAAGCCTATCGAATTGCCTCAATGAATGGCCTAAATCGGATCAGTCGAGAGCACCGCCATTTTGAGGATAAGCAACGCTAGGGTCCTTGATTTCTGAAGTGTCATGTTGATCGGTAAAATAATGTCGGCTTGAGAAGGCAGTGAGTTGTTTGTGCTCTGGCTTTCAGGTTTAATCTCTTCATGCTTAAAAATCTCCCATTCTTTATTGGTTACCGATACACGCGCAGTAAGCGCAGAGAAGGCTTTGTTTCCTTTATTTCAGGATTTTCACTCTGTGCAATGGCATTGGGTGTGGCCGTGCTGATCATTGTTTTATCCATCATGAACGGTTTTGACAAAGAAATAAAAGACCGACTTCTTAAAGTAGTGCCCCATGTGACTGTATCTGAGACTCAGGGTGTGACAGTCGAGCAACTACAAAATATCGAAACGATGCTGGCTGATGATGAGGTAGTAGGCTATGTCATCCCTATGGTGCAAAGTTTCGTGATGCTGTCTCATAAACAAGAACAGGTGGGTGTTGCGTTGCAGGGAATTGACCCTACATGGCCCACAGCTGATCTTTTAGCAGACAACATGATTAGTGGCTATATACAACAGTTAGTGCCGGGAGACTTTAGTATTATTCTCGGTAGCCAAATAGCACGGAAGATGAATTTATTTGTGGGTGATAAAGTGCAGATTACCTTGCCGCAGGTGAGTGTCACACCTGTAGGAGTTTTTCCACGTATTAAGCGAGCCACGGTCTCTGGAATCTTTGAGGTGGGTGCTCAAGTGGATAGTTCAGTGGCATTTGTTCATCAAAGTGATGCGCGAAAATTATTGAAATTAGGTGAGAATTTTCAAGGTTTTCAGGTGCAATTTAATGATGCTTATACGGTTGATGGTTGGATAGCCGGGAGAGGTAAACACCTTTTTCCCAATGTTAAATGGCGCCCGTGGACAGGTGCCATGGGTGCTTTGTTTCAAGCGATGCGCATGGAAAAAGTGGTTGTAGGCCTCTTGCTTTCAGTCATTATTGCAGTGGCAGCATTTAATATTATTGCAAGCCTAGTGCTGATGGTTGCCGACAAGCGAAAGGATATTGCGGTGATCAGAACCATGGGAGCTAGTTCAAGTTTGGTGACTAAGATATTTATTGTGCAAGGGATGTCCGTAGGCGCTATTGGCACTGCAATTGGCTGCGTGTTCGGATGCTTGGCGGCCTTCTATATTGGTGACATTGTTGCAGTAATTGAAAAGGTATCTGGAGTCTATATGTTTGATCCGAGTGTTTATCTTATAAGTGCCTTACCCTCAGAAATTATTTTCAGTGATGTGGCTTTGGTGGTATGTAGTGCGTTGCTGGTCAGTTTTTTAGCGACTCTATACCCTGCCTGGCGCGCAGGACAAATATTGCCTGCGGAGGCTTTACGTTATGACCAATAGTTCAGTATTAGTGGCTTCTGATGTAAACCGTAGCTATCAGCAGGGAGAGGAGATCCTTCCTGTTCTGTCGGGCCTGAAACTAACAATTGACCGCGGAGAAAAGGTAGCTGTGGTTGGAGTGTCTGGATCTGGCAAAACAACACTTTTAAATCTGTTGGGGGGGCTAGATGACCCGACTCATGGAACCATCTCGGTGTGCAGTAAAAGCTGGGAAACGCTCAATCCTTCTGAGCGAGCAAATTGGCGCAATCAACATATTGGCTTTGTGTATCAATTTCATCATCTTTTAGGGGAGTTTTCTGCCCTTGAAAATGTTGCCTTGCCGCTACTGATTGGAGACTGTTCAGTGACCGAAGCAGAGCGTAGAGCAAC
>Ga0233432_10006084_pt1 | contig 10360 bp, 3 predicted proteins | sample SI_122_August201_6_FD_179870 | JGI IMG/M metagenome (GOLD analysis project Ga0233432, IMG submission 179870) | Seawater microbial communities from Saanich Inlet, British Columbia, Canada - SI_122_August2016_10_MG | ecosystem: Environmental > Aquatic > Marine > Inlet | place: Canada: British...
TACTGCCCCATTTCTGCCCCAATTCTCCCCCTGATTAAACACACAGAAGACTTTAATTCTTGTGAGTGTTACGGTTGCGCGAGCGCTTGTCGCACCAAACCCCCATCTTGTTGGTCTTCAATTATTGCTTAATTACTTCTGACATTTTTTCTCTACCCCCTACTGATAAACTGACAAAACCGACAAAACCCTAGCCTCACAATCATCGCTGGTAGTTATGTCAGTGTCGGTATAATATTATCAGTTGAACAAGTCGGGGTGCATTTGATAACGAGCCTTTCGCGGTCTTCCATCAGTTGAATTTGCTCTGGAAGCAATAGAAGTAGAATCGAGTCAATGCAGGGACTACGTTCATGCTACGCCCTCTCTACAGAACAGCATTGACTTGTTTTATGAAATTAAGCGACTATTGAACCAACAACGCAAAATCTGGCCCAGTTGAATTAGCACGATCAATATGCTGATTTTTTTCCACAATAAGTCAAATCTCATAATATGTGGGCTAAGATCATGTTTGTGTTTGATTTACATAAACCAGATCAGGCTGTCGATGACTGGCCGTTTAAATAACAAATTGAAAGTGGATTTTTACTTATGAATACCCTGGCAGATATCCTGATAAATCGGAGAGTTAAAAGAAAAAGCCGAATTATTACCTCTATTGCATTCTGTTTTCTGTTCAGTTTTTTTGGCAACGACAAACAGGTGCTAGTTGCAGAAGGTTTTTCGCTCGAAGTAAAAGAATTCGAAGTTGAAAAAATATATCCAAAGGAAAATGATGAAGATTTTGAGCTTTTGATTCGGGCCGATTTTGCAGTGGACATAACAGTTTCCGATTTACTTAATGAAAAAATAGAGGCCAATTTAGAGGATTTCTACTCAAATTCACAATGTGAAATAATCCTACCAATTAAGACGACATTAAATAAAATATCACTTTTCGAAAAAAACTACTTGGGAGTTGCTTTGTCTGTCGTGGATTCACCCTCACTTCCGAATTATGACCACAATTTGTGCCAGCGAGTAGGGTATGCTGACATAAAGGACGAAGCATTAATTTTACAGTTCAATGGTGCCGAACTGAAGAAATACGTTGTTGATACAAAAATTAAAAACGTATCGGCAGTTATCAAAATTGAAGGCAATATGTGGGACCATATCCTTCCAGCTCTTGGCTCTAAGAGTCCTGTTCTTAATATTAGACACAATTCTCAAACCTGTGCTCCATGGGCGCGTTTGGAAGAATTTGGTTATAATACGTGGCTTTTGTGGGGTGGAGGTTTCCAAGCCTTTTCGCGTTTAAACGTTGATTTTGAAAACATCGCCACAGGTGAAATCTTTTATCTGCACGATCAATTAGTTGTAGAAGACAATGGACTGTATTCTGTTGAGTTTAACCCAAGGAATGATTTGGATGAGCTGCGGTTTGAGCATTTCGATGGCTCAGGACCAAGAAGATTTACAAACTATATTGCACTCGGAAACTACAATGTTATTATTTCTAGTGCCAACGGCGATTGTGAGGAAAGACTGGATAATTTGTTTGTTCGTGGGAAATTAGTGTCATCACCTCAACTAGGAATAACACCAAACCCCGGACCACGTCCGAACCCATGGGCAGATAGTCCAGTATCTTTCAGAATTCAAGGTAATGGTTTTCCGCCTAATACCACAGTCTCTTTATCAATGAGAGATGGGGAACAATCTGGCCAGTTTCTTGGGCCGAACACAGATGTGATTACAGACGAAAGTGGCGCATTTGAAATTGATTTAGTAGACACAGAATTTTGCTGTTTCGGCAGCGTTCCGGGCTATAGTTTGAATCCTGTTTCAAATTTAAGGATAAACGCTTCCGAGCGAATATCTGGTGCATTTGCGTCATCTTTGTATAAGATTGTTGATCCAAAAGTTAGAGTAGATGTTGATGATATTCATACCCAACGACCTGATGGTGGTTTTCATGTTGTTGAAAACGCCGGAAGGGTTAAAGTTCAAGGTGTTGGTTTTTTACCAAACACCACGCTCTCTTGCACAATACGTGGATCTGATGAACCTATCATAATAAGGGACGATGCAACTGGTCAAATTGAGTTCAGTATTCAGGCACCCTTTTCAATTAATACAGATAACGAAGGCAGTTTTTCATATTATGTAACAGAAGACTATTGGCCACAGGAATATCGTAGAGAATCTCAATACCTTGCAGAATTTCGATGGGAGAACGATGCCTTTGGTTTTCAAAAGGCCTTACCTTTTATTTTAAATGAAGCTTCACTTGAAGGTTCAGGTTGGCCGGACATCGATGTAGTTGGATATGAGTATTCTCAGGTTGTCTCAAAAGGCCCTCATGCAGCTGATATTCCCATTGTTTCGGGAAAGGAAACCTTACTCCGAATCTACTATACTTGCGACAATAGTATTACAAATACGGTTCATGCAGATTTGGAAATAACAAAACAAAATGGTGAAATCATACAATTGGAAAGAAGAGATCTTCCGCTACAAAGTGGTACAACTTCTATTTCTGATATTGATAGGGCCGATATCAATTCTACCATTAATTTTTTGCTTCCAGCAAATTTAGTACCGCATATAGAATCTCAACAAATTTCATTTTTGGATTTTTCTGTCAGCGTTTGGGCTCACCGAGCCTTAGATACAGATATGTCTAACAATATTTTCGCAGCGCGTATTCCTTACGAGAACCCCCGAGAATTCCATACCGTTTTCCGCGTATTACACACGCATACACCAAGGCAAATAAATCGTAGAAATTCGTACTATAACGAACTATGGAGATATGCCAAGGATATCATAAGAGTCCTTCCTCTGAATCGATTTTCCTATAACTATTGGGAGTCGAATGACAATGTAACCCCGACTTTTCATCTTAGTCATTGGGGAGACGAGTGGGATAATGAGCTTGCTGATGACAGTATATTGTCAAGCGCAATAACAAGCGCTGGTCTTTCAGAATACTTTGACTCTGATCCGCCGCATGATAGTAATGATATTCTGAAATGGTATACATTTGTTCCTCGTGTTAGTGGATACGATGGTGATTCTTTTGGGAAAGGCTATAATTGGTTGGGTGGCGGAGAATCTGCTGTTGGGTTTTGGGTAGAGGGAGAAAACACATACCTTCACAATTCCAATTTTCAACCGTTTTACAACAAAGGCACACAAACTTTCGTTCATGAAACAGGGCATAACTTAGGCCGAGATCATGTAAACCAAGAAGGTGCAGAACCTGATGACTCTGACCCAGATTTTCCCTACTCGGGTGCAGATGCCACTGGCCTTGGAGATGGGACGTGGAATGGGGGTCTAGGCTACTACTGGGATTATAGCGACTATTTAGGTCGCAGAAATGACGACGGAAGTAGAAAGAAAGATAATGAAATAATTAAAATACTCTCAAATGATACTTACACTGATCTCATGTCTTACGGTGCTTACAGGTGGATTTCAGATTGGCAGTATTTAAAGATACGGGATGAAATACAAAGTCAAAGACAGACCAGTATAAATTTAAATGCCGAACACTCCAATTTGAATAATGATTCAGGTAATCCATTTCAGGTTAGGCAAAATAATGAAATAAATGAGCAACCTTCAAAAATTAATTTTCTTACATTGATTCAAGAAGATTCTAAAAAAATTATTTACGAACGACTAATCTCATTCGATTCAGCTGATTACCACAAAAGATTGAGTAATTATGGTGAAAAGGACCTTGCCAACAGTGTTGATCAAGTAACCGTAACACTCACATTAGAGAACTCGTCAGAAAAGCAGATAAAACTTCCAGGAAAGCACCTAAGTAAAGACTCTGATGGACGTATATTATATAATTGCGTATTTCAATCTTCATTACCCGTAGTAAGTATTAAGGTTTTTGGCAAGGACATGGGTGATCCTCTTTTAGAAAAAGATATATCTACGAAATTAGACGTTACTGTCATCGATAGCACATATAGTCCTAGTAATAATGGTGCTGATGAAAATTATTTAAGGTTTAATTTCCAGAGCCAAAAAGATTCTTTGAGTAAATTCATTGTTGCTGCTCAATACAAAACACCGCAAAACAAGTGGCGAAGTGCTCCATTTGAATTTGAGTTGAACCAAAATTCGGGTAACATCTCAATTCCATTAGAAAATATCGATGGTAATTCGAAAACAAAAATCCGTTTTATTTTTAATGAAGGGCTTAACTCCCAGACTATTGAGCTTGACGGTTTTTACAGTTTAGAGCCAGTTGAACCTACCTTAATTGTTCATGAGCCAATAATGCATATGAAAGATGGGTTTGAATCAAAAATCTTCAATGGCAAGAAGGGTATTCCATTTTCTGCTAGAATTACGAACCTTAGGGACGGTCCAAACACATCATATGTTTGGCTTTCAGATATAGTTGGACAGTTTGCCGAAGGCAAGAACGTCATCAAAAACCTACCCGCCGGCATGCACAACATAACTTGTTTGGCTATCGCCAACAACGGTTTAAAGGTTTCTGAATCCTTTGCTATCGAAGTTTTTTGTGAAAAGCATGATATGGGGCATGCTACACAAGTTCATAATGCGCGTTATCTTGACAAAGATTCCGATTTCATTGATGACAATTGGGAACTTTCAATTACTACTGATCTAGCTTCAATCAATCAACACTCTGATTACAATAAAAACAATTTGCCCGATTTTGTTGAATATAAGTTAGCCTCTGGGAGTATTGGTCTAAATGATATTTTAGAAAGTCCATCAATAGACGTCGCCGATCTTGTTGATGGCTGGAACTTGTATTCCGGGGAATATGTTCAAAACATATTAGATACCGTCGAAAATGCCACCAATATCATTACCATTCTAGAGTTTAATCCAAATTCACAAAATTGGTCTGTCGTTTTCGATTCTGGAAAATTCATTAATGAAACCCAAATGCTTAATGCAAACAAGGGTTATTGGTTTCTATATGATAAAAGTTAAAAATTTTCCCATTCTTTGTCATGCGCGTTATTCTGCTTACAATTTTCTTTTCAATTCTAAAGGCAAACTCAGCGATTTTTCCTGGGGTGCCAGAACCCGGCATGATTTTGTCCGGGGATGTTTATGACCAGCGATTGAATTCATCTGCTCCAATTTCTTTTTCTCTTAAATTTTTCGATAAAGTTAATGGTAATCAGTTGTCCAGTATGATCATCAATCATGACAACGGAAAATTCCATGCCAATTTACCATTTGAGAGTTCATTTCAAATACCGAGTCAAAACGATATATTTGCAGACAACGCCCTCATTCCGAATGTTGGAAATACTCATCCGATTACGATCACAGCATCCTCCGCCGATGAGCACTCAAAATTTTATTTTTTAGACGACTCAAATAGGGTTATTGGAACTGAAATAACCCTGTCAAATGAAAGGTTGCCACGGATTCTGCCTCTTTATATAAAACTTGTTTCCAACGTCAAACCGTCCAGTGATCAAACAAATCCCGCGCTATACCCCACCGACGCGACAGGTATACCCAAAGCTCAGGTGAAGGTACCGTTCTTGGTGAACAACTTCCAGGGTATCTCAGGTATTCAAACCACCATCACCTGGGATGAGTCCGTGATGCAGTTGGTGTTGGATGGAGACAACCCCAAGGTGACCGATTCACCAGAGATCATGCCGAACTTCCCAATCATTCTGCCCAACCACTTTTCAATCCACTCAAGCAATCAATTGACCATGGTTTGGGATGAAAGCATCGACCCAGAGAACGGTCGCAGCCTCGAGGATGAGAGCGTGCTTTTTGCCCTGCACTTCACCCTGGTAGGCAATGCTGGGGAGAGTGGCGTGATCCGCCTGTCCGATGACCCCACCCCATTCAAGCTGGCTCCAGGCAGTGGTGAGGATATTGTGGAATCTACTCAGTGGGCCAATGTGACCCTCATCAAGGAGTTCACCGTTTCAGGGAACGTCACCATGGGGGCTGCGAACAATCTCCCGGTCTCTGGAGTGACGGTGACCCTGAATCAGGATGGCAGCGAAAGCCATACCATGAGTGATGTCAATGGGAAATACAGCTTTAACCTGGCTTCTGGGGCGGGTATCGAGCTCACAGCAGGCAGAGCTCATGGCGAAGGCAAGGCCAGCACAGGGGTGGACGTGGCCGACATTGTGGCCATGCGTAAGCACATTCTGGCCCGGGTCCGATTTGAAAATGCTCGCGAAATGTTGTCAGCGGATACCAACCGAGATGCCTCGGTGGATGTTGCAGATATTGTTGCCATGCGTAAGGTCATCTTGGCCCGCACTGATTATTTCAGTGAAGATAGTGGTGGCAACAAGGAGTCGTGCTGGCGCTTTGTAGATGGCGATTATTTGAGTGTGGAGGTGGACAATGCCTTCAGCGAGTTACCTAAATATGAGTCTATTATTTTCAGTTCGCTGGAGAGTGATGTGAGCGGTGCTGATTTCACTGGCATCAAGCTGGGCGATGTGAACGGAGATTGGTATGATGCAAACTCCACCACCCTCTTTAGTCGAAATACGATGAATTCCAGGGGGCTGTTGAGCCTGAGCGCCGCCCGGGTTTCCTACGATGGCACGGTATCAGTTGATCTCAATGCTAACACTAGTGAAGAATTGCTCGGAATGCAGTTTAAATTGAACTGGGATGGTCAAGTGCTCCGCCTGAAGGGGATCGAAGACCACCAGCTACGAAGCTACAGTCAACAAATTCACAGCCACAGACAGGATGGTAGTGTACAGGTAGCCTGGGACGACGCACTTCTGAGTGGTGTCGATGTCGCAGGTAACAAGGCGGTGATGACAGTGCATTTTACCCAGCAGCCCGAAGCTGATCGAGGCACGAACATCCAGCTTACTCATCCCTTGCTGGTGGGGCCAGAAGGTAGCCAGAAAGCCACTATGGGATTGGCCAGCTACTACCACCCCAAAGGAGGACTTATACTGAGCAGCCGGGGGCTGATCCGATCGTTGCACCGCAGCGAGGACGGCTTGAGTATCGAATTCGAGACACGAAACGGCATGAGTTACGTTGTTGAGCGTGCCTACGATCTAAGTTCTGGTCAGTGGGAGGCGATTACCACAATTAAAGGTAGTGGTCGTCAGGAGGTTTTTGACATCCCAAAAACCAAACAGGCTGAGGCTTACCTGCGGGTGAGAGAAGTCAATGGCGCGGTAGAATGATTTAGGTTCCTCAAAACCAGCAGATCAATTTAGTTCGACGGGTTTGTCTGTATTCGAGTGGCCGCCGCCTGAAAAACTGCTCCAGACTAACTTCTCAATTTGATCAGTTCTCGTAACCTCGACCACGTCCCTCCTCCTGCTTGATGGAAATAGTGAAAGCATGTTTTTTTCTTTCAGGCATAACTTACAATATTGTGCCCACAATGCAAAAACGGCGTTCTTGGAAAAACCAAAAACACCGTTTTTACTGGGAAAAAATGGTACGCCCGACAGGGATCGAACCTGTGACCCACTGCTTAGAAGGCAGTTGCTCTATCCAACTGAGCTACGGGCGCTGCAAGAGCCCATTCAAAAACCTTCCACGTTCTTTTTCAATGCAAAAGATAGTGGAATAGAATTTTTCCCGTTAAAGATGATGAAACAAAACCTCTCTTGCGAAGAAAAAAACGAACCGGATGGTTGAATGGAAGTCATGTTTCATACCGAATCGAGTGCGTCGTATGAAGAACCTATCCTCGCCATGGAGCGTCGATGATCCTATGATGATGACATAACATGCCCCTTGATGACAAACGACGCTAACAACTCATTAAAACGACCTGAATCAGTTGATTGGCAGACACTTATCATTTCAATAAGTGTCATTTTACTTTTGTCGGCTTTGTTGTTTCTTTTTCCTGAAAGAGGTAAAAAGGCTATCGAGATTGCATTTCAGTTCCTTACACAGCGATTAGGGTGGCTTTACATCGGATTCGGTATTCTCACCATACTGTTCCTCATTGGACTGGCTTTGAGCCCTTATCGCAAGATCCAACTGGGGCCCAAAGGCGAGCCACCCCGATACTCTGGATGGACCTGGGCCGGCATGCTTTTTTCAACCGGTATTGGAACCGCCCTGCTCTATTGGGGAACGATTGAGTGGATTGATTATTATCTCAACCCTCCTTTTGATATAGAACCAAAATCCACTCAAGCACACCAATGGGCCATGAGTTACGGGATGTTCCACTGGGGGCTCATCGGCTGGGGCTTCTATGCTCTGTCAGCAGTATGTTTCAGTCATGCTTATTACGTTCGAAAAGAATCCTCACCCAGTCTCGCAAACACCTGTGCGCCCATCCTCAAAACAGCTGTTCACCGTTGGCCGGGAAGGTTGATCAATGTGGTGTTCATGATTGGATTGATAGGTTCAGCCAGCACTGGACTGGGTCTGACAACCCCTTTGATCACCGAATCATTCAAGACCTTTTTTGGGCTGGAGCCGTCGTTCGGTTTCACAATCGGATCCATAGTTCTGATTATCACCCTGATTGCCCTGTCAGTATCCTTCGGACTGGACAGAGGGATCAAACGGCTTTCCAATTGCAATCTGGTACTCATGTTCGCAATTCTTGGAGTGGTTTATTTTTCGGGACCTACCCTTGCGATCACAAAGCAAGGCTTCGAAAGCATCACCTTCATGGTGAGACAATTTCCTGCGATGAGCGGCATTTATTACCCTGGTGAAAACGGCGCGTTCACTGAAAGCTGGACCATTTTTTATTGGGCATGGTGGATTGCCTTCGGCCCGTTCGTGGGCATGTTCATCTCTAAAATATCCGGAGGTAGAACCCTCGGACAATTGATATGGGGGGTTCTGGGCTACGGCACACTTGGCTGCATGCTTTGCTTTATCATCTTCGGAGGATACGCATCCATCCTCGAACATCAAGAAGGCGTCGAAATCATCAAAACATTCAACGAAAACCGGCATGCGGCGGTGGTTCTGGTCATGACTTCCCTACCCCTGGGGCAATGGATTCTCCCTCTTTTCTTTCTACTATGCATCAGTTTTGCCGCCACCACATACGATTCGGCATCTTACACTCTGGCACTTGCTGCCACCCGGTCCACCCGGTCCACCCGTGAAAACCAGGATCCGGCTCGCTGGCATCGGGTTCTATGGGCTATCACGCTGGGAATCCTGCCATTGTCCATACTTTCCATCGGCGGGCAATCACAAGTTCTGGTGGGACTGCAGACCATCTCGGTAGTCGTCTCCGTTCCCATGCTTATGATATCCATCCTGATGACGGCATCTTTCATTAAATCATTGGCTGAAAGAAAATAAACCTCCCGCATGCCAAACATGCCATACGCGCTGACCCATTCTTTATTGAGATCGAACTAAAACCCTACACGCCACGTGGTAGCATCAGGAGCCATTTGATGGCTCTCTGAGTATCTTTCAAACATGGATCATTTCGTGTAAACTTCCAGTTCGTGGATGGACCAGAATTTTCCGGAAGCACTCCCATGCTGGCTTATCCGGACATGGCGCGCCTTTGTCGGAGGCAGGACAATCTGCAGTACCGGACTCTGCCCATAGCCTTCTGCAATGGGTTTGCTCCAATGTTCGCCATCGTCTGAAATTTCTAAGCTGTATTGACGGGGATAATCCTGCTTTGAACGACGACTGTCCAGAACCACTGAGGTCAACTCATGTTCCTGCCCCATATCAAACGCAAGCCACATACCTGGCACTTGAACCGCTCCAGTGTCCCAGCGGGAGTTTGGGTTTCCGTCGATGGCTGATTTAATCTCTTTTGATTTATGGCTGGAGGTAAAACGCCATTGCCGCATTTGTTTTGCTGGCACAGGAGCCATCTTAAGGATTTCAGAAGAATCCCACATCGATTCACGATCCTTGATCTGGGCACGTACAGCTGCCACATCTTCGGCAGTCACCATGGAAGCTTTGTTACCCCAATGACTTCGAATATAAGTCAAGGTTGAAGCAATCCATTCATCATCAAAAGATTCCAGAGGCAACATCGGTCCAGGGAATTTCCGTCCATCCAATTCCCCCGTCATTCCCTTGAGCATGATCTTGATGGGGATGTCCATTCTTCCAGTCACTCGAGGTGAACCGGCAATCGGAGCTCCAAGAGTCATGTTGGTTCCCGGTGCCGGCGTACCTTTTCCGTCCATTCCGTGACATGGCATACAGGCAATTTCAAAATTATTACGACCCTTGGCGAGGAATTCGTTTTCGAGCAGACGCTTCCTGGCGATCGCCTGTTGAGATTGAACATGATTCAAAATGCTCCTGATATTTGGATTCCCCTGATAGCGCGCCGTCAAATGTTTAAGCGCAGCTTCACTGCCGGGAGCAGCCGTTTGCG
>Ga0233432_10006097_pt1 | contig 10349 bp, 10 predicted proteins | sample SI_122_August201_6_FD_179870 | JGI IMG/M metagenome (GOLD analysis project Ga0233432, IMG submission 179870) | Seawater microbial communities from Saanich Inlet, British Columbia, Canada - SI_122_August2016_10_MG | ecosystem: Environmental > Aquatic > Marine > Inlet | place: Canada: British...
TTCCAAAAATTGGTACGCGAAAATCCAAACTTGCACTTGTCTATACAGGGATTGCTAAAGAAGCAATACAAATGCAATTAGAAACTGTCCTTATAGATTCCACGGCAGACCTTAATCCAACAACCTCTATTGAAGAGATGGGTGGCAAAGGTGTATTTACAAAAGAAATAGAACAAGCATTAATAGACGGTGATATAGATATCGCTTGTCATGCATTCAAAGATCTTACTCGAGATAACGATCATTTACTTGAAATCCCTTGTGTTGTAAGACGAGGAGATGTACGAGACTGTTTAGTTGGCAATGAAGTAAATCCAAGAACAATCGGTACAAGTAGTCCAAGACGTATTGCACAACTCAAAGACTTATATCCAAATGCAGAAATAGTTCCTATTCGTGGTAACCTTGATACACGCATTCAAAAAGTAGACAATGGAGAGTATGACGCAATATGTGTAGCAGTCGCAGGACTTGATGCAGCGTTACTTAGTCATAGAGCAAGTAGAGTATTTGGAACTGCAGATATGATGCCTGCTCCAGGTCAAGGTGTTATTGCTTTACAGATGAGAATTGATAATCGTATGAAAGGTGCACTATCAAATGTTAATCATTGGCACACTTGGTATATGGCAATGGCTGAAAAGGAAATGCTTCGAGTCATAGATGGAAACTGTCAAACACCAGTAGGTAGTGTTTCTGTTATTGATGGCCCTAATATAAAGATAGTCGCAAAGAATTTTGAGACAGGCAAAATAGCAGTTCAATCTGCACCAATGAAAGAATACAAAGAACTAGGACAAATGCTTGGTTCACAATTAATATGAAACAGACAACAAAACAAATCCACAAAGAAACTTCCTTTCAAATAGCCACTGGATTGGCTATCAATTATCCTCTCAACCTCCTTCTATTGTATATCTATATAGAACATCTAGGTATAACTGAACCTGTCATATTGGGCACTCTAGTGACTCTAGTAATGACACTGGTTGCCTATATTCGCATCTTTACAATAAGAACATACTTCTCAAGAAAATAATTCATTTTATTATCATAAAACTATTGACATTCATTATGATATAGATTATAATTGTTGTATATTAAATAAAAAGGAGTATTATGAATTTACAACATGAATCAGATATCGTAGAACAGATACATACTGACGTTCTTAAACAGGATGAAGATGGTCTTTTAGAAAACGACATAATGGATGTTGTCATTGAAACAGGTTTACACGCTGATGATGACAGAGATGAAATATTAATGCAGATAGTTGAAGAGAGGTTTGAAGCTTTATGTTAGACACAACTTATATAGAAATCAACAACGATACTTGTAAATATATAAAAGACGGTTTAACATATACCGCTATTATCAAAGAAGTAACTCCACACCATTTAGCAGTAAAGCCAATTAGTGCTGTAAATTATCAAGAAGGTATTTACCAAACTAATTTGGATACTGAATTCGTCGGTGAGATATTTTCATCAGAATGTTATGATGCTATTAATTTAGAAATATTCATGGACGGTAGAGGTGGTGATAATTCTGCTATCGGTGTACAAGGTTGTTACGAACCTTGGAGAAACTGCGCTGCATAAAAAAGGCAACCCTTGAGTTGCCAATTCTATTTACCATCCGCTTTTGATTTTCGTATCAAAGTAATACTGTTTACATTCGCGAACAGTTTCTGAAATTTCTTGTTCTACTTCTATTTTGCATTTCTTATTCAATTCGATCGTGTTATTCGTTGCACTGATAGTTCCTACAGCAAGAATAACCCAAAATACAATAGTCATGATTTACATTCTCCAAGAGATAAAAAAAGGCAACCCCCGAAGAGGTTGCCCAAAGAATGTCTAATTAAAATTAGATTCTTATTATTTTAACAAGGTTTAGAACAAGTTAGCAATTGTAACTTTTCTGTAATACACGTTTGCGTTAGCAGTAAGTGCACCAGAACCTTGAGCCGAGCCATTTGCGAATGGATTAGATACCATACCATAACGGGTTTTGAAACCAATTTTTGGTTGGAAGCTATTCTCACCAACAGCACGAACCATTTGTAATGGAACGTATGGGCAATAGAATAAACCTGCGTCGAATGCAGATGAACCCTTATAACCAACTACTAGGTAGTTAGCGCCTGCGAATGGATCAACATAAACACGGAATCTTCCGTTAAGAACACCAGCAAAAGTATTGCCACTGTCATCAACTTCTAGAGTGTTGCTGTTTAGAGCAGGAGTGTAATCCAATACACCAGCCATTTGTAAAGCAGAGGCTACGTCAGAAGAACAGATAACCAAGTTACCTTTACCACGACGAGTTCCTTTAGCAATTGCGTTAGCTTCTTGCTCGATTTGGAACATTAGACCTTTGAACTTCTCAACAGACCAACGACCGTTTGCATCAACGTCCAGATCAAAAGTACCTGGGGTTGCAGCACCAGCAGCACCAGCGACAGCAACTGCGTGGATTGTTCTAATAACTTCACGATTGATTTCTGAAAGGATTTCAGTCTGAAGAATATTAGCCAATTCAGTTTCAGCGTCGAGGCCGTGAACAGCTTTAAGATCCTGAGCAAGCTCAGTAGTGTATTCTGCTTTCAAAGCACGAGTCTTAGCAGCAACAGTTACTTTCTCAATTGAGAAGGCCATTTCTGCGTAGTTAGTACCACCACCGTCGCCTAAGGCTTCAGCAGCTCCAGTTGCCATACCAGCACCAGTAGTAGCAGCTCCGCCAACAGCAGGAAGGCCGTTTGCGTGAGTACCAGCACCAGAGAAGTCAGTATCGGCTTCGTTGTAAAATGCTTCTGCACCGGCTTGAGTACCATATCTTGCGCGCATTGCGAAGATAAGTCCTGTAGGACCAGTCATAGGCTGAACGCCACAGATGTCATATGCAATCATGTTAGGTACAGCACGTCTTACCAATGAGATAAGAATCGGATCGTAACCAGCAACAGGTCCTGCAGCAGTTGAACCACCAGTAAAACCACCAGTTCCGGCAGCGTTAACAGGAGCTTCTGACAATAGTGAAGTCATGTTTGCAGAAAGGTCACCAGTTTCAGCTAGTGCACGTTCTGTGTTCTCAAGGATAGTAGCAGTAACTGCTTTACGATGAGAATCGTTAATTGGTGAAAAAGATTCGTGCCCTAGAATTGGCTCCCACTTTTCCACTAGTCTTGTATAGTTATCCATTATGGATCTCCTTTATATTTAATTAAAATTAAGTTAAATAAACCAAATAATTAATTATTCTAATTACTTCTTAGTGTTGAAAGCTTCAACTAGAGAATTAATAGAGGCGTAATCGGAAGATGGTTTAATTACTTCCTGTTCCTCTAGAATAATTTCGTCACTCTCGTTCTGAACATCATGTTTTTCAACAAGAGGCTTATCACTAAAGAATGACTCCTTGATTACTGTTAGATTTTCTGCATAAGCATCAAGATCTACAACGTCAAGCTTTTCAGACAATACTTTCAAACGTTCTACCTGGTTTGCAGATAGTCCTTCTGAAATTTCGTCAAATTTTTGTTCTGATTTGAAAGTGGCAATTTCTTTTTGTAGGTCGATGTTCTCGGCTACTAAATCATTGGCTTTCCCTTCCAACTCAGCTACATTTGTTTCTAAGTTTGCGACAACATCAACAGTTTCTTCTGAAACAGTAACATTGTGTTCAACAAACAAGTTCTTAAGACCTGTCATTAATGACTCAGCCATCTCAACCTTAATACCGGATTCGATTGCGATCTCATTCTCTGACATCCATTCTGAAACAACGTAATCTAAATACTTATCGACATTTTCAGTAATAGTTTCCAATTTCTCAGTTACTGCTTCTTCCAATGACTCGTCTAAAGATCTAGTTAGTTCTTCACGGATTGTTTCGGTTCTTTTGTTAACTTCTTCGTTTAAAGCGGCTTCAAATACAAGACTAATCTTGCCTTTGAATTCTTCAGATAAATCTTCGCCTTCGATGATAGATTCAATTGAAGATTCGATAACGATTTCTTCAATTACTTCTGCATCAACTTCAACTTCTTCAGTTGCTGGTGTTTTAACTTTCTCTCCAGCTCCTTTAGGCTCATCAGTTTTGGTTTTCTTTAGCTTATCCTTTTTGCCTTCACCACCTTCGGGGGTTACTGCAGCAGGTACACTAGAGACGCCATCATCAGATACGAAAGCTTCGTTATTTACGTCTGACATAATTTTCTCCTTTTTAATTTGTTTTTCTACAAATAATAAATTTTTTGTATTCGACTGTTTTATTTATAAAAGATTAATTTTTCAAAGTACGGATAAAGTTCTGGAACATTCCAGCAGCCGCGGCTTCGTCAATAGTCTTTGTTACAGTCCTATATTGTTTTTCTACCTTCTGCTGGATTTCTTCGACCATTTGAGTGGCTCTCCAATTTCCAGAAGCAATATCGTAGTAATACTCTACGTTCTCCATGATTCCATTTACGAACGCATTTGGTGCAGAAGGGTCAGTAACAATATCAACAGTAGAAAGATGAAAGTCTTTTTGAACTTCCATTACTCCATCTCTACCTGCCTTGACTGAACCAAGACCTCGTGTCGAAACACCGATCTTAACGCCTTCATCTAATAGGCTTTTAACGATTTCCCCCATAGGTGTTGATAAGATTTTAGCCTTACCGTAAAAATCGTTATCTTCCCGTCTCATTTCTGTAATCAGATGTGAAACGCGATCTCCGTTGATCTGAGGACCATCAGGATGACCTAATTCTCCAAGAGCACGCTTAGTTTCAATGAATTCTTTGTTGTATCTCTTCATTTCATTTTCTAACGTGGAACTTGGATAAATTCTTCCATTGCGATTTTTTAGATCGCCTTGCATGAAAATTCCTTCAATAAAGTAATTCTTTTTACCGTCGTCTTTAGCTTCGGTAATTACTTCTACGGAATCTTCTCTGTATTCTGTTATTAAATTCATAATAGTTTCCTTTATGTGTAGTGGGCAACGCCAACCATTAATACTGAAGTGGCAGCGGTTAAGGTATCTGTTGAATCTTTCTTAACAAACGATTGCCCAGAACCAGCAGTAAATGTACCAAGAACATCTCCGCCAACATTCTTATGAGTAATAAGTATACCTGCAGCAGTTGCGTTAAACAATCTAACGAGAGTTGCTGAACCAATATTATCAGCGGTTGTTACTGCAGCTTCAGTACCTTTAACTTTAATTATACTTGGCATTATACGTTCTCCTTCGCAAATTCGAGGATTTCGTTGTAGCCTGCTTCATCAGCAACCAATACACTATACATTTCTTTTGTATTTGTTTCTGTTAGTTCATTGAACATTTTATTTAAAACAGTTGCATCTTCTTCTGATACTTCCATTACTGTTTCGTTTTGTAATTCAAATGATCCTACTTCAATTGATTCGTATTGCTTTGACGCTTTATACATCTTTGCAGCTGATAGAGGTTTACCGTTAACCATTTGATCGCCTTTAGCGTAAGCATATAATGATTTAACATTACCGAATACTTCAGCTAATTTATTCTGCCACCATTCTTCAGGATCTTGTCCTTCAGTTTTAAGGTAATCTCCAATCTCTTCAGAAGCATAAGTAATGAAGTGTAATTGTTTCTGCATCATTGGAATCTCTTGCTGGGGACTCTCAAGCAATTCTTCCTCTGTTGAAACTTTACTTAACATTTCTTTAAATGTCATTGATAGAGTTTTGCCATTACTGTCTTTGATAGTAACTTGCGTTGGAGATGGCTTTGGCTTTTTAATTGTTTTGGCTTCAGGTTCTAAAGAATCCTTGTTACCTTTTGCATCAACTTTATCTTCTTTAGTTGTTGCTTTCGCAGCAGGTTTCTTTTCTGCCTTTATTGTACTCTCTGCAACGTTACAGTCACAATGTGGACAATCAGATTCGCAAACGCAATCTTCAGCTTTAACATCAGAACCACAACACTTGTCTGAACAAAAACCAGCAGCTTCTTCCATATCTTCGCTGTCATCTTTCTTGGCTTCTTTCTTTTTATTGACTCCAAGTATTTCAGTAATGGATTTCTTAACGATATCTTTTTCTTCTTTCTTTACATCGTCAATATCTTTGCCATCACCTGTACCGCGTTGAGGTAGTGTTTGCGCTGTTTTCTTTTTATAAGCTTTATCGTAGTTTTCATCGCCTTTCTGGTCAGCTGGTCTTGCAGCTTCTCCTTTACCAGGTATCTCTCCGCTGAAAACGTGATCAGGCGCAACAGGATGAGGGATTACCTCGATCGTATGTTGATCCTTAAATCGTTTTTCTTCTGGAGCCACTGGTTGGGCAACTTCCGAAACTAGATCTTTAAAATTTTTCATATTTAGTCCCTAATTTAATTTACTCTATACTTTATTTATACTCAGTAAGAATCATCTTCTTCGTGTCCGCCAAGTGCCTTTTCGTCAGATATTTGTTGTTCCATATCTGAAGCTTGTTCTTCGGTCATTTGTAACACGTTTGTCGTAATCCACTGATGAGAGAAATACTTGCCTGTATAATCAGTTATATCTCTGAGAGTATTTAATCGTTCTCTCAAAATCTCAGCTTCCTTCAACTCTTCAAAGTAATTATCCTTAACAAAGTCGTAACGAAGATCATTTCTAATTTCGTTGAACTCCTCAGGTGTTAAAATACCTTTGAGTATCAATTGCTTCTCTAATACCATATTGAATATCCAAGAAAAGCGATTACGGATCCTTCTAATAAATTTACCAAACTTCAGTTCATCTCGAGTAATCTCAGATGTTCTACCAAAGCTTGCCATGGCCTCTGGCTCTAAACGAGATAAGGGTACTTTCAACGCTTTAAATAATTTTCGTTGAAAATACTCTAAGTTTTCGTTACTGCTCAATCCTGGTGCAGAACCTCCTGCGAGAGTATCAACTTCTGTTGATCTTTCTCCACCACGACGAGGAAACCAAAAATCTTCTGTCATTGTTAACATTTTTCTCGAATCAGTAATTTGTCCTGACTCTGAGTTGTATTGTAACTTGTTCTTATGTCGAGCCATCATATCTCTAAGATATTGCTCTGCCTTGTTCTTTGGCAAGTTACCTACATCTATATAAAAAATTCTTCTTTCCGGTGCTCTTGTTAATGTATAAATTACAACAGCATCTTCTAACATTCTTAACTGGTTTAAAGCTTTACTTGCTGGATGCAAATGAGATAGAACTAAACTATTATTCTCATTCATCAATCCCGAAGTAACTCGAGCAATAGAATCCTTTGATATCTTAATTCCAGTTGTACTACTGCCACTTGCTCCTGTACTTGTATTCTGAAACCCTGATTCTGAGTACATGTAATACTCATTCTTAATCTTCTTAACAGATATTCCTGAATGAGGATCTTTTTGCTTCTTGTCAACTTCTCGTATTAACTTTAACTTACGAGGGTCAACGTATCTTAATTCGATTACACCCTTCTTAACATCTTCGGGGTCAATTATAATATGATAGTTTAATCTTCCATCAACATAAAACTTTTGAAACATGTCATACGAGTTATTCGTAAAATCAAATAATGCAAGTACATTATCAAATTCCTTTACGATAGACTTTTTAATCTTATCTGATAGATCTGTTTCTCCTAACGAGATATCAACAACTCTATCATTCGTATCAACACTAATTGCTTCATTCACAACGTCATCAACTGCCTGACTAATTTCAGGCTGCATTGCCATTGAACGATATTTGGTAATAAGGTCGGATTCCGTTTTAGCGGAACCTTCCATATCTAATATCGTATTATAAAAACCACCAAGAGCATTACCAACGGTAATCGCTCCATCATCATTAGAGGGTTCGGCGAAACTAACTGGTAATGTAGTCTCCTCCTCAGCCCTCTTTATATCAAATCCAAAAATTTTCAAAATATCATCCTATATTATAATTAACTAGTAGGAATTCCGGTGTTACCCTCTACCATCCAAAGATCGTAGCTAAACGTAACATCGAATGTTTGTATCCCATCAGTATCCCAATCCATTGTTTGAGCAGCAACACTAGTAGGGAATAAACCTTCAAACTTGTAAGTACGTAATGGTTCACCATTTTTACTATACTGCGTGATTAACGCGTTTGATTTATAATCCTGTGGCAATCCACTCAAGTTAGTATCGTGTGAAACAATACTATTCATCCAAGCTTCCAGCGAATTTCTAACCAAGAAATCTTCGTCATTAATAATGGTTACCGTCCAACTGTCAAATGATCTTGCTCCCGCATACTTAACAGCACGACCGAAGTAATTAATTGTGTCAATCGAGTTGATAGTACTAGCAGGTAGCGAAGAAGCCTTTGCCATAAATGGAACCTTGAAATCGGCTGTAGAATCTACTGGATTAAGAAGTTGCACTTGGAAAAGATTGCTACGAGCGCCACCACCAGTCAACTGGGATTTGAACTCATTTATATTAAATGCCATTCTTTTTCTCCTTTATTTAAAATTATTTATTAAGTTAGTGATCCAACAATTTCTTCGAACTCAACACCCGATCTTGTAGCAACAAAGGTTAGCTCAATCACATTGATTGAACGTGCAGGCTTAATAAAGATATTAGCCCTGAACTTACCTGAGTCAATTACTGATGGAGTATTAACTGTTGTATCAGAAACAACTCTGAAATCAACGATTCCTCGCTTACCTTGAATGTCTCTTAAGAATGGTTCAACGATTCCTTTGAATTGCGCTTGAGTAAACTCGTCGTTCAATTCAAACAAGAATGATTCCGCAGCATTGGCAATTGCCTTTTCTACTGAGATAAACAATCTTCGAACATTGATACTATCAAAAGCACTGTTGCCGCCTAATCCTGTCTTATCACCGAATAGGACAACTCCTCTTCCTGATTGAGCCATTACTGGGTTAACTTCATTGCTATATAGTTGATCTCTCTGAGCCTTATTAGGATTAAAGGCAAGTTTGACAACGTTCTTAATAACACCTTTACGGAAACCGGCTGGAGATTCAAAAGGTTCAACTCTTGAAGCAAGACCTGCTATATCACCGTTAAGTGGAGTGTATCTATATACATCGTTATATCTGTCGTATCTATACTTATAACCTGAATCAACTACAGAGTAAGAAGAACTTGGTAATCCATTCTTAAATGCAATTATGTTAGCAAGTTTAGCTTCAGCTTTGCTTTCATCAACAACATCTGATTTAGCAGGACTGATAAATGCAATTGCGTCTTTTCTGTATTCAGCAATATTTGAGATCAGATATGTACCTAGGTTACCGGTATCATCAGATTTACCACCAAGTACGAATGAAACATCAATTTCGTTAGATGCTTTAAACAAATCGTAACCAGGTGCAAGATCCGCTAGAGTTGCTAGTGATTCAGATCTTCCGTCTGTACCGACGTTTGAACTTGTTATTGATGTATTACCTGAAACACCCAAGTTAGTACCCAGTCTTTCATATGTACTTGCCTGAGAAGAAGCTTCGAAGTGAGCGGTATTTGCTACCTTAACCCATGAAGATTCTTGTTCAATTGCTTCTTTGTAGTAATTTGTTTTACCACTTGGTAGCTTAGCTGTTGGGCTAATTGATACATCGCTGTATAATTCTAATACTGATCCAGCTGTACCACTGATTTCACCGTCTTTATCAAGAACTGCAATATGATAGTTTGCAGCTGCAGGCGCTTTACCGAATAAATTGCCATAAGCCCATTTTCTTGTAATGGAAAGCTTATTCAAACTCGTTTCAGCCAATAGGTATTTACCACCTAAAGATAATGTATGATGAATTGCAGTTGTAAGAACTGTGTTTGCTGTTGGATCTCCCGCGGCATCTCTTGATTCTTTGGTTACTGTATTAACAACAATTTCTTGATATCCTACTGAATCGTTACCGATAGTAATGATATCACCACTTTCTATTGTTGTTATTTCGTCTGCTGGTACGACTTCAAATGCAACTGTTGCTGCGTTAAAATCAATTGTTTGAGATGTTGCTTGCAGTACTGTATTACCACTGATTCTTGTTGCAGAAATTTCTCCTACTGCATATTCTGCATTGGTAAAGCTGCTACCCTTAACATATGCTATCTCTAATGAATTACCTAACTTACCTGGGTACTTAGCATCAAATGCTCCGTACGTAGTATAGCCGGCTACAATTGCACCATTTACATCTCTCTGAATATCGGTTGAAGAAGCAGTGACTGCCCCGTTATCAACTCTTGCTACATATAATGCATTTGCGTATGAAAGGTAATCTGCTCCGACAAAAAATGTTTCATAGTTATCAGCGCTTGGAGTACCAAACCTTGAAACCAATTCATTTTCTGAAGAA
>Ga0233432_10006101_pt1 | contig 10347 bp, 11 predicted proteins | sample SI_122_August201_6_FD_179870 | JGI IMG/M metagenome (GOLD analysis project Ga0233432, IMG submission 179870) | Seawater microbial communities from Saanich Inlet, British Columbia, Canada - SI_122_August2016_10_MG | ecosystem: Environmental > Aquatic > Marine > Inlet | place: Canada: British...
TGGCATCCTACTCGTCGACCCCATCCATGCCGACCTAGCCTCAGCCTCCCCTCTTGCCTGTTGGCTGGCGGTTATCGCCTATGGCCTGCAACTCTATCTTGATTTCAGTGGCTACAGCGACATGGCCATCGCCATTGGTCGTCTCCTTGGATTTAAATTTCCTGAAAATTTCAATCACCCTTATCTCGCGACATCTTTCAGTGACTTTTGGAAACGCTGGCACATCTCTCTCTCCTCTTGGCTAAAAGACTACCTTTACATCAGTTTGGGGGGCAACCGACGTGGACCGACTCGAGTCCAAGCAAACCTCATGATCACCATGCTTCTCGGCGGCCTTTGGCATGGCGCAAATTGGACCTTCGTCATCTGGGGAGGACTCAACGGCCTTTTTCTAGTCATGGAACATAGAGCCTCCACAATGCCTTTTATCCCTTCCATCCTAAAGCGCCTTAGCGGAAGAGTTTGGGTGATCGCTGGATGGTTTGGCTCCCTCGTCTTCTTTCGCTCTGAAAGCTGCGAACATGCCCTTCTCATTTTTTCAAAACTTGGAGAACTGCAACTCACTCATTTCTCTTCAAACTCCTACCTAGGTTTTGAAGCCTATCAAATTTTCATCCTTCTCTTTCTCGCCATGAGCGGGCATCTCCTAGCTTCACAGCCCAATCTCAAGCTGCGTCTCTCAACAGCTCCATGTGAACTTCGGCTCCCGCTCTTAGCTAGCGTCGCCTTCTGGGCGATTCACTTCTACCCCAGTGGGCAAGCATCTCCCTTTATCTACTTCCAATTTTGAAAAGGGAAAAGCCTCTCCTAATAATGGATGGACTCCAAAAACACTCGGTCAGTTGTCGGAAAGAAATCTGGATTCAAAAGAGTCTCCTGCAGAGCATCAACATTCGCACTTGATATGATCACATAGCCCATGTTCTGGGCTGATTGTTGTTCTAATATTTCATAGGTCGATGTATCCACACCACGAATGGGCTCTAAATTCTCATCTAAGCGTTCGCTGTACTCAATTCCGTAACGTTCGTGTTGAACATTATTTGCGAAAAAGTCAACATAATGGTCCAATTCAACATCTAAGGTATTCCCACTAGGAAGAACCATCGGGTAGGCATAGACGTTATCTCCCGAAACCGGGAAAAGCGTTGCATATTCACCCCGACTTCTCAAGGTTAACAATTGATCGCGGATGGTCTGGTTCGCCTCTTCTTTGTTCAGGTACTTTTGCGTGGTTAACGGGTCTAAAACCGTGCCATATTGAGTTGAAGCATTTAGCTCTGTGCTTCTAGCTCCAATAAACCAAGTCGTTGGATTTGGAGTCACCTCTGTTTCCACGGTAAACACCTGTGGGTCCGAAGATATTTGCTCAAAAACCTGGGATACGTAGGGCAGGCCAGCTCCAGTCGTGTAAAAAATCTCCACCTGATCCACCGGGCCCTGGGTGATGGTCACCTGCACTCGGTCTGTCTGATAATTCCCACTACCGTCGGCCTTGTAAGACACAATTCCATGATCTAAGCCATCGTCAACGACAAAAGATATCAGTTCTGGCTCCTTGAACGTCGCCAAAACTTCTTGATCCACCGTACAATTGAGGGCGAGAACCAAAACCAGACCCAAAATGGGCAATGTGAAAATAAAAGGTCTCAGAAACATGATTCCATGATAGCCCCAAGGCAATCAATCACAAATGCCACAAGGTCTTTTGAAGCTCCCCCTTCTTCAATGACTTGGATTGCAAATGCCTTCGGTGGACTAAAAGTACCGCTCAGCCCGCCATAGCTCAGTCGGTAGAGCGGTGCTTTCATAGCACAGGTCAGGAGTTCAAATCTCTTTGGTGGTTCTTAAAGTCTTGATTTCAGGGCTTTTTGCTTGGTCCTTTGGGCCCAAGCATTATAATTTCACAGCTTAAAAAACTTCAGGAAATTCATGGCAGACGTTCTCAGCCAAAGCGAAGTCGACGCTCTTTTACAGGCCGTCTCTGGTGGTGATGATGCCGCCCCCGCTCCCGATCTAGGGGGAGGTTTGGGCGACCTTGGTGGAGCTGATTTTGGCGGAGGAGCTGCTGCTTCTGCTCCAGCGGCCAATATTCCGATGGACACCAGTGTGACCGTCTACGATTTCAAGCGCCCAAACCGAGTTTCACCAGAACAAATGCGGGCCCTATCCTCTCTGCATGAGCAGTTTGCCCGTAACCTTGGCGTCGAACTCACAGGTGTTCTTCGTTCGGTCATCGATATCCAAACCTCCCAAGCAGAACAGCTGACCTATCAAGAGTTCACCATGTCTCTGCCCAATCCGACCTACATCACGACTCTGTCCTGTGAGCCTCTCTCTGGAGAGATGATTATCGAACTCAATCCCACCATCTGTTTCCCCTTCATCGACAAATTACTTGGCGGTGGTCACAGTAGTTCAGTCTCCCCCGAAAGAACTTTCACAGACATTGAGTCACGCCTCATCTCCCAAATCATGGACAACGTGATCCATCACCTCCAAGAAACTTGGGACCCTATCGGCCAATTGCGATTCAACGTGACTGACACCGAAACCAACCCTCAAATACTTCAAAACGTTGCGCCCAATGAAATTGTGGTACTCCTCACCTTTGAAATACGAATGAGTGAAGGTGAAGCTGGTGGCATGCTCAACCTCTGTATTCCCTTTAATGTTATTGAGCCGGTGATCGGCAAACTTTCAAGCCAAAGTTGGTCTCTCACCAACTCCAAGATGAACCCTCAAGATCTTAAGCGCCTGAAAAGCAATGTTCAAGACGTGCCGATCAATGTCGAGGCCTACATCGCCGAGAGCACGATCCGTGCCTCAGAATTGGCAACGCTCAAGCCCGGTGACATCATCACAACACCTAAAATTGCCAGCCAAGATATCATGGTCAACATTGGTGGACGCCCCAAATTCAAAGCTTCCATCGGGCAAATTCGCGGGCACAAAGCTGTCCGCATCGAAGAAGCCGCAGAGGACACAGACAAGATCAACTTCTAAAGCTGTGAGCTAAGGGAATTCTGGCCTCAGAACCATTTCCCTTCCTGTGCTTTTTTAGCAAAAGTTAGTATTGAGTCGCTCTCATCTTAGCGAAATACAACTCTAAGGCTCTTCACCTCTTCGGTGAGTATCCCTTAAGCGTCGGCCCTGATTCCAGTCGACCCAACGATCAAAAGCCTCCGCAGCCTCATCACGCCTCTGCAGTGCACGTCGACTTGGGGGGAGGAACTTCTTCTCTTTAGGATGTTTAGGCCGAGAACTCTGCCAAAAGTTTTCCCACCAAGACTTCGACGTGAGCGTCACAATATGACGGGGCCATTTAAAAGCCACATGGGGAAGTTGAGGAAATCGACGGGGTGGAATCGAGGACACCAAACCATCCTTATCTGTAGGGTCTCTATCTTTTTTCTCCAATCGTCGACCTTCCCCTAAATCCAAATCATCTAACGTTTCAAGATCAGACTCTTCAGCGGTTTTTCCTTGGATAACAGGAAGCTTATCCAGAAAGCTCTCTTCGGAGTCCAAAGGAATTTGATGAGCCGTCACTCGAGTTGATGGCCCCATCGCTCCAAGCTCGCCGGCTCCTCGTACCATTCCGCGAGTTGGACGACTCTCTGCGTAAGTTCCTGGCTCCATGAGGAATTCTTTGATCGATTTCCCCAACCACAATTCCATCAAAGGAACAGAGCCCATTAGCCCTTCGTGACGCATCAGCCGGCGAATCCGGTCCCTTTCAAGCTCACCTCCTCTTTCCAATTGCTCATATATCCTTCTCCAAAGACCCACTAACCAATATGGCCCAGAAGGTTCTCTTGGGATCAGTTTTTCTTCAGAAGGAGTTTGAGGTGTCACCACAGGAGCTTCGCCCATCACCACCTCGGTCTCCTCTTCGACCTTAGGTTCTATAACTGCAGGCTCCTTTTTAGGAGGATCGGGGGGAAGATCCATAAACTCAAAAGCCCCTCTTTTTGTTGCCTTTAGCCAAAGTTCTTCGATCGTTTTTAGGTCCATCGCCAGCCCTAGCTCCACTGGACTTCCTTGGCGTAGCAACCAGCCTTGCTTATTTCGAAACCATTTCACTTGCTGACCTAAAACATACTGGTAATACTCAAGAACAGCCTCTTTGACTGACTCAAGGTCCGTCAGGTTGTCATAGAGAACCATTTTTCCCAAAGTGTCTTTTGCCTTCAGCTGAAGAGGAATTCCCGTTTGTCGCTGAGCTTCCTGAACCAATTCTTCGACACTGTGCCAACTTCGAGGAATAAAGACACTGCGAACGGTATCTGCTTGGAGGCAGAGCACCATCAACACAGCACACAGGCCAATAGCACAAAGCTTCCTCATGAGGTGAAGAAAACCTTCATCACCTTGATCATGGAAAGGTGATCTTCTGCCGCTGCCATCTCTCGAATAGAGTGCATTGAAAGACTAGGAGAGCCAACGTCTAAAGCATCCATGCCCAGCTTTGCTGCTAGGGACGGGCCAATCGTCGATCCACATCCTAAATCGTTTCTTCCCACAAAGTCCTGCACTTCAACCCCAGCGGTTCGAGCCCAACCCAAGAATCGAGAGTGAGTCGCTCCCACCCCACTGTATCTCAAACATGCATTGCTCTTGATCACAGGCCCCTTGCCTAGCAAAGGTTGATGGTCAGGGTCATGACTCTCGACATAGTTGGGGTGAAGCGCATGGGCCATATCAGCAGAGACCATAAAGGAGCGCCGGAGAGAGGCTAAAAAACCTTCACGGGAGATCCCCATTCCCAATGACAATCTTTCCAGAACGTGGGGCAAAAACGTTGAGTCCGCCCCTTCAGTAGAAACACTCCCGACTTCTTCATGATTAAAGCAGCAAAGAATTTGAACAGTATTTTTCACTGGCTCACTCTTTAAAAATGCCCTCAATCCAGCGTGGCACATCGCTAGGTTATCTAGCCGTGCTGAAGCGATGAACTCTGCCTCTCGTCCAATTAGAGCTGGGGGTTGTAAATCATGAAAAAACAGATCTGCTTGAATATCTGTCGACATCGGATCGACTCCAACCGACTCCAACAGAGCTTCCCAAGAAGATGCTCCTCCCCCAAGCCCCAGTACTGGTGTCATGTGTTTTTGAGGGTTCAACTTTAGACCTTCTTTGTTTACATTTCTATCTAAATGAATCGCCAATTGTGGCACCCTAGCCCGAATCTCGTCAAACCTCACCAGGCGTTGCTTCACCTCTCCACGTTCACTCCAGCTCAATCGACCAGCCAAACCTAAATCGCGATCTAACCAAGAATTTAAAAGCACTCCACCATAAATCTCCACGGGCCATTGCTCGACTCCCCCATCTCCAGAGCGAGGTCCCGAGGGTTTCGTCTTTAAACAAGGCGAGTCCGTATGAGCTCCAACGATGTGGAAGCGAAGCTGATGAGGATCGGGCAAAGCTTCGGGCATCCTGATCGCCATCAGGCTAGCCCCAGCCCGTTCAACAAAGAATGCCTTTTCCGAAAGGCCATCCCAACTCTCAGACTCATTTATCCAAGGAAGATCCAGCCGATCTGCCATGGCTTTTACTGCGTGATAAGGGCTCGGGGACTCCCCAAGGAATTTTAGTAGGTCTTCGATCTCAGAATTCATGATGGCACTATAGACCACCTCTCAAAGTCCCCACCCATTTTCACTGTAAAAGGCTCAAAAAACAATCCTCAGTCTTGGTTTTCCTTCACTCGAAAGCCCATGTCTTGAATCGCCAGCTTCGCCTCTTTCTCCATAGAAGCCTCCACCCTTACATGAGAAGTATCGATGGAATAAAAGCCAACCTTCCTCTCCTCAAAAGCCTTCGTTAGCTTCTGAACACACCCCATACAAGAAAGCCCCTCCAATTCTAGGTTCAAGGTCTCACCTTTTACTTTCGTAAATTTAGGAATTAAAGGTTTTAGCAGTAAAAGTAAGAGCATCACTCCACTCAAATTTTCCAGTAGACCGAGGTGCTCATGGTGATGAGGGGCAACTAAATCACTTCCTTCAGGCAGCCATCCTTCCAATAAATATCCAGCTAAAAAAGAACAGGCCACAATGGTCAGAAAGTATTTCACAAATGACTTCCAACCAAACGTTCTAGCGATCACCATCATGGTAGCACCATTGCTCGCTGGCCCTGCCAATAGAAAAACCAAGACTCCTCCCAAGCCCATTCCCTGCTCCATAAATAACAAAGCCAGTGGAACACTGGCCGTAGCACAAACATAAGTGGGCAAAGAAATCAGAAGGGCGAGGACCATCCCCATGAGGCCCGGGCCTGCCCATCTCGCCAAGGCATCATCAGGCAATATTAAGGTGAGAATAACACTCAAGCTCACCCCAATCAGGTAAGGTTTAGCCAAAGCGGCTGGAAGGTCGACCAAGCTGTCGTAGCACCAACCCCTAAACCCCTTGCTCTCTTTTTCTGAACCACTCTCTTCTGAAGGTCTAATTCCACCGTCATCGGACTTCATGTTTAAGGCGCCCACGATTAAACCCATCAATAGGGCCGTCAGCACTTTAATCACCACCAATGGCCAGCCTAAAACACCTGCAGTCAAAAATATGCTATCCACCCCTGTCTGAGGTGTCGAAGTGAGAAAAGCCATTGAGGAAGCTCTACTTGCTCCTTTTCGGTACAGACCTACTCCCATGGGGATGACCGAACAACTGCAAAGAGGAAGGGGAATCCCCAAGACCGAAGCTTTTAAGATCGCTCCAAAGCCAGAGGAACCCAAGTGGCGATTCAGCCAAGTTTTAGAAAAAAACAGCCCCAAAGAACCCGCTACCAGAAGCCCCAATAGCAGCCATGGAGCCATCATGGCGTGGAGATTCCACCACTCAATAAAGGGTTGCTGCCAAGTTTTCATGACTTAATTCTATCGTCTCTCAACATTATTTATCCAATCAAGGTTTAAATGAGAGAGAGCAGGGATTCAATCACTTTCTCCTGATCTTTGTCTCCCAGGTCAGGATGGAAAGGCAAGGACAAAATACTCTCTTGAGAATCGGACGCGTATGGAAAATCGACGTCATCAAGCCCTAAATAACGATGAAGGGGACGATAGACCGGTGATTTCGCCTCTATTTCTCTATCCTTCAACTGAACGGCAAGGCCAAGAGGGTCTTTTACCCTAACCCAGTACCGGAACAAACCTGGCCCTAACCCACTAAGGCCCTGCTCACTAGCCAATATCTGAGGAGCTTTTGATTTAAAGGCTTCGTCATAGATCTCAGCCAAAGCTTGTCTTCTATCAAGAAATTCACTCAGACGACCAAGCTGAACCCTCCCCAATGCACTGCCCAAATCTGTCGGAGCATAATTGAACCTTAAACGGTAGTCGGGCCGATTGTCATAAGCAATCAAGTCCCTCGCTTCCTCAGCTAAGTCATCCTCATCTGTGAGCAGCACTCCTCCCTGTCCCGTCGTCATCATCTTTGTGGCATAAAAAGACGATATCGCCACTCTCCCTTGCCTAAGGGCTCCCGGGCCCAGTGACATCGCTCCATCTTCTATGAGATTTTTTCTATCAAAACCTTCAAGGTTCTGTATCACACCAAACATTTGAGGAACCAAGTTTACTGAATTTTCAATGGCCTTGGTTCCGTCCATAGCAATCCCCAAATACGGTGTATCCACAATGACCGCTTTAGCACCAATCAAATTAACAGCATTCAATAAAGCCGTACAACAATACGAAGGAAGGACCACCTGATCTCCAGCCTTCACCCCCAACACCAACAACGCTAAGTGAAGTGCAGAAAAACCCGATGATGTGAGAACTGCGTAGCGCCGCCCATATCGATCAGCTAACTCACCTTCAAATTCACGAGTTTGTGGCCCACTTGCCAAGTACCCAGATTCCAGCACTTCCTGGCAAGCCCTAAGCTCTTCTTTACCAATACTAGGGCTAGAATGCTGAATCATTCCCCGACCGCTTGGTTTTTCCTTGCTCTCCACCCAAGCCATTGTTCCAATACTAAAAAGGCCACCCCAATACAGATAAAACTATCGGCTCCATTAAAAACAGGATAGTTCCAAGACCCCAAACGGACATCAATGAAATCTCTAACATGATGATGGACCCAACGGTCATAGAGATTGCCAAGAGCCCCACCATAGACCATGCCCATTCCTATCAGAAAAAATCTTCCCTCATGACGGTGAAACCAAGTGTAGATCGGCAACCCAAAAGCCATCACCAAAACAAAAACACCCAACCAAGAATTATGACCCTGTAACATGCCAAAGGCCACCCCAGTGTTGTAGGCCTCAGTAATGTAAAGAAAACCTGGAATCCAAGCCACCGACGACTGAACTTCTTCAAAATATCTGAACGCCATGGCTTTGGTCCATAAGTCCAAAGCCAGCCCCACAAAAGCGGGCACAAAAAAAAGAATAACTTTCATCATCTTAGTTCTTTTAGAGAGTAACTGGAGATTCCTCTACCGGAAAATATCATCGAAAATCCGCTCAAGGAGTTTTTAGGATGCCCTGGGCTCTCTAACATTTTTTATGCAATAAGGGCTTAACTCCTCCCAAAGAGCATTCAAGTGCCTTTTATAGCACCCTACCGACTCAACTATTCTCGCTTTCTTCCTGACACGTGAGACAATGAGAAGCAAAAGGGATAGCACGCAAACGCTCTAAGGTGATTTTTTTTCCACATTCGTCACAATCCCCATACTCACCACTCTCGATCTTCTTTAGAGCGTCGTCAATATCTTGAATCAATCCTTCCTCACTCTCTAGTCGCTCCATCGAAAAATCCATCTCGAAAGTATCCGTCGCAGCATCGGCCATGTGATTAAAGCGAACTTCATTTTCTGAACCGGAATGCACATCGTTTTCCATGTGCTCAGTATGCTCAACTAGCTTCTCCCTCATTTTTGTGAGATTTTTTTTGAAGCGTTCAAGTTCTTTGGCCGTTGGCATATCGATTCATCGAAAGATTGGAGATCAGAATCGTAGAATATCCACGCCCATGTCAACGCCCCCTTGATAGCTCTCATACCCCATAAAATCTCAACATGGGAATACTCAACTTCCTCACAAAAAACGACGACCAAGACCTAGAAGACTTAAAAGTACAGGCTCGGGTTCAGTGCAATGTTCCATGCCAAATCTTAAGAGAAGACAGCGGTGAAGAACACACCAGTCGTCTTAGGGAATTCAATTGGTACGGCCTCGTCACCGACCAAATCCCCCCAGATTTCATCATTGACGAGGACTCTGGAGAAGGGACCTACCCTAAACTAAAGCTCAAATTCGACATCCCAAGGGAATTTGGTCAACTTGATCTTATCTCAAATGAATACGTCATCCATCGCTACCAAGATGTCATTGCTGACGATGAGAGGCTCAGCCTCAGCTTCTCATTGAACGAATCTGAAAACCTTGAATACATCCGAAATTACATTCTATATAGAAATAAAAGTTTCATTCGAAGCGAAAAGCGAAAAAATAAGCGCTCTAAAACCTCTTTTTTGATCTACTTCCTCTGGGGCTCAGTAGCCACACTGGCGACTTTTTATGGATTGAGATGGATTCTCCTGCCTTAAGCAGAAGCCTCAACTCCCTGGACTGAATTTTTCCCGAAGGTAGCTCAAGGTTTCACTAAAGTCCCCCGGATACTCCGAGTTCACCTCCATCACGTTTTTCTCAATGGGATGAGAGAAGGACAATTTACAACAGTGGAGCAAGGTTCGCCCTGGCTTATCCATGTCAGACCCTTGAAGACTATTCCGATCGGCGTAGTGAGGATCACCTAAAATAGAAAACCCAGCCGCTTTAGCGTGAACACGAATTTGATGGGTTCGACCAGTTTTCGGTTTTGCCTCCCACAGAGCAAAGCGGTCTCCCAAAAGCTCCATGAGGCGAAAAGACGTTTCAGCATCTCGCCCTTCGGGAGAGACCATCCTAGTATTTCTTCTGACCGGGTGTCGACCCAATCTATCACGACGAGTGAATTCCATTCTGCGGATTTTCCCCGAAGCCAAAAAATGATAAGTCTTTGAGACCTCTCGGTTTCTGAATTGGTCCTGTAAACCTCGATAAGCCTCTTCGCTTTTTGAGCAAAGTAAAATCCCCGAAGTGTCACGATCCAAACGGTGCACGAGGCCTGTTCTCAAAGGGTCTTCTCCTCCGACCAAACTAAGGCCCATCTCTAACAATCGGCTCACCACGCTATCCTCTTCTTTACCAGGATTGGCATGGGAGAGAAGCCCAGAAGGCTTATCTATCGCGAGGAAATGTTCGTCTTCAAAAATTAAGGAGAGAGTCTTTGGGCCTTCTCCCGACGCTTGGGTCAACTGGCTCCCTTTTGGTAAATTCTTTTAG
>Ga0233432_10006103_pt1 | contig 10343 bp, 9 predicted proteins | sample SI_122_August201_6_FD_179870 | JGI IMG/M metagenome (GOLD analysis project Ga0233432, IMG submission 179870) | Seawater microbial communities from Saanich Inlet, British Columbia, Canada - SI_122_August2016_10_MG | ecosystem: Environmental > Aquatic > Marine > Inlet | place: Canada: British...
ATGTTTATTTTTGTTTTAAATTAACTCAATCGTTATGTTGACAAATAATCAATTAAAGTTTTCGAGACTTGATTCTGGCAAATTTTTCAGGACCCTAAACAAGCGTGTAAACGCTTACTTTAAAGAGAACGAAATTCAGAGAACTGGAAACTGGAAATTACATTTAAAAACTGTAATCATGTTTTCAATATACCTTACGCCATATTTTTTATTACTAACTCTTGATTTACCAACCTGGGGGCAGGTGTTAATGACAATGATTATGGGGGTTGGTATGGCCGGAATAGGCATGAATGTTATGCATGATGCTAACCATGGCGCTTATTCCTCCAAGAAGTGGATCAATAAAGTTCTTGGAAGTAGTATTTATATTTTAGCTGGAAATGTATACAACTGGCAAGTGCAACATAATGTACTTCACCACACCTACACAAACATACATGGCCATGATGAAGATCTAGAAGCTGGACGTGTACTTAGATTCTCTAAGCATTCTAAATGGCATAAATTGCACAAATTCCAACACTATTATAGTATTTTATTATACGGTTTACTCACTTTTAATTGGGCAATAACCTCAGATTTTTTACAAACAAAAAGATACCTAAAGCGTAAATTATCTTTTGGTAAATTTCCAAAACCCTCGGCTCAATGGGGCACGTTAATACTAACTAAAATAATTTATTTTTCTATTTGGCTTGTGATACCAATACTGTTTTTTGATATCGCTTGGTATAAAATATTAATTGGGTTTTTTATAATGCACTACGTGGCAGGAGTAATATTGAGTATTGTGTTTCAATTAGCGCATGTGATCGAGGCTGCAGATATGCCACTTCCAGAACCATCTGGAACCATGAAAAACACCTGGGCAATACACCAATTATTCACAACGGTTAATTTTTCTACCAAAAACAGAATAATGAACTGGTTTACCGGAGGTCTAAACCACCAAGTAGAGCACCACATCTTTCCAAACATTAGTCATGTACATTATACTAAAATTTCAAAAATAGTGCGTGAAACGGCATTAGAGTTTAACCTGCCATACAATGAGTACAAGACAACAAGAAAAGCTATTATAGCACATTTTAAACACCTTAAAGAAATGGGGCAAAAACCTATTTTGACTGCTTAAGATTATGAACAGTAAACTCTCTAACAGAATAAACAATATGGCCACCTCTGCTACACTAGCCATGGCAGCCAAAGCAAGAGAATTAAGACAAGCTGGAGAAAACATTATAGGCCTAAGCCTGGGAGAGCCAGACTTTACAGTGCCAGATTTCGTGAAAGACGCAGCTATTAAAGCTGTGGAAGACAACTACCACTCCTACACTCCTGTAGATGGTTACGCAGATCTCAAACAGGCCGTTATAACAAAATTTAAAAGAGATAACAGCCTCACCTATACAGCTACTCAAATAGTAGTATCTACTGGGGCAAAGCAATCACTTTACAACCTGGCACAAGTGTTACTAAACCCTGGAGATGAGGTATTACTACCGGCTCCTTATTGGGTGAGTTACAGTGATATTTCTAAGGTAGCTGGTGGTGTTCCTGTTGAGATAAAAACCTCTATAGACACAGATTTTAAAGTTACTCCACAAGAGCTTGAAAAGGCCATTACTCCAAAAACAAAAATGATGATATACAGCAGCCCTTGCAACCCAAGTGGCTCTGTGTATAGTAAAGAGGAGCTAAGAGCTTTGGCTGATGTCTTAGTGAAATATCCAGATATTATTGTGATTAGTGATGAAATTTATGAGCACATTAATTTCACCCAACAGCATGCGTCAATGGCACACTTTGAGGACATGTATGACCGCACAGTAACGGTTAATGGTGTGTCTAAAGCCTTCTCTATGACAGGTTGGAGAATTGGATACATTGGAGCGCCTGAGTACATCGCTAGAGCTTGTAACAAAATGCAAGGTCAGGTAACAAGTGGCGCTAATTGTATTGGACAAAAAGCTGCTGTTACTGCTTTAGAGAATTCCCCAAGCAAAATTAAATACATGATAGATGCATTTAAAGAGCGTCGAGGCTTAATTTTAGGATTACTTGCAGATATAGACGGCTTTAAAATTAACGAGCCACAAGGAGCCTTTTATGTGTTTCCAGACATTTCTTATTACTTCGGAAAAACCCTGCGTGGCACTACCATAAATAGTGCTACAGATTTCTCACTATATTTATTAGAAAACGCCAAGGTAGCTACTGTAACCGGAGAAGCCTTTGGAGACCCAAACTGTATCAGAATTTCTTATGCCGCATCTAATGATGATATTACTGCCGCTATGAGACAGATAAAAAAAGTATTGGCCTAAAACCTCAACTCTTTTTAAAACAAAAAAAGCACTGAAAAATCAGTGCTTTTTTTGTTTTAATGTATATCGTCTTACTGTACTATCAAACTTTTGTTTACTGTACCACTTGGTGTTGTAATACTCACAATATAAGTTCCGCTTGTTACAATAGGATCTATAGAAAAAGTACTTGTTGAAACTGTTTTTGTATATACAACACTACCTAAGATATTATAAACAATTACAGTGGCCGAAGCAGTATCTGAAGCTAAAGCTATATTTATTTGAGATCCTGTGCTTGGATTTGGAAAGATGTTAAAATCTACAACTGAAGTCTCTTGAGTACCTAATGAACACTCCATTACAATAGCATTAGCACTTGCAGGTATTGTGTTTGCAAAAGTTGACAAATTTGCAATAGGCCAAATATCATTAATAAGTAGAGTGTTGTCTGCACCTATTAAACAGTAGGTTGGATAAGCCGAAATACCCAAGTTAGTATCAACAGCCCCTGCGCCACCCTCTGCACTAACTGCCGGTGCGTTAGTAAAATCTCCACCAAAGGCATTTTCAAAGGCAATTACTTCTGCATCACTATCTGTGCCGTTGTTAACAGACAACATAAATAGATTTCCTTGATTACACCCATAGGTGTCATGGAATTCATTGAAAATAGGAGTAGTTGTTTGACAAGGGCCACAAGTATCAAAGAAAAAATCAAGATAAACATATTTTCCTTGAGAGGTTAAATCATAAAGATTCCATGTATTGCCATCTGTGTCTGTGACAGTAAAATCATCTACGACATCTCCAACATTATAGTTTTGCACTTGAGCAAAAACGACTGAGGTAATAAGCACTAGAAAAGCGCTGAGTATAATTCTTTTCATAATTTATTTTTTTACTAAACTAGTTATAATTATGTAGTTGATTAAAAAAAATGAGGTTAAAGTGAGAAATTAATACCTTTATGTGTGTTTAAAAAGGGTGTTACACAAGAAATAAAAAATTTAATTTATTAATAGTAACTTTGCTCCTTAAAAAAACTACCAATATCATGGCAAAAATTCTACTATTAGGAGCAGGAGAATTAGGGAAAGAATTTGTAATCGCAGCTCAACGACTAGGGCAATATGTTATAGCTGTAGATAGCTACAAAAATGCACCTGCCATGCAAGTGGCCCATGAGTTTGAAGTCATTAACATGCTTGATGGAGATGCCCTAGACAGTATTGTTTTAAAACACAAGCCAGACTATATTATCCCAGAGATAGAGGCAATTAGGACAGAGCGTTTGTATGACTATGAAAAGCAAGGATACACTGTTGTACCTTCTGCCAAAGCCACAAATTACACCATGAATAGAAAAGCCATAAGAGATTTGGCTGCTAAAGATTTAGACCTTCAAACAGCAGCATACACCTATGCCAGTTCAGCTCAGATGCTGAAAGATGCTGTCATGAAAATTGGTATGCCGTGCGTTGTTAAGCCTTTAATGTCCTCCAGCGGTAAAGGACAAAGCACCATAAAAAGCCAGGCAGATATAGAAAAGGCCTGGCTATATTCTCAAGAAGGATCTAGAGGAGATGTAGCCGAGGTAATTGTAGAAGCTTTTATAGATTTTGATTATGAAATCACCTTACTTACAGTTACCCAGAATAATGGCCACACCTTATTTTGCCCACCCATAGGCCATAGACAGGAAAGAGGAGATTATCAAGAAAGCTGGCAGCCTGCCTTGATGCAAGAACAGCATTTAAAAATAGCTCAAGAGATGGCCGAAAAAGTCACAAAGGCATTAACGGGTAATGGTATTTGGGGTGTAGAGTTTTTTATCTCTAATAAAAACGGAGTTTATTTCTCTGAACTATCTCCAAGACCTCATGATACAGGAATGGTAACCCTTGCAAATACTCAAAATTTTAATGAGTTTGAACTGCATTTACGGGCCATTATTGGATTGCCTGTGCCAGAAATAACACTAGAGAGAAATGGTGCTAGCACAGTACTACTAGCGTCTGCAAACTCAGAAAATCCAACTTTTGAAAACCTAGAGGTTTTGGCAAACGCTCCAAAGACAGATTTTAGACTTTTTGGAAAACCAACCTCAAGACCCTACAGAAGAATGGGAGTTGTAGTGTGTTATGATTCCATAAATAGTGATGTTACAGCTATCACAAAAAAAGCAAAAGAGTTGGCAGCAAAGGTAAAAGTTCTTCCTTAAGTTTATTGTTTTTTAAACTGAGTAAGGGTTTTATAAAAATCTTCTTGCACGGGTCTATCTTTAGGGATTTCTCTCAAGGGTTCTACTTCACGCAGTGTCTCGTGGCAATCTTTAGGAAGGCTTTGGTATAATTTTGTGCCAGCTGTTTTCCAATCAAGCATATGCTGGGACACCTCTTTAATAGCCTTGGCAGGATTTCCAACAATAAGCTGTCTTGGGGCAAAGATACTCTCGGCTTTTACAAAAGCCATAGCACCTACAATACACTCATCTGCAATAACAGCACCGTCCATTATTACACTATTCATGCCCACCATAGTATTACGACCTAAATTAGCACCATGTATAATTGCGCCATGACCCACATGGGCTCCTTGTTTTAAAACAATAGATTTTCCAGGAAACATGTGCACAGTGCAGTTTTCTTGTACATTCACGCCGTTTTCTAAAATAATTTCACCCCAATCTCCACGAATAGCAGCACCTGGACCTATATAACAGTTCTCACCAATAATAACATTGCCAGTAACTGCCGCAAGTGGATGTACAAAACTAGATTCATGTACTACCGGTATATGGCCTTTAAAAGAATAAATCATTTGAATGTTTTTAAAGTTTTTTTGGTAAAATCACTGAGCACCAATCTTCCAGAAATAACAGCACGATCTGCAAGAAGAGTGTCCCAGTGGTCTGTTCCTGCCCACATTACTTTTTTCATTTCTCTCATAGCCTCAGGGTTATAAGCACACAAGTTTTCTGCAAATAATTGCACAGCAGTATCTAGAGCCTGCGTAGATTCATGGACACTGGCATATAAACCTTTTTGTTGTGCCCACTTAGCATCATAGAAGGAATTAGCATCAATGGCAATTTGAGACATACCCGTTAAACCTAATTTACGCTCCACAGCAGGTCCTACCACAAAAGGACCAATACCAACATTTAACTCACTGAGTTTTATAGAGGCAAACTTACTAGCCATACAATAATCTGTTGCACTGGCAAGACCTACTCCACCTCCTACAGTTTTACCTTGTATACGGCCAATAATAAATTTAGGGCATTTACGCATGGCATTGATAACATTGGCAAAGCCACTAAAAAATATCCGTCCAGTCTCTGGGTCATTGATACTAACTAGCTCTTTAAAACTAGCTCCTGCACAAAAAGTTCTATCTCCACCACTTTTTAAAATAATAACTTTTACAGCATCGTTTTCTCCTGCGTGGGTAATGGCATCTGTTAGTTTGGCTAGCAAATCTCCAGGCAAACTATTGTGCGCTGGATGGAAAAACTCTATGGTTGATATGCCGTCTTGTATATCGTGTTTTACGTAAGGTGCTGTCATAATTCTAGTTCAAAAAAGGATGTTAAATCAAGAAAAGTTGTTGTAATACTATTTTTACGACTACTGATCTAATAAATTAAATTGTTCGAAATGATGATTCAGATGTTTGCGCTCCAATAAATACCACTGGTATTTATTTAGTTCTCCAAAAACAAGATTCTTTAAAACTGCATCAGGATTTTGTGTAAAGAAATCTAAATACCTATCTCTTTGTTGTAAAAACTTGGTTATGGCGGTCTCTAAATCTGGGTGTGTTAAGCTACCCAGGGTATCTTTCTCCAAATGCGGAAAGTTAGAATTGGTTGGAAACTTCTCATAATTATACAAACTATCTTGGAGTTTCTCTAGGTACTTCTCTGGGGTTGTAATTTCAAAATCTTGCAGCTCACCAGAAGCTATTTTATAGGTGTATTCTAAATGTTCCAACATATGCTGGGGTGTCATTATCCCCCATTTTGGTTTACTTTGTTCAGTAAGTTTAGCCAAACAAGATGTAATTTTAGAAGTAGTTAACTCCACAAATACCTCTTGTTTTTTTTCTACCATGGTCAATATGGTGGCAATACACACCAATGGATCTTCTTTTTCTGCTGTTTTTGGAAGTAATGCATTGGCTTTATCTATATTGGTGTCAAACACCTCAACATACCATTTTACAATACCACTTGGGTGTTCTTTTCCTCTAGCATCTCTATCTACTTTTTGCTTACAGGTTAACCTTACATAAAGTGTGTCATTGTTATAAATAGGACGTAAAAAACGAATTTCCTCGAGCCCATAATTTGCTGCTACAGGGCCTTTATTTGGGTATACAAATAATCCTGCAGCCATAGAGATAATAAAATACCCATGGGCGGTACGCTTTTCAAAAATACTGCCATCAAGACTCGTGATGTCTGTATGTGCATAGAAATGATCCCAAGTAATATTTCCGAAGTTTACAATATCTGTATCTGTGATGGTTCTGTTATGAGTTTTTAGAGACATCCCCGGCTGGATGTCTTCCCAGTGGTAGGTAAAGGGATGGGCTGGAGCTTCAATATAAGCTGCCTTAGGCTGGTAAATACCTGTTACCTTTGTTAGGCTTGTCGGGCTTCCTTGAATGGCGCAACGCTGCAAGTAATGTTTTACACCGCGCATACCTCCCATCTCTTCTCCACCTCCAGCACGCCCGGGTCCTCCATGAATAAGACTTGGCAAGGGAGAACCATGACCTGTACTTTGGGCGGCACTCTCACGGTTTAATATTAAAATACGTCCATGATGGCTGGCAGCGCCCACAGCGTAGTCTCTGGCTGTGGTATTATCATTGGTTACTATAGAGCTAACCAAAGAGCCCCTACCCATCTTAGCCAAGGTAATAGCATCTTGCAAAGTATCATAAGGCATCAAGGTGCTCACTGGACCAAAAGCCTCTATAGTGTGCGCATTTTCGTTTTGTAAAGGAGTATCTTCTCGCATTAAAATGGGCTTTAAAAAGGCCCCTTTTTGAGCATCTGCTCCTAAAACCTTAAACTCATTAAAATCTCCATAGACCATCTGAGCTGTCTGGGCAATTTTAGCAACTTGCTCTTTTACAGATTCTCGTTGGCTAACACTTACCAAAGAACCCATGCGCACCTCTTTTAATCGAGGATCACCAATGGTTACTTTGTCAAGTTGTTTAGACAAGGCGTTTTGTACATCATCTATTACATCTTGCGGCACAATAATACGACGAATAGCAGTACATTTCTGACCACATTTTGTAGTCATTTCATTACGGACTTCCCTTATAAACAAATCAAATTCTGGAGTACCAACAACTGCATCTGGTCCTAAAATAGCCGCATTTAAACTATCTGCTTCCATAGTAAATGGTACCGATTCTCTAGTTAATTGCGGATGGTTTTTAAGCTGCCTACCAATATTTGCAGAGCCTGTAAATGTTACCACATCTTGAGACCCAACGGTGTCTAAGATATTCTTGGCAGTACCACTGATGAGTTGCAAGGATCCTTCAGGGAGTATCCCTGAAGCTATAATCTCTCTTGCCACAGCCTCTGTTAAATAAGCTGTTTGTGGTGCTGGCAATACAACGGCTGGCATTCCTGCCATCCAGTTTACTGCGCACTTTTCTAGCATCCCCCAAACCGGAAAATTAAATGCGTTAATATGAACGGCAACACCTTCTCGGGGCACCATAATGTGATGGGCCATAAAGCGACCTCCACGAGACAAATCTATAGGGTCTCCCTCCACATGATAGGTTTGATTAGGAAATAACTTTCTAAGAGAAGCATTGGCAAATAAATTTCCAAAACCTCCTTCTATATCAACCCAACTATCTCTTTTTGTAGCGCCAGTACGGTAGCTGATTTCATAAAAAGCTTGCTTTCTTTTGGTCAGGTACATCGCCAAACTCTTGAGCATATTCCCTCGTTGTTGGAAGGTCATTTTACGTAATGCATACCCCTTATCACGTCCATATTGGAGTATAGAAGCAACATCTAATCCTTCTACTGTAGTACTGGTGAACTGCTCCCCAGTAATGGAATCAAAAACAGGAATCCCTTCTCCGTTTCCAGATTGCCATTGGCCTTGTACATAGTGTTGTGTTTTTTGTCCCATGATGCTTGTCTTGTGATTACTTCTTATATTTCAACCAATTAAATGCTAGTGTGGCCGGCTTTGATTATACATTTACATTCTCTATAATAGCAGCATAACCCTGCCCTACTCCTATACACATAGTAACAAGAGCGTATTTCTTTTTTGTTTGTTGTAACTCAAGGGCTGCACTATAGGTAATTCTTGCTCCTGTAACTCCCAGTGGATGACCAATGGCAATAGAGCCTCCGTTGGGGTTTATTCTCGGGTCATCATCTTGTAAACCCCATGCACGAATACATGCCAAAGCCTGTGAAGCAAAAGCTTCATTAAGCTCTATAACATCCATATCCTCCATAGCAAGTCCTGCTTTTTCCAAGGCTTTATTAGAGGCCTTTACAGGACCAATACCCATAATTCTTGGTTCTACTCCAACTACCGCAGAACTTACAATTCTAGCCATAGGTTTTAAATTGTATTTTTTTACAGCATCCTCAGAGGCAATAAGTGTTGCTGCTGCACCATCGTTTAATCCTGAGGCATTACCAGCCGTTACACTCCCGCCGTCTTTTTTAAAGGCTGGACGTAATTTTGCAAGTATTTCTTTTGAAGAATTTGGTTTAATAAATTCATCGTCTTTGAATACAATAGGATCTTTTTTTCTTTGTGGAATTTCTACTGCAACAATTTCTTTGGCCAACCGACCACTTTTTTGAGCAGCAGCAGCTTTCATTTGGCTATTGTAGGCAAAAGCATCTTGATCTTCTCTAGAGATAGCATATTTGGCCACTAGATTCTCTGCAGTAACACCCATACCATCAACACCGTATAATGATGCCATTTTTGGATTTACAAAACGCCATCCAAAGGTAGAGTCATACATTTTACTATCACCCCCATAAGCGCTTGATGGTTTTGCCATTACATATGGGCCTCGTGTCATGTTTTCCACACCGCCTGCAATAAACAAATCTCCATCGCCAGCTTTTATTGCTCTATTGGCGTGTATAATAGCAGATAAGCCACTACTACACAATCTATTCACGGTTTCTCCAGGCACGCTAAAGGGCAGGCCCGCCAAAAGCAAACTCATACGAGCTACATTACGGTTATCCTCTCCAGCTTGATTGGCGCAACCCATAATCACATCATCAAAAGCTTCTTTTGGAAGTTGCGGGTTGTTTGACACCAAAGCCTTGATGACATGTGCTCCCAAATCATCGGTACGAATAGCACTTAGTGTTCCTTTGTAATTTCCGATAGGCGTTCTTACACCATCAATTATATATGCTTGTTTCATAATTTCATTTTAAAAAGCCAAGGAAATAAACCCGCCATAGGGTCTGTATTGTTATTTTTCCCAATTCTTATTCGTTCTGTAAACAACTCCTTTAAAAAGCGCCACGAGCTCATCACCTTTTTTTACCTCAACGATATTAAAACCAACTTTGGTTTTCTGCACATCTAAAGTTGCCTCGGCAGTAATATAATCACCAAGATGTAAAGCCTCTATATGGTTGATACTTGTCTCTATAGATACGGCATACCTGCCATGTGTATTTGCTGAAAAACCAAAGGCAGTGTCTGCCAATGCATAACTAATGCCGCCATGGGCCTTATTCATGCTGTTGAGCATTTCTTTACGGATGGTCATTCCTACTTTTACGCGGCCTATTTCACAACTAAGAATCTCTATGCCAAGCCAACTGCTATAAGCATCTTGAGAGAGCATTTTATAGGGTATTGTGGTTCCTTCCATTTAAAAAAAAGTTTCGTTTTTTAAATTCATTGTTCTTAGTAACGCAGAACAACGATATCTATCCTCATGGTAATGATTATAAAGTGCATCAAGTTGTTTGACACACCAATCTAT
>Ga0233432_10006106_pt1 | contig 10339 bp, 3 predicted proteins | sample SI_122_August201_6_FD_179870 | JGI IMG/M metagenome (GOLD analysis project Ga0233432, IMG submission 179870) | Seawater microbial communities from Saanich Inlet, British Columbia, Canada - SI_122_August2016_10_MG | ecosystem: Environmental > Aquatic > Marine > Inlet | place: Canada: British...
CGGGGGAACCTATGGCAAGCGCAACGACCGCGTTCTTTCCCCTCACCCAAGTTCGGGAGCCTTGTTGCCCGTTCTTTCCCACATGGGCCCCTCGGCATCTTCCGGAATCGTAATGCCTCAAGGCACGGCGCTTGGAATGAGAGGCGATCTGCTCTGTTCCGATTTCAACCTGCGCCGAATATCCCGTCACCAGCTGTTCCGAGAGGGATCGACTTATTCGGCTGGGTTGAGCGTGTTGCTGGAGAGCGACCAAAGCGACTTCCATCCCACCGACGTGATCGAAGATGCGGATGGGAGCCTTTTGGTGGCGGATACCGGAAGCTGGTACATGATTTGTTGCCCGACCTCCAAGGTCGCCAAACCCGATGTTCTTGGCGCCATCTACCGGATTGAAAGAAAGAACGCGCCTTCTACGAAGGATCCGCGTGGCTTGAAACTGGACTGGGCTAAGCCTCAGATCGAGTGGCTGTCCGACAAGCGGCCCGCCGTGGTCAAGCGGGCCATCGAGGCTCTTGCTCAGGTTGGCAACGTCGCTCGGCTCAAAGAAGCCAAGGCCCGCAAACCCGCCCTTTGGTCGCTCAACCGCATCCCCGGTAAGCCGGCCCGATCTGCCGTCCGGTCTTTCCTTAAAGACGAGAATTCGGGTGTCCGAATGGCGGCCATTCACAGTGCTGCCCTTTGGTTTGATGCCGGGGCGGTGGAGCCGCTCGTTGGGTTCCTTGATTCGGATGATCTTCGGGAACGCCGTTTGGCCTCCATGGCTCTGGGTAGAATAGGGGACCGCCGTGCGGTGAAGCCTCTGTTGAAGGCAGGCTTGGAGCCGACGGATCCGTTCCTGAAGCATGCCATTGTCTATGCCTTGTATGAGATTGGAGACGAGAGTCTTCCTGCTGGTCATCCGATGAGCAAACAGGTTGGGTTGATGCGCAAGGTCGACCAGCGGAGCCCGTCGAAGTACGTCATGCCCGAGATCCAACTGGCCGATGCCGTGAAACTGGATCCGGCTAAAGAGGCTCGCCAAGCCAAGCGCCTCAAGCAGCTTGCCGGATTCCTTCCCAAAGGAGACCCAGTGCGTGGCAAAAAGCTTTTTCACGACGCGTCCAAGTCCCTGTGCATTACTTGTCACGTCAAAGGAGATACGGGGGTGGATTTCGGACCCGACCTGACCCGGATCGGAGCCATACGCAGTGAGCGCGACCTGCTTGAGGCGATCGTCTATCCCAGTTCCACCATCGCCCGTTACTATGAGCTTGTGACCGTGGAAACGAAACAGGGCCAAGCAGCCGGTTTGCTCCGCCGGGATTCCATTGGCGAAATGGTTCTTGGTCCTGCCCCCGGGGCAGAGCAAAGCATTCCCTTCAAAGAGATCAAGAAGGCTAAGTATTCCAACCTTTCCCTGATGCCCGAGGTGTTCGACCACCTCTTGAAACCCGAGGAAATCGCCGATGTGGTGGCTTACCTCAAAGAAGCGAAAGGGGCGATTTCATCCGCCCCGAAAGACGAGATCCCTCCGCACCATGCGATCAACCTGCCCGGTCTGCATGCCTATGCCCAGAAAAGCATAGCCGCGGGTGATGAGATCGAGTTCCGGGTGAGCAGCGCCGTGCCTTACGATTTGTCGGTGGTCAGGTTGGGAGCCGATCCGGAGAACCGCGACAAGGATCCTGTCTTGCAGTCCTTTCAGGTTACGCAACCGCAAATCCAGCCCATTCACCCCGGTTCCTACTTGCATGTGACCAAGGGGCTGCCTGCCCACAGAAGCCTATCTCAATTGACCTTGGAATGTTGGATCCGTCCGTTTCAGTTGTCCGGTTGGCAAGGCTTGGTCACCCAGCACGATTATCCCAAGCATTGCGGGATCGGTTTGTTCCTGAGCGATGGGAAGATCGTTTTTGGTACCGACTCGGGCGGGGCTTACGATGCCACCACCTTTCAGCAAACCAAGGCCGGACTGATCAAGGCCCACCGGTGGCACCACTTGGTCGGGAGTTGGGACGGAAAGAAAAAGCACATTTACGTCGATGGCAAACGGGTGGCCGAGGTTGCCTTTTCTGGTTCGGTGCGACCCGGTGAGACCGCTCTGCGTATCGGAGCCTATGGGCAGGAAGGAAAGGCCATGAACTTCTTTAACGGGGATGTCGCGATGTGCGTCATATACGACCGGGCACTGAGTGAGGATCAAGTAAGGAAACGCTTTACCGACCGTGGATTGAGCGTTCCAAAGAACGGTCGATTGCTCGCCTGCTGGCCGTTCACCGAGGAGAAAGGAAAGCAAGTTGCCGATGCGAGCGATTTCGGGCGTGATGCTCGGATTGTCAACTGGGGAACTTGGATGATCGGTGGACCAAGCTTTAATGCCTCTGCGATCAACCGACACGATTCGCAGTACGATCCCACCAAGGATGAGAAACGCGGTCACGGACTCCGTCTGGCCTCCGACGAAATATACAATGCCCGTTGGAAGGTGAACCACCGCTTCCGTCTGCCGCCCGATGCCAAGTCCGGTGTCTACGCCGGGCGGTTTGATTTCAAGTTGAAGGGCAAGCCGATGCACTACCATACCTCCTTCCTCGTGAGGCGTCCCGAGTCCAAGCCGAAGGCCCCGCTCTTGGTCCTCGTCTCCTCGAATACTTGGTTGGCATACAACTCGGTTCCCTTTCCCGTCAACCATGGCAAGGGCTTGATCAATATGGGCACGGGTGGCTTGGGCAACAGCCACCCCGGAGCTCCCAAGTATAGTTTCTACAGCGATCACCGCAACGGGCAGCCCACCTACAAGGTGGGATTGAAAGTGCCTTGGCCGGCTGGTGGGCCGAACAAGACCTACACCTCGCTGAAGGGATACAGCCACCTTCTTCGGGGCGAGCGCTTTCTGCATCTTTGGCTCGACAAACATGGATACGAGTACGACATCATCACGGATCGTGACCTCGACCGCAATCCGCAGATCTTGAGGGGATATAAAGCGGTTTTAGTGAATGGACACAGTGAGTATTGGTCCGCCCGGGCTTACGACGGGATGGATGATTACCTCAAGGCGGGCGGGGCAGCTGTGGTCATGTCCGGCAATACCATGTTCTGGAGAGTGAGCTTCGATGAGACCGGCGAGGTCATGGAGTGCCGTAAATTCGGCGGTGGTATCGGTGGAAGAAAATTGGCCAAAGTGGGCGAGCTCTACCATAGCCATGATTTCAAACGGGGCAGCCTGATGCGCTTTTGCGGATACCCGGCCTGGAAACTGGTTGGGCTCGAATGCATCGGATGGGGCGGAGGAAATTTTGCGAACTACCAAGTCGACCTGTCTGACCACTTCCTGTTCAAGAAGCCCTATGGGATCGATCTGAAAAAGGGAGAACCCTTTGGCTTTACCAATACGAAAAAAGGGGCGGTCGGGCACGAGTACGACGTGCGGCTGTCGACTTTGCTACGGGCGACCAATAACCCCGCCCTCAAGGGGCTGGTCGAACCGGAGGGGATCGTCACCATCGCCAGCAGTCAGAGTAATCGGAACGTCCTTGATTTCAATGCCGAGGGACACCGCAAGAGGGTGGGGGGCGAGAAAACCATTGCGGAGATCATTTATTGGGAACGCCCAGAAGGCGGCCGGGTTTTTCACACCGGATCCATTGCAACCGCATGGGCCATGTACTATGACGAATCCCTCAGCAACTTGGTCCGCAACGTTCTTCATCACTTCAAGGTGGAGCCGAAGAAATGAGCGATATGAAAATACAAGCGTTGAAAGCCCTGACTTTAGTGTTGTTTTACTTAAGTGGATGCTTAGCCACCGGAGCAGAAAAAGGAACTCCGTTTGTCATGCCTGAAAAGATGGAGGACTTGATGGCGAATTACTGTTTCGACTGCCATGATGATGAGACAAAGAAGGGGGAGGTCCGGCTGGACAACCTCGCGACCTTGGCCATCAAAGATCGGTTGGATTTGTTAAACCGGGTGCAGGAGCAAATCTTCATCAAAGAGATGCCACCCAAAAAAAGGAAAGCTCAGCCCAGCGAAACGGAGCGGGACCAGTTGTATGATTGGATGAACGCGGAGCTTCGCAAGCACAAGGCTTCCACCCTGGAGGAAAAGTTGCGTTACCCCAGTTACGGAAATTACGTTGACCATGAAAAACTCTTCAGTGGGGAGATAAAGAACAAAGCTTTCTCGCCTGCCAGGCGTTGGTTGGTCAGTCCCAGGATTTTCCATGAAAGGGTGATGAACGTTCTGCGCTTGAGCGATCATGAAAGAAGAGGGTTTACAACCCGCCAGTTTGATGGAGTGAAGAACCCGTTCTTATTGCCTGATCGTTCGGGGGTTCGTGATTATGACGTCACGACCTTGGACGGTGGACATTTGTTGGCCATGCTGGGTAACGCCAAATGGATTGCGGGCAAACAAATTTTTTCCGCCCGGTTGAAGACTCCGCAAAAAGAGGAACTGCTCAAAGGCTTGAGCAGCAAGGACCGTTGGTATCCCAAAGTTACGCCTGAGGCTTTCGAGAAAATTGTCCTTAAGACAGAACCCCCAACGGATGAGGAAATGAACGCTGCGGTCGAGGAACAGTTCGATTGCGTTTTGATCCGCAAACCAACGAAGGAGGAACTCGCCAAATACGTCGAGCTGTTGCGATCGTCTATAGTGCTGGCTGGAAATTCGGAAGGGTTGCGGCAAATGCTCTTTGCCGTCTTGCTGGAGTCCGATTTTCTTTATCGCTTGGAATTGGGAGGTGGCGAACCCGACGAGTTCGGGCGGCGCAAGCTCACCGCCCAAGAAGGCAGTTTGGCGATCGCTTACGCTTTGGGAGACCGCAGTCCCGACCCCGAACTAGCCAAGGCCGCCCAAGAGGGCCGGCTCGAATCCAAGGAAGACTATCGGCGAGAAGTCGAGCGCCTGCTTGCCGACGAAAATTATTACAAGGGGCCCGTCGACCATAAGATCAGTGGTAAGAACATGCGCTCCCACGAAACCTCGCACCCCAAGATCGTCCGCTTCTTTCGGGAATTCTTCGGGTACCCGAAGGCCGCCAAGGTTTTCAAGGATATCGAGCGCAGCAACGGCTACTACCAGAATCCCGGTCGCGGCACCTTGGGCACTCCCGGCTTTCTGATCAAGGAAGCCGACCGGGTAGTGGATTGGTATTGGAAGAAGGACGAGAAGGTTTTCGAAAACCTCCTGACCACCGAAGAGTTTTTCGTTTACCACGACAAAGACAATGAAACGGGTCGTAAGATCATTGCCGAATGGACGGAAGCCTATGAAAGGCTCAAGGACACAGACTGGAAGGAAAACCCGGAGAAGGTCATTGAGGAAAACCTGGATTTTCTAAGCGCCAAGAAATCCGTTCGTGTTTCGGGTACGAAATCCAAGCGCGAATTTATGCGTCACATGCATTTCTGGGGGGAAACAATCGGCAAGGGGCGCACGCCGTTTACGACACCTTCTTTTGCCCATGGCTACTACTACAACCATTCGGTGTTTTACAACCTGCCACCCACCCCAAATCCTTTCCGTTACGGGGGAGTGGAGAACAAAAACCACAAGGGCTTGGACGACGTGGAGTTCTGGGACTACCCCGTCGAGCAACCTTTCGCTCTTTCGCATCGCAAAGGTTTGCTCACTCACCCCGCCTGGTTGATCGCACACTCCTCCAATTTTCATACCGACCCGATCAAGCGCGGACGTTGGATTCAGGAAAAGTTACTCGCCGGAAGCGTGCCCGACGTACCCATCACGGTGGACGCTCAAATACCGGAGGATCCTCACAAGACGTTGCGCGAACGGGTCGAGTCGGTTACCGGACAAGCCGAATGCCGGAAATGCCACGAGCGCATGAACCCGCTGGGTTTTCCCTTCGAGGTATTCGACGACTTCGGGCGCTACCGCCTCGAGGAGCCCTTGGAATATGAGGAACAACTTGTGTCCAAGGCAAAGAAGAAAAACGGAGCCAACCTCTACAAAACCAAATCCGTACGCACCTCGGGAGCGTTGCGGGGCACCGGAGACTCGAATCTGGACGGCGAAGTCTCCGACCCCTTTGATCTGATCGACCGGTTGGCCAAGTCAGCCCGTGTCCGCCAGTCGATCATCCGCCATGCGTTCCGTTTTTACATGGGACGAAACGAAATATTGTCCGATTCGCAGACCTTGCTCGATGCCGATCAGGCTTATGTCCGAAGCGGAGGAAGTTTCAAGGAGGTCATTATTTCCCTTTTAACCTCCGACTCCTTCAGGTACCGTAAGTAATTCAACTTTCACCATGAACACACGCAGAGATTTCCTTAAGCAATCCCTCCTCGGAGCGGGTGCCTTGGCATTTGCGAAGGATTCATCCTGGGCTGCCCAACCGGGCAAGCCTCCCATGCGCTTCATTTTCATGCACCGGGGCAACGGTCTTTGGCCCCGCGTAATGGTGCCGCCCGGTTTGGATGAGAAAACCCTCGAAAAGGAAAAGCGCAAAGAGCCCTTCCAGCTCGACCTCGATTCGCACGACCTTCCCGGATGGATGGACCCACTTTCCGCCCACAAGGAAAACCTCACCATCCTGCAGGGGCTCTCTGGCAAGATGTGCACGACGGGCCATCATTCCTGGTGTTCCTCGTTGGGTGTGTTCAAAGCCAACGAACGCCCCAGTTCCATCAAGTGGGCCACCGTCGACTTCGAATTAGCCAAACTCTTTCCCTCTCCCGCCGATCATATCGAGCTGGCTTGTTTCCCTCTGGGCGGAGGCAATGCCCGCGGCACCTTGGACGACGTGGCCACCGGTTTTTCGGCCCGTGGTCCGCAGCAACCCAATTATGCCTTCGGTTCACCGCGTGTCGCTATGGAGGAACTCTTTAAGTCCGTTTCAACCGACCAGTCCGCCAAGACTCAATACCGGTTGGACCGCAAGGTTCTTGAGTTCGTCGCCCAGAACGAAGGAGCCGTAGCGGGATCCCTCGGCGGTTTTGAGAAAGCCAAGGTCGGGAATTATGCCGATTCGGTGGAAGCGATCCGTGAACGCAACCGCAAGATCGACGCCATGTCCGACGTCATCCGCCGGCACGTTCCCAAGCTCGATCCGAAATACCTCGACCCCGGCATGACGACCCTGGACCGCCAGCTTGGCCACACCGAAGTATTGCTCGGGGCCCTCATTTCGGGCCTTACCAACGTCGTGGCCTTCACCGTCGACGAGTTGGGTCACCGCTATACGGGGTTACCCGGAATCGAAGGCGAAAAGGTGAACATGCATGACGTCGGCCACAACAAAGTGATTGGCGGCCTCAAGGCGGAGACCATCCGTGAATTGGCCCGTACCCACCACATGACACTCGTCGATCGAATCGTCACCCGTCTCAAGAGCGTCCCGGAAGCCGGCGGAACAATGTTCGACAACACCATGATCTTCTATTTTCCAGACGGTGGCGAAACCCACCATTCCCATGGAACCGAGTATCCCTTCGTTGTTCTGGCTGGTGACAACACCAGCGTCGACTTGCGCCGCCAATACGTTCGCTTGCCCAACTACGGACAAGCCGGTCACAGCACCCTCGGAAACTTTTACACCACCTTGCTCAATGCCTACGGCAACCCCATCGAGCACTACGGAGCCCTGGATACTGGACTGACTAAATTCGGCCACGATCAAACCGGCCCGATCAAGCAGTTCCTTTCTTAAAAGAGCATCAAGCAGGGCAGTCAGCTCTTACAGGATCTGAAGGTACAAAAAGGTTAAGCGAAACGCATGTTTACCAAGGCCAATAATGAGGGCTTGTAATGAAGAGAAGAGCGAGCGTAATAAAACCTTACTGAACAAGTCTTACATCGAAAAAGGAAAAAAGGTTATGAAAAATCCCGCAATAATATCGATCCTGCTATTTTTTATGGTTGCACAGGTACATGCAGTGCTGCCTCCAAATGATCTTGAACTTGAAAATGGGGAATGCCCAAGCATCAAATTGAAGATCGTTGCGAAAACGATGGAACCGTTAAAAGCGAAAAAGGGGCATTCTTATTTTGATTTGACGGTCTCATCGCGGCATATTGGCCTAGTTAATCGGAGGATAAAAGAGATTCGTCTGGTAGATAGCTTCAATAAGCAAACTAGTCTTGCTTTCAAAAAGAAAAGTAAAACACTGTCCTCTTCAACATTTATCATTGACGACAAACAGATTAAGGGTGCACGATTAGTCATTACGTACCACAGTAAATCACACGCCATTGGAAGCTTTCTTGGCAGGCTGATCGGAGTAGGCGGACCCGGTCCAGATGCGTATACGATTTATATCATACCATTGGATACGCTTACTGACTTTAAAAAGGAGACATAGATTTCACATTCCACGAACAAACATGCGTTAAAAAACGCTGTTATTGGGTTTATATTTCTCTTTTTAAACTGCAGTCTTATGGCCACAGACCGGCCCAATATCATTTTCATTTTATGTGATGATCTGGGACCTGGGGATCTTGGTATTCTTTGGCAGAATCAACGCCAGACTAAGCAGAAGTTTGCAACGCCGCAGTTGGATACGTTTGCCCAAGAGGGAATGATTCTTTCACGCCATTATTGCGCGGCGCCTGTCTGTGCGCCCGCACGAGGCTCACTTCTTACTGGGAGGCATCAAGGGCATTGCGGTATTCGCAATTCGCAATTTGATAAGGCGCTGCCAGATGAACACACCTTGGGCACGGTCATGCGGCAGGCTGGCTATGCTACCGCTGCGTTTGGCAAATGGGGCCTTCAAGGCGGGAAATATCGGCTGAAATGGCCGGGCCAGCGTGGCGATCGTTCCCCCGAACTTGAGCCGGGACATCCATTGCTTCGCGGATTCGATTATTTCTATGGTTATACCGGGCACGTTGATGGTCATTACCATTATCCACTTAAAGGCAATCGTCCAATGTACGATGGCTATAAAGACGTAACAGATGGCCTGGCCAAATGTTATACGACCGATCTGTTCACGGCACGTACGAAGAAGTGGATTGTGGATCATCACAAGGCGCATCCGAAACAGCCGTTCTTCACTTACCTTGCCTTTGACACTCCCCATGCACCACAACAAGTGCCCACGACCTCTCATCTGACAGCGAAAAGCAATTATCCTGCAGGTGGCGGATTAACGGGAGGTATTCAGTGGAATGAAGGTGGCAAAGGCGGTCAGATAAATACGGCCAAAGGAAGTATCGATCAAGGGATGCATCCGGCATTTACAAATGCTGTGGGAGATGATGGGAAACCTTGGCCGATGCAAGCCACTCGACATGTCACCATGGTGCGACGCATTGGCGATGCGGTTGTGGATATCGTGCAATTGCTGAAAGATTTGGAAATCGATCAAAACACCTTGATCGTTTTCACTTCAGATAATGGAACTCATTATGAAGATAAGCATCGCCCGAACTATTTAGATACCTTCGGACCGTTTGATGGTGGAAAAAGATGTATGTTGGAAGGCGGCATAAGGATGCCGACATTGGTACGCTGGCCATCTGTGATTACAGCTGGAAGCAAATCTGATTCCCTCTCTCAAGCTCATGATTGGATGGCGACCTTCTCCGACCTTGTCGGCATACAGGCTCCGGCGTTATGTGACGGAGTGTCCATGGTTCCGACCCTGACCGGTAGCGGAACGCAGCGCCGTGGCATTGTATACAGTGAATTCGTGACCGGAGGCAAAATCGCCAATTATCAAGAATTTGGACCTTCGCACCGTGGCCGTCCGCGTGGTCAGATGCAGTGCATCTTTCTTGGCGACTACAAAGGCGTACGTATAAATATAGAAAACATTCATACCCCTTTCGAGGTGTATCATACGATAAATGACATCAAAGAAACGACGGATCTTGCAGGCAAGCCCGGTGTTCCCACACAGCAGCAATTTGAGACAGCCATCCTCAGAGTGCGACGGTCGGATCCATCAGTAAAGCGTTGTTATGATGACATTCCGATTCCCGCCCTAAAGGGGATCAAGACACGCCCGGGTTGTCTGGTGCGCAAGACCTATCAAGGAACGTTTCCCTGGGTCCCGCAATTTGACGGCTTAACGGTTTCTCAAAAAAAAGTTGTAAAAGGACTTATTCCTGTCGCAGGTGCGCAACAATTCACAGGCTTCCTGGAAATTCCTGTCGATGGGGTATATGGATTTGCCTTAACGACCAAAGGCAAAGCCATCGTTCGTCTGCACGACGCTCTGTTGATCAATGCTGATACAAACTACACCACAGGCACTCCCGCTTTGTCGGGCAAAATCCCCTTGCAGGCGGGCATTCATCCTCTTCGGATTAATGTCCTGGCGGCTGCGGATTCCGCGGTGGTGTCTTTGGAGTGGCAAGTGACGGGCGGGGAAATGAAACC
>Ga0233432_10006110_pt1 | contig 10333 bp, 5 predicted proteins | sample SI_122_August201_6_FD_179870 | JGI IMG/M metagenome (GOLD analysis project Ga0233432, IMG submission 179870) | Seawater microbial communities from Saanich Inlet, British Columbia, Canada - SI_122_August2016_10_MG | ecosystem: Environmental > Aquatic > Marine > Inlet | place: Canada: British...
TCACAAGAACTAATTGCGGTGGACAAAGTAGTTTATTTAAGGAATTTTAAAATTGGCGGAATGCCTCAACAAGCAGCTTCACTTGGTATTAAATATAACTCTCCAAAATACTGGTATGCTGGAATTAATTTTAATTATTTTGCAGATATATATTTATCTCCCAATCCTGACAGAAGAACTGCAGAAGCTACTAGCGCCTATGGCAATGAGTATCCATACAGAGACGATATAATTGACCAAACTAAGTTAAGCGATGGAAACGCTGTTAACCTTTTTTGTGGAAAAAGCTGGAAAATTTATAAAAACAACAGTTATATAAGATTGGGACTTAACGTTAATAATTTACTTGATAATACTTCTTTTAAAACTGGAGGGTTTGAACAATTGCGTTATGACGCTTCAAATATTCAAAGATTTCCCAATAAATATGGCTACATGTATGGTAGAACCTACTTTTTAATGGTGAGTTATTTATTTTAAAAAATGAAAAGAATGAAAAATATAATTTTAATACTAACTGTAATATCGTTACAATTTTCTTGCAATAAAAAATATGATAATCCACCGGCTAATGAAGTCCCTGTTGGTGAAATTATATCTATAGGTGACTTAAAAGATATGTTTACAGGATCTGTAACTGTAATTGACAGTAATTACAGTATTGTTGGAAATATAACAACAGAAGAAACCAATGGGGCTTTTTATAAAGAAATTTATATGGAAGATTTAAGTGGCGCAATAAAAATTCAACTAAAAGCTTCTGGGGGACTATACATAGGGGATAGTATTCGAATAAATGTTAAAGATGTTACTATGAGTGAATATGGCGATCTTATTCAATTAGATAATATAGATGTTGATCTACAAGTAGTTAAAATTGCGACAGAAAAGTTTGTTGAGCCTTTCCAGTCTTCCATAAATCAGCTTAGTATAAATGAGGATCAAAGTAGATTAGTTAAATTAAATGATGTTGAATTTACTGAAATGGGAATGACTTATGCTGATGCAATTAATCTAACTACAGGTTCTAGAATTCTTTCTGACTGTAATGGAAATACTATTTCTGTAAGAACAAGTGGATATGCAAATTTTGCTGACGATACTTTACCATCTGGGAAAGGTTCAGTAATTGGAATATTCACTATATATAATTCTGAAAAACAATTCGTTATAAGAGATATTAATGAAGTAAAATTAGATTCAGCTAGATGTAACGGCTCCTCAGGTGGCGGTGGGGGTTCGGTAGTCCCGGTTACTTCATTTAATGTAGATTTTCAGGGATTTATTAATTACGATGATATTGAAATTGACGGTTGGGTCAACTTCAACGAGACAGGAAGCAGGTTATGGCAGGCAAAAGAATTCAATAGCAATGTATACGCTCAAATTAATGCATATAGTTCAACAGATATTTCAAATAAAGCATGGTTAATAACACCTCCAATTGATTTTGATATTAACACAAATGAAGTTTTACAATTTCGATCTGCTATTGCCTATTATACCCATGAAAGCTTTACTTTATATTATTCAAGTAATTTTGATGGAATAAATGTGTTAAGTGCAACTTGGATTGAAATTAATGGATTTAATATTGCCGGATCTTCTTCAGCAAATTACGATTTTGTAAATTCTGGTCCTATAGATCTTTCATCTTATAGTGGTATTGGATATATTGCATTTAAATATGAAGGTGAAGCTGGATTAGGTAAAACAGGAACATTTATTTTAGATGATATAGAACTATCAAACTAATATAAAAGTTGATAAAAAACTTAATTGCCGTATATATACAAGTCTTTAAATTCAGCTATTGCAACCTGGATATAATTTAAATATTAGTAATTCATTAGAATTTTTTGAGGATCTTTACCTCCAAAAACTAATTTTTCTGGGTTTTCTAGCACTTCCTTAACTTTTACTAAAAAGCCAACACTGTCTTTTCCGTCAATTATTCTATGATCATAAGAAAGTGCTAAATACATAATTGGCCTTATTTCTACATTTCCATCAATAGCAACTGGTCTTTGAACAATATTATGCATACCCAAAATTGCAGATTGAGGAGGGTTAATTATTGGGGTGCTAAGCATAGAGCCAAATACACCACCATTAGTAATGGTAAACGTTCCCCCTGTAATTTCTTCAATTGAAATTTTACCATCTCTAGCTTTAATTGCGAGTTCTTTAATTTTAGATTCTATTTCCAATAAATTCATTTCATCTGCATTTCTAAGTACAGGAACCATCAATCCCTTTTCTGTACTTACAGCAATTCCAACATCGTTAAAATTATAAGATATCATATGGTCGCCATCTATCATAGAATTAACGGTAGGAAATTCTTTTAAAGCAATAGTACAAGCATGGGTAAAAAAGGACATAAATCCTAAACCTACTCCGTATTTTTCTTTAAAAGCATCTTTGTATTTTGCTCTCAAATCCATAATTGGTTTCATATCTACTTCATTAAAAGTAGTAAGCATGGCCGTTTCATTCTTTACAGTTACTAATCTAGAAGCAATTTTTCTTCTAAGCATACTCAACTTACGTATCTCACTTTTCCTGTTACCTTCTTCAGGTAAAGAAGCTAATAATTGAAGAATGTCTTGCTTTGTTATTCTGCCTCCTTTTCCTGTTCCGTCAATATGCTCTACTTGAATATTATTTTCTACAATAATTTTTTTGGCTGCTACACTTGGATGTCCGGATGCGTAAGTTTTTTCTTGATTAGAAGGTGAACTTACTGGACCAGGTGATGGAGCAGTATTTTTTGGTTCGGATTTAGCATCGCTAGAAGATTTACCGCCTTCTGGTTTAGAAGCAGCTGTGTCAATTAGACATACTACTTGCCCCACAGCAACTACATCTCCCATTTCTGCTTTTAAAGTAATTGTTCCAGCCTCTTCTGCGGGAAGTTCAAGAGTAGCTTTGTCAGAATCAACCTCAGCTATAGTTTGATCTTTTTCTACATAATCTCCATCTTCAACCATCCATTCTGCAATTTCTACTTCTGTTATAGATTCTCCAGGACTTGGAACTTTCATTTCTAATATTGACATAATTTTATTTTTATGAATATGACATTACTTTGTTAATAATTTCTTGGTGTCTTCTCTCAAATACTTTTGGTGAACCAGAGGCAGGACTTCCAGATTCTTCTCGAGAAAAACAGGTGATATTTGAATGTTTCCACTTTCTTAATATGTACGACCATGGTCCCATATTCTCAGGTTCTTCTTGAGCCCATAAATACTTACATTCATTTCCGTATTTATCTACAATAGCTTTTAATTGTAAATCTGGAAAAGGATAAAGCTGTTCTAATCTAACAAATGCAATATTTTCTAATTTTAAAGTTTCATAATGCTCAATTAAATCGTAATAAAATTTACCTGAGCAAATTACTACCTTTTTTATTTTAGATACTACTACTGTAGAATCGTCAATTACTTCCTTAAAGGATCCATTTGACATTTCTTTAATGGAAGAAACTGCTCTATGGTATCTCAATAGTTTTTTAGGAGTGAAAACTACTAAAGGTTTTCTAAAAGGTCTGGCCATTTGCCTTCTTAAAAGATGAAAATAATTAGCAGGATTTGTACAATTAGCAACTTGAAAATTTTCTTCGGCACATAGCTGTAAAAATCGTTCTATTCTAGCTGATGAGTGTTCTGAGCCCATTCCTTCATAACCGTGTGGAAGTAGCATAACTAAGCCGTTAGGTGTTCCCCACTTGTCTTCTGCTGCACTTAGAAACTGATCTATTATTATTTGAGCACCGTTGAAAAAATCACCAAACTGAGCTTCCCAAATAGTTAAACCATTGGGTGTATTAAAAGCATATCCATAATCAAAACCTAAAACTGCATACTCTGAAAGAAGAGAATTGTAAATTTCAAATTTCCCTTGATGATCACTTAATAAATTCAAAGGAACAACTTCCTCTTCATCATCTTCTGTTTTAACAACTGCATGTCTATGAGAAAATGTTCCTCTTTCTACATCTTGTCCAGAAATCCTAATGGAATTACCTTCATCAAGTAAAGTTGCATAGGCTAATAGTTCTCCCATGGCCCAATCTAACTTATCAGACTCTAACATTTTTAATCGATCATCAAATAACTTGACAATCTTTCTAAAATATTTTTTACCCTCTGGAAGAGAATTCATTTTTTTAGCTAGTTCAAGTAACTTACTTTCTTTTACACTTGTTAATGGTGAATTTTCAAAATCTTTAGGTGACGATTTTCTAAAACCGATCCAGACGTCCTCTAGAAAGTTGGTGATCTTTGCCTTTTCAATTTGTTTAGCATCATTTAAACGCTCCTGAAGCATGTCATCAAATTCTTTTTCCATTTGATTTCCCTCTTCAATATTCACTACATTTTCATCAATTAGTTTCTTAAGATAAATCTCTCTTGGATTTGGATGATTTGCAATTATTTTATATAGCTTAGGCTGTGTGAATTTAGGCTCGTCTCCTTCATTGTGGCCATACTTTCTATAACATAATAAATCGACAAAAACATCCCTAGAAAACTCCTGTCTGTATCTAAGTGCGATGTCTAGCGTTTGAACGACAGCTTCTATGTCGTCGCCATTTACATGAAATACTGGACACAATGTAGATTTTGCAATATCTGTACAGTACGTACTTGATCTTGCATCTAAATAATTTGTAGTAAAACCAACTTGATTATTTATAACTATGTGAAGAGTTCCACCCGTTCTGTATCCTTTTAACTGTGCCATCTGGATAACTTCATAAACAATTCCCTGACCTGCAATAGCAGCATCTCCATGAATTAAAATAGGTAGTATTTTCTTTTCATCTCCATTCAACTCACGATCAATTTTTGATCTTGTAATTCCTTCTACAACGGGGTCAACAGCTTCTAAGTGGGATGGATTGGGAGATAGCGTAATTTTAACATTGTTCCCATTATCTGTCTCAATTTCTGAAGTTATACCTAAATGATATTTAACATCTCCATCAAAGAGAACTTCATCATCATATTCTTTACCATCAAATTCACTAAAAATTTTATCGTAGGTTTTGTTGAAAATATTAGCTAAAACATTTAGCCTTCCCCTATGGGCCATTCCGACAACAAATTCTTTTAAACCTAAGTTAGAACCGTTTTCAATTAAAACATCTAAAGCGGGAATTAACGACTCTGCTCCTTCAATGGAAAATCTTTTTTGTCCAACAAACTTTTTTTGTAAGAACTGCTCAAAAACTGTTGCTTGATTAAGCTTGTGTAGAATGTGCTTTTTTTGATCTTTAGAAAACTGAGGTCTATTATTTAACTCGATGTTTTTTCTTATCCACTCCACTCTTTCTGGATGACGAATGTATTGATACTCAATTCCTATTGACTGGCAATAAGTCTGTTCTAAATGAATAATTATATCATTTAACGTACTGGGATTTAAACCTACTTGTTCACTAGCTTGAAAAACTGTCAACAAATCCTCATTGTCTAATCCAAAATTCTTTATTTCTAGCGTAGGATTATATTTTCTTCTATCTCGAACTGGATTTGTCTTAGTAAATAAATGGCCCCTAGAGCGATAAGCATTTATTAAATTAATTACTCTAAATTCTTTAAGAACATTAATAGGTATTTGGTCAACCTGCTCATAATTAAACTTAGAAAATTCATATCCATCAAAAAAACTTTGCCAACTTGGTTCAACTAGTCTTTTATCAACTAAATATCTTTGATGAAGCTCATCGATATAGTCAATGTCAATGCTGTTTAAAAAAGAAAACTGATCTATTGCCATTATACTAGCAAATATGCAAAATAAATAGGTTTAATAATAACTGAAAAGAAGTTTCTTTTAAGAACTTTGGAGAAAATTAACAGGATAATAAATTATATAGTTTTGTATTATTCTTTTGTAATATTATAACTAAACAATATCAAACAAGTAAAATCTTAAATGTAATTTTAAAAAAATGAAAGTTTTAATTACTGGTGGATCTGGGTTGTTGGGGACTGCACTTACAAAAAAGTTATTAAGTAACAATATTGAAGTTGTTCATTTAACAAGAAATAAAAGTTCAAAAAATGACGTAAAAAATTATTTATGGGACTGGGAAAAAGATGAAATTGATGAAAATTGTTTTAAAGATGTAACTCATATTGTGCATCTTGCTGGCGCCGGAATTGCTGAAAAAGCATGGACAAAAAAAAGGAAAAAAATTATAGTTAAAAGTAGAGTTTTTACATCTAGACTCCTGCATTCAAAAATTTCTAGTTTAAATCTAAATATATCAGCATTTATATCTGCATCTGCAGTTGGCATATATGGTGCCCAAGTAAGTGGCAAAATTTTCACAGAAGAAGATCAATCCTTTGAAGATTTCATGGGGAACTGTTGTAAACAATGGGAAAATGCTGTTGATCAATTTAAGTCAACTACAAGAACTGTTAAATTTAGACTGGGGGTTATTTTAGATAAAAATCACGGAGCTTTACCAAGAATAGCTAATATGGTAAAAAATGGTTTGGGATCTCCGTTAGGGGATGGCAAACAGTACATGCCATGGATTCATATTCAGGACGCGGTTAATTTATTCTTCGAAGCAATTTTGAAAAAAAATATCTCTGGAACTTATAATGCTGTTTCTGGTGATTTTATTGATAATAGAAATCTTACAATGAAAATTGGAGAAGAATTAAATAAAAAAATTTGGTTGCCAAATGTTCCAAGTTTTGTTCTTAAATTTTTATACGGAGAAATGTCAGACACCATACTTAAGGGTGTTAAAGTATCAAATAAAAAAATTAAGGATGCTGGATTTAAATTTAAGTATGAAAAAATAGAAGATGCGCTAAGAGAAATTTATTCCTAAAATTTTCTATTCATTAAATCAATTGCAAATCCTTCTATTAATTGCTTTTTTTTGTTTGAAATACTTAAACTTTTAATACTTCTAATAGCTTTATTATAGAATTTGTTTTTGTGATCTTCCGCTACTTTCAATACAGAGTATTTAATAAAATACTCTTTAACCTTGGCAACTTTTATTTCATTATCTAATTTATTATCTCTAAGAATTTGATCAACTAATATTTGTTCCTTAGAAGTCGATTTATTTAAAAAATCTATAAATAAAATTGTCTTCTTTTTTTCAATAATATCTCCCCCTACTTGCTTCCCAAAATTGTCTTCATTTGGAAATACATCTAAAATATCATCATGAATTTGAAAGGCGGTTCCTAGGTACAATCCAAAATCATATAATAAAGTAGAATCTTCTTTAGAAGCCCCGCCGATTATTGATCCCATTTTTAAAGAGCATGCCACTAAAACTGCAGTTTTAAGTTGTATCATTTCTATATAATCAACAATAGTAACAGACTCTGATTTTTCAAATTCCATATCTAATGATTGTCCTTCACAAACTTGAATTGCAGTTTCTTGAAAAAGAATATTAGTTTCAACCGATTGAGAGGAAGATTTTGACAAAATGCTATTAACAACGGCATATAAGAGATCCCCAGAGAGAATTGCAATATTAGAATTCCATTTTTTATGAATTGATGGTTGATTTCTTCTTAACGGAGCTTGATCCATTATATCATCATGGATTAATGTGAAATTATGAAACAGTTCAATTGCTAAAGCTTCATTTATTGATAATAATGGATTATTTGAAAATAAATCCGTAGAAAATAAAGTAAGTGAAGATCTAAATCTCTTTCCGCCGTTATTTATGATGTATTTTATTGGATCATAAATTGAAATTGATGGAAGTTTTTTACTGAAAACATCTAATTCTTTATCAATAATATCTTTATAACGAATTAACATAAAGTATTTTCAATCAATTAAACTCATTAAATAATTGCCGTATCCACTTTTCAGCAAAGGAATAGCTAATTCTTTTAGTTTCTCATCATTAATATATCCGTTAGAATGAGCAACAGCTTCAATACAACCAACTCCAAAACCTTGTCGTTCTTCAATTGTTTGAACAAAATTAGACGCTTGCATTAATGATGTGAAAGTACCAGTGTCTAGCCAAGCGACTCCTCTAGGCAAAGTAGTGACCTTTAAATTACCAGACTTCAAGTATTCTTTATTTACATCTGTTATTTCGTATTCTCCTCTTTTACTTGGCTTTAAATTTTCAGCAATTTTTATAACCTCATTATCGTAGAAATATAACCCAGGAACAGCATAATTTGATTTTGGAGATGTGGGCTTCTCTTCAATAGAAATAGCTGTGCCATTTTCGTCAAATTCTACAACACCATATCTTTTGGGATCGTTTACTCTGTAGGCAAAAATTAACCCTCCTTCAGGATCGCTAGAACTTACTAATTTTTCACCCATTCCAGTTCCAAAAAATATATTATCTCCTAATATTAAGGCAACTTTATCATTTCCTATAAACTGTTTTCCAATTACAAAAGCTTGAGCTAAACCGTTAGGTTCTTGTTGAATTTGGTATTCAAATCTACATCCAAGTTTAGAGCCATCCCCTAGAAGATGCTTAAACAATGGCTGATCATTGGGAGTAGTAATAAACAACACTTCTGTTATCCCCGCGTTTAAGAGTGTTGAAAGTGGATAGTAAATCATTGGTTTGTTGTAAACTGGCATTAATTGTTTACTCACAGCTAAGGTTAGTGGATGCAATCTAGTTCCTGAGCCACCTGCTAAAATAATTCCTTTCATAAATTATAATTTTTCAAGTTCTATGTCGGAATCATCATAAAAATAATCCTCCGAATTTTTAAAATTTTTAGTGATTACCATTTTTTCTAAAGTTAAAAGAAGTGACGGTAATAAAATTAAGTTAGTTAGCATTGCTACAAATAATGTTAAAGAAATTAAAATACCAAGTGCTTGGGTACCTCCAAATTCTGAAGCTGAAAAAATTGAGAATCCAAAAAACAAAATTATAGATGTGTATATCATACTAACTCCTGTCTCCTTAATTGAAGTTTCAACAGCGCTAGATATATTTTTTGTTTTTAGCTCTTGTCTATATTTAGCTAAGAAATGAATTGTATCATCAATAGAAATTCCAAAAGCAATACTAAAAACTAAAATAGTGGATGGCTTTATAGCGATACCAAAATATCCCATTAATGCAGAAGTGAAAACCAAAGGAAGAAGGTTTGGAAGTAAGGATACTAATACCATTTTAACTGACTTAAATAAAAAAGACATTATTAAAGCAATAATAATGATTGCCAACATCAAGCTTACAAATAAATTTTTAATCATGTATGTTGTTCCTTTAGTAAATAAGACACCTGAACCTGTAATATCAGAATTAACCTTTAGTGAAGCTACTGATTCTACAATAGCGTTACTAAAAGCTTTATTTCCATATAAGCTATCAATTGAAGAAATAGAAGATGGAAAATTATTAGATGAAACAAGGTCTCCATCTGTTAATATTTTTTTAACTCTAAATCTTATAATTTGATTTGATTTATATAAAGTATCTAAATTGTTTTGACTTATTGCAGTTTCATAAAGAGATTGCACAGGATTAATTATACTATCAATTCTATGGTTTATTCTTGAAATAAGACTATCCATTGATGCAGTTCCAATATCTGCAATTTGAAGTGTTATTCTGGTAGTTAAGTGAGTAGAATCAAGAAAACTACTTACAAAGCCATTATTATTGTCTATTTTTTGTTTATCAAAAGTATTTTTAAAATACTTTGATTTAATTATCCTTGAAAAATATTTTTGGTCTTTGGACTTACTAAAATCTAGATCATATTTAGACTTTTTACCATTAGAGTAGGATTGGGATATAAATTTCATAGCATCCACAATTGAAAGTGATTTGGATAAATATTTTTCTGATTTTAAAGATTCTTGAAGGTCTTGAATTTTTGCTATGTTAGAAAAGTTTTTGTAAACGGTATCCTTATAAGAAAGAACTATTTCGAATGGTAATAATCCATTGAGCTCCTTTTCAAAAAACTTCAAGTCCTTTACTATTTGTCCATTTTTAGGAAAATCATCTGTAAAATTTCCAGTTGTATGCATTAAACTAATACCATAGAACCCTAAACCCAAAAAAATTAATGTAACTATATATACTTGTTTTCTATAATTTGAAGAAAAAATCACTAATGTATTTACAAAATTGAAGATCCATTTTCTATCTAAATGCTTAGTGTGTTTGTTCTTTGGAGGTGGTAAATAACTATAAATAATTGGAACTAAACAAATGCTAATAATAAAAATACAAAGAATATTTATAAATGATATTAATCCAAATTCTATCATAATTGAAGAATTAGTGAATACAAAAGTTCCGAATCCCAATGCAGTAGTTGCA
>Ga0233432_10006111_pt1 | contig 10331 bp, 10 predicted proteins | sample SI_122_August201_6_FD_179870 | JGI IMG/M metagenome (GOLD analysis project Ga0233432, IMG submission 179870) | Seawater microbial communities from Saanich Inlet, British Columbia, Canada - SI_122_August2016_10_MG | ecosystem: Environmental > Aquatic > Marine > Inlet | place: Canada: British...
GTGAAGGCGATCAGTTCGCGCCCGACTTTTTAAAGATAAGCCCGAATAATCGAATGCCAGCGATCGTAGATCAAGAGACCGGCGTGTCGGTCTTCGAAGGTGGTGCAATTCTTATGTACTTAGCGGAAAAGGCTGGCGCATTATTGCCGAATACCGACCCTAGCCGATACGAAGTTATGCAGTGGTTGTTTTGGCAGGCTGGTGGTCTTGGGCCGATGGCTGGCCAATTGAGCCATTTCGTCAACTACACACGCGAAGATGTGCCATACGCACATAAACGCTATGCGGATGAATACGATCGTTTGCTTGCCGTCATGGACGTACGCTTACGCGATCGCGACTATTTGGCCGGCGACTACTCGATCGCCGATATCGCGAGCTTCCCTTGGGTATTACCCTATAAGCGACTTGGTAATGACTTGGATAAGTTCAAGAATCTCAGGCGATGGTTTGATTCACTCAAGCAACGCTCGGCAGTTCGAAAAGGCATTGAGCTTGGCCGTGACTGGAAGCGTAACGAAAGGCAGAACGATTCGGCGAGATCGATCATTTTCGGCCAGGACTCCCAAACTGTATTTGACGCGGCAAATAGAGCAAAGGGCTGATATGAAGTTCTACGATTGCAAAACCGCACCGAGCCCACGGCGAGTTCGCATTTTTCTTGCTGAGAAAGATGTGGAGATTGCAACGGTACAGGTCAATCTTGGCAGCCAGGAACAACTAAGTGGTACGTTTCAAAAAATTAATCCAGATTGTGTGGTGCCAGTTCTGGAGCTCGATGACGGCAGTTGCTTGAGTGAGGTGCTCGCGATTTGCCATTATCTCGAGGCTAAGTTTCCACAACCTGCATTAATGGGTACTACAGATGAGGAGCGCGCCCATACGCTCATGTGGAACGGAAAGGTCGAGGAGCAAGGATTCTTGCCAATGGCTGATGCGTTGCGTAATCGATCCAAGCACCTGAAAGATAGGGCTGTGACCGGTCCGGTGGGTTACCCGCAGATCCCCGAGTTAGCCGAGCGAGGGCGCAGGCGCGTCGAGCAGTTTTTCCGCCGCTTGGACGGACAGCTGACTGACAATGAATTCATCGCTGGTGATTTTTTTTCAATAGCCGATATTTCAGCGATGGTTACAGTCGATTTCGCAGCATGGCTTAAGTTGGTATTACCCGAAGATGCGCATAACGCTAGGCGCTGGTATGAGACAGTTTCAAGTCGACCCAGTGCGACCGTTTGATCCGCTCGCCGCGATTGACGAAAACCCCAAAAATAGAAGCAGCCCTATCTTGATCAGCTCAAGCGATGAGTAAATCGCGTGCGCGTAGGATGAAGGCGGCTCAATACTGTTGATGATCATTTGTGTGCGCTCTGCAAGTTCTGGTGTCAGCCACGCAGATTGCGCGATTACAATCAAAGCCAGAACGCCACAGAAGCTCCAGTACTTAGTCGCTTGGCCAGAAGCTCGAACAATGATGAGGAGGACGACAAAAGCCAATAATTCGGCTTTATTTAAGGCTGCGAAAACCACTCGGCCAACATCAAGTGCAATCGTGCGCGTTATTGTCTCTGCGGTGAAGCGCATCGGCGTGGCGATCATCGAAATTCCAACTGTTAGCCCGACCCACAGAAAACAAATCCAGGCCGGATTCAGAAGAGCATGGCGAAATCGTTGCATCACGGTCATATAATGCACCATATCCAATACAGAATCACAAACCGCCTCGACCGTTCTAACGATTTGGCCGGCGGTAGTGTTCGTTATATATTCGCAGAAATTCATCTACTACATTGATAGTGGAGCGCTCGTTTACCCTTTAAATCCTTGAGTTCGTCCATAAATATTAACTCTTACCTACGTCATGCAAAGAGGAAATTACCCATGGCTCAAGCAAATCCATATAAATCACTTGTGGTGACCACTGTCACCGTTTTGGCAGTTGTTACTATCCTCATAAATATTTACAAAACAGTACCCGTCGGCCATGTTGGAGTTGCGACTTTATTTGGTAAGGCGCAGGTGAAAGGCTATCCAGAGGGACTGCATATTCCGGTCAACCCTTTGTATAAATGGACTATGTTCGACGCACGTAAGAAAACACACCTGGAAACGGCAAACGTTCCGAGTCAGGATCAGCTGCAAACGAAACTCGAAGTCAGCGTGCAGTACCGTATCGACGGTGAAATGGCGTCCAAGATCCTTGTGGCAACGGGTACAGCAGAGGCAGCCGTACGCGTACATCTCATTCCGAAGCTACGATCGTTATTACGCGAGCAAGGCAAAAGTGTGCGCCGAGCCGAGGACTTCTTTCTGGAGTCAACTCAGGAAACGCTTCAGGCTGCAATAACGAACGGACTTCGAGATGACCTAGAACAACAGGGCATTATTGTTTCTGAAGTCTTGATTCGCGATATAGCTTTGCCACCATTTATCGTTCTAGCGATTGAAGCGAAGAAGGAGCGTGAGCAGGCGGTCGAACAGGAGAAGGCTGAGCTCGAACGTGTTCGAACTGAGCTGCAACAGGAAGTGGCCCGTGCGCAGGCGGGTCGTGAAGCTGCTGAGGAAGAAGCGGCTCGCAAGATGATCCTAGCCGATGCCCAAGCTTATGAAATCAATCAAATCAATAATGCGGCATCGAACAATCCGGCGTATATTCAGTTGCAGTCACTCGAAGCACTGAAAGCAATATCAAAGGATCCAGCAAGTAAGATTTACTTTATGGATGGATCCAGCCCAAGTCCACTGCCGTTGATGCATTTGGGAGACCCGGCAGCTCTATCGCGCTAGATTCAGGTCACGCATCAAAGCGGAACGGGAATCGGGCGGCCGGTTCCCGTTTTGCCGTTTCAGGGCAGAAGAATAAGCATGATAACTAATAAGCATAAAATACTAATGTGCCACCCATATCGAAATAAAAGTTAATAAAATTTGTAACAGTATGAACTTATTAGGCAATCCGACATTTCGCTTATTCATTGGCGCCGCGCTGATCAGCTTGTCTGCTGTTTGGGTGCGGCTGGTCGATGTATCACCGTCAGTCAGTGGCTTCTACCGGGTGTTGTTCGGGGGTGTAGCTCTTTCGATATTCCTTGTGGCGACTCGCAGACAACTGCACCTATCGAAGCGTCTTTGGTTATTGCTCATCGTTGCATCCGCGTTTCTCGTGCTTGATCTCTGGTTCTGGCATCGTAGTATCGTTGTCATTGGCCCAGGATTGGCGACGTTATTAGCCAATTTTCAAGTCTTTATTATGATGATTGTCGGCATCGCTTTCTTGCGCCAGAGGCCGACTCCGACTCAGATGTTGGCGGTGCCACTTGCTTTTGTTGGTTTGAGTCTGATCGTTGGATTCGACTGGGGCGCTCTTCCAGAGGGCTACAAGCATGGCGTGATCCTCGGGTTCCTGACAGCGCTGGCCTACGCTTGTTATCTTCTGACGCTAAGAAAAATTCGCAGTATCTCGACTTATCGTGTGCCTTCTCGTGAAGTGGCCGTCGTGTCGATGATAGCGGCGGCGATTATGGCGGTTATTGTTATTGTGGAGGAAGGTTCAATCGTCGTCCCATCCAACGAAGATCTGGGTTGGCTCGTCGCCTACGGAGTCCTCTCTCATTGCCTGGGTTGGCTTTTCATCGTCAGCAGCCTTTCAGAGGTATCGACTGTCCAAGTTGGTCTCGCATTGCTCCTGCAACCGGCATTGAGCTTCGTCTGGGATATTCTATTTTTTGATCGGCCTATGGCTGGGATCGAACTCGCTGGTGCAGCGATCGCATTGACTGCCATTTATCTCGGATCTTGGACAGCATCAAAGCAGATCTAGTGCGTTTGGCAGAATCTCGAGCTCAAATTTGGTCTGCGGTGCTTGTACTTCGCCGTCCAGCTGAGCTGGAATGGGTATCTCTACTTTGATCGATAAGCGAGTAATGCCCTTATGAGTTATTTCAGGCTCATTAATATGTTTGCCATTCATGAGTTTTGGCAGCAAGGATAGTATTCGCCATCGGGTCACCGGTTTGGCAATCAAGAGTTCGAGTTGACCGTCGGCGTTATTCGCCATGGGTGCCATGTGAAATATGCCACCCACCCAAGAGCCGTTGTTAATTGAGGCGAGAGTGATGGGGCCTTCCCAAGAGAAGTCATCAGAGCGGATATCCAGATGAGGGCTCGCGATTCCACCGATCATAGTTTTGAGTATCGCCAGTAAGTAAACAAGATTCCCTACAGGAAGACATATGGACTCTTTAGCGTGCGTCGCCTTGGCATCAAATCCGACCCCCGCGCCATTGGCGAAAAATCGATCATTGAATCGTCCCACGTCAATTTTTCGTGGTGTTTCACCCGCGACGATTCGGTCGGCCAGCAGCCTTGTTGCGTACTCCCAATTCAAAGGAATGTTACAGGACTTGGCAAAGTCATTCCCAGTTCCCGTTGGAATCACTCCCAGTGCTGCGTTGCCACTGGATTGCAATATGCCGTTTACTGCTTCGTGGATACTGCCATCACCACCGGCAACGATCACTTGTGTTACTCCCCGCTCAACGTATCGCAACACGCTCGCTTCCAAATCGCCACGTGACCGGCTCGCATGTAAGGCCACCGTAATACCACTGTCTTCTAGAAGCTCAACGATTCGTGTCTGGCGTCGGCCGGCACGACCTTGACCGGCGGTCGGATTAAGAAACAGGTGCACTGTGTTGGCCATCATGTACCGATGCTACAATGTGAGCTACTGTCCTCGCAAAAAACGGATAAGCAGAAATGTTGGAGTTGGGCGTCAAATTCTTGATCAGCTATTTTCTTGGCTCCTTGATGGGCGCGATGATCATAGGTCGGTTACGAGGAGGCGTGGACATCCGAACCATGGGCAGCGGCAATGCTGGGGCCACGAATGCTTTGCGGACGCAGGGAGCATTCTTCGCAATCGGTGTTTTTGTTATCGACATCGGCAAGGGCGTGATCGGCGCGGGCGTAGTCCCCGAGCTGAATATTCCATTCGTTGCCGAAGATCCTATGCTTTCGAGAGCATGGCTCACAATTTGTTGTTCTGCTGCGGCGGTTCTCGGTCATGTCTGGCCGATCTACCACAACTTTAAGGGTGGTAAGGGTGCCGGAACGCTTATTGGTACGCTGGTCATCCTTGGTCCACATCTGATAATCGGCGTGTTGTTCGTTTGGGTGTGGGTACTTGTCGCATCAGGATTTGTAGGCTTCGCTACGATGAGTGCAGCAACTGCTCTGCCGATCTACCTCGGTGTTGCTATATTGCCCGAGGAGCAAGCACTTTTTATCTACGCGGTGGTGATGGCGGTGTGCATAATCTTCTGGCATCGCGCAAACATTCAGCGCATGCGCGAAGGCACTGAATATCGCAATAAATCTCTGATGATCTTTAGTCGCAAGCACTCCGGTTCGGATAATGAGCAGCCTTGACGCCGAGAAAATTCTGCAGTTCGTTACAGATTCCACGCGCGAGCGATTGGCACCCATCAAGGTGTTTGCAGAGGTCCCGTCCACTAACAGTTACTTGTTGAGTATTTCACTACCGGATTCAGGCAGACTGAGCGTTGCAGTAACAACGAATCAAACCGCAGGGCGAGGACGCCATGGTAAAACCTGGCAGTCGCCATCTGGAGTTGGATTGTGCCTCTCAGTTGCTTATACGTTCGCATCACAACCAGAGAACTTACCGGCTCTAACTCTAGCTATCGGTATTGGTGTGGCTGATGCGTTGAGAGATCTGAACATTAACGATGTTGAGCTTAAATGGCCGAATGATCTTGTGGCATTGGACGGTAAGCTTGGCGGCATTTTGACCGAGGTCCGACAGCAGTCTGCAAGTACGGTCACCGTGGTTACTGGAATTGGCATAAATGTAAATCTCCCGAGCAAACTCGACTTCGGCATTGAAGCGGACTGGGCACGGAAAGTGACCGATCTGAAGAGTATCTGCGAAACGCTGCCAAGCAACGATCAATTGGTTGGCCAGCTGATAAATCACCTATCAAAAACGTTTAGCGACTATGAGGCGTCGAGTTTCGCGCCGCTGGTTAAGCGCTGGTCGGAGCGTGACTGGCTTCTTGGTCGAGAGATAACGATCGATACCAATGATAGTCAGCTCTTCGGAGTGGGTGCGGGTGTTGCGGATGATGGTGCTCTATTGATCAACACGCCCGAGTCCGGAATTCGTAGAGTGACCTCAGGAACGATAGGGATTGCCGAGGCACGAGGCGGACAAGCGTGAGCGCATTGTTATTGGACGTCGGCAACTCTCGTCTCAAATGGGGAGTGCTCGATGAGGATGGTATCCATCGGACAGGGCATGTATCGCATGAGAAAATTCGCGAGCAGGGCCTAGCTGTTCTCACAAGTCAATTACCGCGCCGAGTCGACATGGTTCGTGCCAGCAACGTCGCGGGAACCAGCTTCGGAACGCGGCTGTCCGGTGTTATCGGTATACATTGCAACGCCGATATACATTTCGCGCGTAGCGAAAAACGTGGTTGGGGAGTTAGTAATAGCTATAGGCAACCGCGACTGCTGGGCGTGGATCGATGGGTCGCGATGATCGCTGCGTGGGCCGAATTGCAATCATCATGCTTAATTGTAGATGCTGGAACAGCCGTCACACTGGATGCTATAGACGATGATGGTGTTCACCTCGGTGGCCAGATTATTCCGGGTGTTGAGACGATGCTGGGTTCTCTTTTATCCGCGACCAGTGATATTTCGCCAGTGAAAATGCCGTTGAAGCACTCGGTAGGCGACCTGAAAATGTTCAGTCGAAATACTGCAGCAGCCGTTCGTGAGGGTGCGCAGAACGCAGTAGCAGGGGCGATAGAGCGAGCCATTCGGACGTTGCAGTCAAATGGCTATAATCCGACAATCATCTTGACCGGTGGTGGTGCGCCACACATTCTTAGGGCACTCGATGAGGTGCCATTGCATCGTCCAGATCTTGTTTTGCAGGGTTTGGCATATATGTTGGAAAACGATAAATGAAGAACCTGCTATTCATTTTGTTGCTTGCCAATATTCTATATTTTATGTGGGGTTATTTTGTTGACGCAGAATCCGAACCGGGTATTGCAGTCGTTGCGGAATCTGATCTCGGTCCACCACTCGATGTGTCGGTTGGATGGGATAGCGATCCTATCGTCAGCGTAGGGGCGGTTATTGGTTCAGAAGAATCCTCTGCCTTGGAGGCTTTATTTGCCAACTCTTGCGTAACAATCGGTCCATTTAAAGAAAATGCCAACGCTGACTCGGTAGTACTCGAGTACGCCGATGAGGGGATGAAGTCTGTTTTGAGGCCGGTGAGAGTGCAGGTATTTGTAGGGCATTGGGTGAGGATCAGAAATATTGAGGACGAGACAGTAGCTGCTGCTGTATTACAGAAACTGAAGGACGATGGTTTGAATGATGTCTACCTAGACAGATCAGATCCCACCAATCTCAAAATCTCATTGGGTGTGTTCGGCGCAGAGGCCCGCGCTGAGAAAATTGAGCTTCAAGCGCACTCATTGAATCTTCCCGCAGAAATAATTCCAAGCAGCAAAGAGCGAGATGTGTTCTTCGTTGATATCGAATTGCCACCAGGGAAAGATGCTGGCGCGATGATTGAAAAACATGGACAGGAGCGAGTCCTGACACGCGAGGCTGCTATCTGCCCATAATAGATCTACTTTTGGTGGTGAATGCGGCCGGTATTAAGTGCTGGTAGGTTGAAGTTTTCCCAAAATGTCTTCAGAATCGCGACCCTTCGGGGTATTGCCTCGGAAAACAAAGCCGGCGTAGCTCAGTTGGTAGAGCAACTGATTTGTAATCAGTAGGTCCCGTGTTCGACTCATGGTGCCGGCACCAAATAAATCGAAAGCTTACGGGTCCTTGCGGGGCCCGTTTTCTTTTGAGGTAGCAACTGAGGTGGCGTTTCAGACGGATTTAACCCTTATGAGTCTCAAGCTAAAAGTAAGGGTAATGCCATTATATGAACCCACTCTCCCATAGACATCACCTAGATCAGAATCACAACAGACACACTACTTGCGTTGAAAAAATCGTCCCAAAGGCTCTCTGAACTGATCAAACAAGACCGCAGCTATTATCACCATGCCAGTGATGATGCGTTTCGATGGCTCTGAAACACCCAGCTGAGCTAAGCCGGCCTGCATCACGGCAATAATCAGCACGCCAAGAAAGGAGTTAACTACTGAGCCACGCCCGCCGGACAAACTGGTACCGCCGATAACTACTGCAGCGATTGCAGCAAGCTCGAGCCCAATGCCCGAGTTCGGATCTGCTGATTGCAAGTAGCTTAATTGGAAAATGCCACCAAGACCTGCCAGCAATCCGGCGAGTGCGAATACCAGCACTTTCCAGAATAACGGATTTACACCGGATAGCCGCACGGCCTCTTCGTTGGTCCCAATCGCTATCATGTAACGACCAAACAATGTTTTACTAAGAACCCATTGCGCAATAATAACAACCAGAATGGCGGCTATTAATGCAGCAGAGACGCCAAGTCCGGCGATGGGTGAGCCGATAAATCCTACCGAATCACCAAGATATTTGGTCTCGGAATTAGTTACCAGATACGCTCCTCCCCTAGCGATCTCCAGCATACCCAGCGTGACCACGAAAGAGGGAATCCGCCATTTGGCGCTAACAAATCCGTTAGCGGTTCCGCAGGCCAGACCCATCAGCAAAGCGCCTATAAGGGCGACTGCTATGGGTGCTTGGTGATCAATGACAAGGATACCCATTACAGCGGCGCATAACGCCATTACGGAACCAACAGAAAGATCGATACCTGCAATTAGTAAAACGAAGGTCATACCCACCGCAATCACTGTCAGAGCTGGAATCTGGTTTACAAGCGTGCGAAATGTAACGGCTGAAAAGAAGTATTCACTCATGGTTCCAAAGAATATAATCAATACAATGAGTACGGCTACGAGACCTAGGGAGTTCCATGGCAACTGTATACGTGATTTTAATTTAGATTCTGGCATTGGCTAACTTCGATTGATTGTCTTCAGATGAGTAAAAGCAAAAGCTCGCCTCGAGTAATTTCTCTTCGCTAAGCTCGGTAGTTTTGAATATTCCAGCCAAGCGTCCATTCGACATTACTGCGATCCGATCTGATACCTTCAATAGCTCTTGGGTTTCGCTGGATACAATTAGTATTGCTTTACCCATAGCAGCCAGCTCTCGGATCAATGCTTGGATTTGATTTTTAGCTCGCGCATCCACACCTCTGCTCGGTTCGTCAAGCAGTAAAATAGAAAAGTCTATCGCCAACCAGCGCGCTAGCAATGCTTTTTGCTGGTTGCCACCACTCAGTAATGAAATCGGCTGCTGCATAGAATCGCATTGAATGCTGAGTTTTTTGCTCATGGATTCAGCAAGATCTTGTTCAGCGGATTGATCAACCACCCCAAGTTTTTTATTCAAGCTATCGAGTATGGCAAACGAAATGTTTTTGCTAACAGAATGGCTTAATAATAATCCTTGAGACTTGCGATCTTCTACCAACATGCCGATGCCATGGGATATTGCATCAGCTGGTGACTTCATGATTCGTCGCGTTTTAAACCCATCTGATGCGAGTCGTATACAACCTTTATGTGCTTGATCGGCTCCAAAAATTGCTCGCAGTAGTTCGGTTCTTCCTGAGCCAATTAGTCCACCGATACCAAGTACTTCTCCTGCATTCAAATTAAAACTGATATTTTCAAATCCACTGTCCCCACCAGATTGGTTCTTAGTGCGCCGCGTGAGATTCTCAACTTTTAACAATATTGAATTATTTGGCAGATGTGACTGGTCGATTGATTCTTTCATATCAATACTAGTCGATTCATCGCCTGCCATTAGCTGCACCATGCGGTCTGTACTAATATCAGCAACTGCCTTAGTAGCTACTAATTCACCATCACGAAGTATAGAAACTCGATCAGCTATACGACTAATTTCATCCATGCGATGGGATATATAGATAACACCGATACCTTGCTTCTTAAGCTGTATTATTTGCTCGAATAGCAAATCAATTTGTGGGCCAGTCAATGCTGATGTTGGTTCATCCAAAATCAATAATCTGATAGGTCGTTGCAATACGCTGGCTATCTCGACAAGTTGCTGCTGCCCAACACCTAGTTGAGACAGTGGTTGGGCTGGATTAATATAGTTTAGCCCGACAGTTTGTAGGGCCTTTTTCGCACGTCGCTGAATGGCCTGATGTTGCACGATACCGAAGCGATCAGACATCGAACGAAAATATAGATTTTCAGCGACACTAAGCGTTGGGAAAAGATTCAGTTCCTGCATAACCA
>Ga0233432_10006122_pt1 | contig 10324 bp, 9 predicted proteins | sample SI_122_August201_6_FD_179870 | JGI IMG/M metagenome (GOLD analysis project Ga0233432, IMG submission 179870) | Seawater microbial communities from Saanich Inlet, British Columbia, Canada - SI_122_August2016_10_MG | ecosystem: Environmental > Aquatic > Marine > Inlet | place: Canada: British...
CACCTTCATAACCATAACGAACATCGCGCAGGCCAACCGCACCTGCCATGTCCTGCAACTCGCAGTCGCCGTTGGCCGAGCAGGTAAGGCAGTCGAGTGGGTGATCAGAAATATAAAGCTCCATCACACCTTTACGGAGTTTGTTCAGCTTCTCATTTTCAGTATGCACGACCATGCCGTCTTCTACCGGTGTTGTACAGGAAGCAGGAGTTCCGCGTCGACCATCAATTTCAACCAGGCACAGGCGACAGGAACCGAAAGGTTCCAGTGAATCTGTAGCGCATAATTTGGGAATAGTCGTACCTAACATCTGTGAGGCACGCATAACGCTGGTGCCTTTGGGAACAGATATTGACTGGCCGTCAATGACCAGTGTGACTTCTTCGGTTTCGGTAACAGCCGGCGTTCCGTAATCGATCTCTTTTTCTAAGCTCATTGAAGTTCACCTTTATTAAAATCAGCGGCAAAATGTTTTATAGCACTCATTACCGGGATTGGAGTTAGACCGCCCATGGCGCAAAGGGAAGCGGACTCCATGGTTTCGCACAGGTCTTTCAGAACGATATGTTGTGATTCTCTATCTTCTTCGTTTTGGGCTTCAACTATCCTGTCAATGACTTCCATGCCACGTACTGAACCGATACGACAGGGAGTGCATTTACCACAAGATTCTACGGCACAAAACTCCATTGAGAAGCGGGCCTGTTTGGCCATGTCTACACTATCGTCAAATACTACTACACCACCATGACCGAGCATACCGCCAGCCTTGGCAAATTCTTCATAATCCAGTTGGGTATCAAGAAGTTCATCGGGAAAATAGGCTCCCAACGGACCGCCCACCTGAACAGCCCTGAATGGACGTCCTGTGGCGGTACCAGCACCAAAGTCTTCAATAAGTTGGCGCAAGGTAAGCCCAAAGGCTTTTTCTACCAGGCCACCTTGTTTGATATTTCCACCCAGCTGCAAAGGCATGGTGCCAAGAGATCGACCCTGGCCGTATTCAGCATAATGTTTGCCTCCTTTTTCCAGAATCACCGGCACAGTGGCGAGAGAGATTACATTATTTACCACAGTGGGTTTGCCAAAAAGGCCTTCAATTGCAGGCAGGGGAGGTTTAAAACGAATTTGTCCGCGCTTGCCTTCGAGACTTTCCAGCAGGGAAGTTTCTTCACCGCAGATATAAGCACCTGCTCCCATGAAGACTTCAATGGTGAAGTTTTTGCCAGAGCCCTGTATGTCTGAGCCAAGATAGCCAGCTTCAGTGGCTGCAGCTATGGCTTCGTTGAGAATGGTTTGGGTGAGAGGATATTCCGAGCGCAGATAGATATAACCGGTATCAGCACCCACTGCCAAACCGGCAATGGCCATGCCCTCAACCAGGCTTAAAGGATCACCTTCCATGATCATGCGATCCGAAAATGTGCCACTGTCGCCTTCGTCAGCGTTGCAGACAATATATTTTTGTTCTATATCGCAGTCAGCAACTGTGCGCCACTTAATACCGGTAGGGAAGGCAGCACCACCACGACCTCTGAGACCAGAATCCAATACTTCCTGGATGATGCCGTCGGCATCACTGGCAAGAGCATTTTTCAATCCAGCAAAGCCGCCCAGACTTTCATAGGCAGACACTGAAGTGGCATTAATGATGCCACAGCGAGCAAAAGTCAGACGTTCCTGATTCTTGAACCAGGGCAGTGCTTCAACATCACCAAGTGATTTTGCATGTTTTCCACCATTGATGAAATCTGCATCGAACAAGTCAGGGACATCCTCCAGAGCCACAGGGCCATAGCCAACGCGTCCTGCAGCGGACTCAACTTCGATGAGGGGTTCCAGCCAGCAAGCGCCGCGGGAACCATTGCGAACAATTTCGATATCAATATTGCGATATTTAGCTTCGGTATCAATGGCTCTGGCGATAAGTTCTGCGCCAAGAGAAGCTGATGTGGTTTCGCGAGGTATGTAAATTTTGATGATCATTACACGGCCTCCTTACTTAAGGCATCGGCAAGAGTTTTAAACCCTTCAATGCTCACTCGACCATATGTCTCGTTATCGATCATGATATTGGGTGAGGAGGCACAGTTGCCCAGGCAGTAAACAGGCTCCAGGGTAAAATCACCGGAATCTGTGGTTTCGTGAAAATCAACCTTGAGAAACGCCTTGATGTCTTCAGTGAGCTTTTGTGAACCCATGGCCTGACAGGCTTCAGCCTGGCAAACCTTAAGAGTGTATTTACCTGGTTTGCTGCTTTTAAAGTCATGGTAAAAGCTTTTGACGCCATGAATTTCTGCACGACTTAAATTAAACACCTTACCCAGCATGGGCATGGCGCTGTCATCTACATAACCAAATATTTGCTGAAGTTTATGTAGGGCAAGCATTACACCGCCGGTGCGATCTCTGAATTCCTGAACAGACATCTGAGCGGTGTCCAGATTCCATTCCTGATATTTGATAGGTCCTGCTAATTGCTGCATGAGGTAAGAATCCTGCGTAATAGCGTTTGCGAATGTTGACGACGGATAGAAAAATCAAGCCTGCTGATCAAAAAAATAATGAAGTCGTCTTTTTGAGTCTTTTCAATCTGTTATGGCTGTCTTTTGATGCGCGAGATTCTAACACGAGAGGGCAAACGCCAGCAATTAAGAAGCGTTAGGTGATTGTAGCAGAAGCGGTAGAAGAAGAATTGACTTTTTGGCCTTACATTTCATTTAAAAACCATATAAATCATATGGTTAAGTAATGGGTAGTGTTTGTGGGCAAGCTTTTTTGAGTGAATAGGTCGCTTATCTGTTTGGGTGCTGAGGGTGGAAGATGGCAAATAAAAAAGCCGGCTGTAAGAAGAGCCGGCTTTTCAAAGGTTAAAAATGACTGTTATTGCGGATCAATTATGGCAGGGTCCCAGTGTTCATCAGCTTTACCATCAACAAAACGCCAGGTATCAAACCAGGTGGTGTAATATTTTTCACCAGGTTTGTTGGGATTATCATAAATACGCGGCATCATAACTGTTACGTAATCACCATCGGCCGTGACTGAAACTACCTCAGTAGTGAGCTCACCACAGTCATCAATGCGAGGACGTACCATTACTTCGGTGAAAAAATAAATTACACCTGCAAGTCCGGAAGCAGCGTTAGGGTTATGCTGAATATAAGCATCAGTCAGCCATTCTCCAGCACGATCCCATTGGTTGCACTGTAACAACTCACGCATGATATGCAGGGAGGCCTGTTTGTTACGATGAAGTACAGGGTCTGAATCTACAAAAAGAGATTCCGGATCATCAACACCGATAACCGGATCCTGTGCAAAAAGTGAGGTGCTTGCCAATAGCATGAGCAAGCTGGCGAAAGTAGTCAGGGTCTTCATATTATTTATCCTCTTTTTAACCCGTTAATAAAATTCTGTTGTTGTCGTTTGTCAGAGTAAGCTGTCCCCAGAGTAAGTGGACGCAGCAAAGCGCAGCCATTGTAACCCTTATTTTGCTTTTAAAAGAAATGTTCCGGCAACAGGTGAGAGTACATCTTCGTTAATTAATAATTCATCGAGCAGCATCAATGTTTCGAACAGGGCCTTGGATGATTCATTCTCGTTATAAGCCTGACGTACTCCTGGCGGACATATATATTTGAGAATACTGTCGTATTCACTTTTGTCAATGACATCAAAGTAGTCAAGAAAAACGGGCATGATATCTGCGGAGCGGATAGCTTCAAAAGGAGAGACCAGAGAGCCGGGGTCGGGGCGAATCAGTTTTTCCAGCTTTCTATTATTGAGCTTGTCCGCTTTAAATTTCTCGGGAAGCGTTGACAGGACTTTGTTGACTATTTCCATGCGCTTATCAGTAAACTGGAACTGTGTTTCCCCAATAAAATCTGAAATCCAGAGAGTGCCGCCCGGTTTGAGAGATTTCTGTATTTGTTGTGCCAGGTGTTCAAGTCTGAGGACATGATGCAGGCAGTTTTGGGTGACAACAAAATCAAAGGCCTGATCAGGTAAAACCACATCATTCAGATCTGCCTGTTGGTAAGTGATGGCAAGGCCTTCTTTTTCTGCCGCCTGTTTTGCTGTAGCCAGTGCCTCGGTGGCGATATCTATGCCATGAAATTTTTTACAAACACCTGACTGCATTAAAAACCTTTCCGCACGGCCATTGCCGCATGCCAGTGACAGACCTGCTTCAGGCTGTAGTGCATGTTTTTCCAGGCTTGGAATAATGTGGATCTGATGGCGGTTCAGGCCCAGGGCGTGGGCAGCCTGCTGCTCGGTTTTTATGACATCATTGCGCCTGTCATCCGAAAGAATTTTTCCCCAGGTATTACTTTCCTGTTGGCTTTTTTCCCTGTAATAGTCAGGGTCAGACATGAGGCGATCAATTATTTTTTGAGTCTTGTTTTCCAACGGTGAGATTTATCCATTGTTGTCGGGCTTCCCTTTTCCTCGGGATTTAACCCTTATTTAATTTCGAAGACCAGCAGAACATTACCTTGAACGCCATTCTTGACACCAATATAGCCGGAAGTGACGAGTAATAAACCATCCTCAACCACCTGGCCAACGGCCCCCATGGAGCCGCCATTGGCAGGGGTATTATTTATTGTGTCAAAGGGTCTGGCGGTATTGTACTCCCACAATAGTTCGCCTGTGTTCGTGGAGAGTGCACGTAACATGCCATCCCAACTGCCGCTGAAAAGAACATCATGACTAATAGTCAGCGGACCTTCCAGTCCAGGATGTGCTTCCATACCTTCAACGGGTGGTATTGAGCGCGACCATTGCATACTGCCATCACTCAGCTTCACAGCATTTATCTCGTTGTTTCCCATGCCCCAGTAACTTTTCTGCTCGTCACTGGCACCACCCCAGACAATTTTTCCGCCAAACTCAGTGGTGTTTTCCACCAGAGCAGTCTGCCAGAGGATATTGCCGCTGGCCCTTTCATAGGCGCGGACAATGCCACTTTTTTGTCCGGCAACCAGAAAAGCCTGGTTATTGGCTGAAACCAATATGCCCGGTGAACCAAAATCCTGATCAGGTCCACATTCCGGAAAAGCGTTGGGTGTCATGCAGATGACTGTCCAGATGTCATCGGGAGTGCCTTGTCGGGTCCAGAGAATATTGCCATTGAGTAAGTCCATGGCAATAACCGCATCAGTGGCACTATCAGCCGGGGCGCTGTAGGCGTCTCCGGTAGTAACATAGAGCTGGTTCAGTTCAAGATCGATAGTGGGTGCGCTCCAGATGGCCGCTCCCGATGGGCCAAATTTTCCTTCAATAGTTTCCCTGACCGCTTCCTGAATAGTGCTGGTTTTCCACACGATGTCACCATTGCTCGCGTCCAGGCTGACCACGCTGCCCTGGAAAGAGCAGCAGGCATAAGCAGGGACGGCGCCAAGACCTTCTTCGCTGGAAGACACCGGAATTATAATTCTGTGGGGGGCGCTTTCATTGTCGAGCTGAATATATTGTGGCGCACCAGTAATTATGGCTGCCTGATGTTGCTCAACTTTAACTTTCCAGACCTGCTGTCCGGTAATTGCATCAACAGCATAGACATTTGCGCTGCGGTCACCAAAGAACAGAAGCCAGCGATCATTGATCTGTTCCAGCAAGGGGGTGGTTCGTACCCCGTTGTCAGCGCTGAAGATCCAGTCTTCACAGGCGCTTTCCCGGTCCAGTGAATAGACCTTGCCGTTTTCATCACCGATAAAAATCCGGTTGCCCTGTAAAGCGGGATTACCAATAACAGAACGGACATCTTCAAAGCCATAAGCCCATTTCAATGTCAGTTTAGACAAGCTCTGGCTGTTGATGGGATTGTTTGATGCCTTGTTGAAACGATTATTACTATGAGTACCGCCCCAGCCAGACCAGGTATTTGCATCGGAGGAGCCGGGATCAAAAGAGTTTGCAAGCTCGCATAGTGCGGCACTTGTTACAGGGGCAAAAAATATTGTTAACAAGGCAAGTAAAAAGCGTAAGCGAATTGAGATGTGAAATTTATTTTGCATGATAATTATTCTGGCAGATTGCCATGATAAAGGTTAAAGCCCGTACTGCTTAAAAAGCCGATCAAGGTGATATTAAATTCTTCAGCCAACTCTATTGCAAGAGAAGAGGGAGCACCAACTGAGACCAGCATTGGACAACCTGCTACCAGGGCTTTTTGTATCAATTCAAAACTGGTACGACCACTGACGATAATGCCCATGTTTTGCATTGGTAGTAAACGGGATCTGAGCATTGAACCAATGAGTTTGTCCATGGCGTTATGGCGGCCGACATCTTCTGTGACATCAATAACATTGCCATCTGCATTAAATGTGCCGGTGGCATGACACCCGCCTGTTTGATGAAATAATGATTGTTTGTCTCTGAGTTTTGCGCCAAGGCCGCAGAGGTTTTTCTGGCTAATGGTGAAGGTGTTATCAAGTAGAGCGTCGTAGCCACTTGTGCTTAATGCTTCAAGTGATGCTTTGCCGCAAACACCGCAGCTGGAGGTGGTATAGAAATGGCGATCTATACGGCTCAGATCAAACACTCTGTCTTCGTTTAATTCGATGCGAATAACATTTTCTGCACTGTCATCTATTGTATCTATATCCGATATATTGCTAATGATGCTCTCACTGAAAAGAAAGCCGCAAGCAAGGTTAACATCATCCCCGGGAGTACGCATGGTGATGGAAATGCTTTTGTGAATTCTACCCTTATGTTGATCAGTAAAACCGAGCCTGATTTCAAGTGGCTCTTCCACAGCAACAATATCCTCGAGCTCACTTTTGTCATTTGCTCTGATACGGATAATAGAAGTGCTTGAGCTGTTATTTTCTGAGTCCGTCATAGTTATTAGTTGTTATGTGCCTTGTTGCTTTTCAGTGATGTGAGTTAATGCTGCGCTTTTTGTCTTCGGTATAAATAATATCAGCAGAATGCAGAGGGAATATTTTCTCTGGCAAGTCCTTGTAATAATGTTCCAGTGTATTGCTTACGGCAGGAAAAGCTATTTCTTCCCAGGGTATTTCGTGATGATGAAATAGCTTAACTTCCAGGCTTTCATCGCCAGCTGAAAAATCCAGATCAAGTAAAGTGGCGCGATAAAATAAATGCACCTGATTGATGTGGGGCAAACTGTAATAGGAGTATAAACTGTGGATCTCTACTCGGGCGCATGCTTCTTCGAGAGTTTCACGACGTGCACCTTCGAGTGTGGTTTCATTGTTTTCCATGAAACCACCGGGAAGTGTCCATAAGCCATAACGGGGTTCAATAGAACGTTTGCAAAGCAGTACCTGATCTTTATAGCAAGGCAGTGAACAAACAATTATGTTTGGATTCTGATAATGAATTACACCGCAGTCATCACAGACATGTCGCTCTCTGTCATCGTTCTCAGGAATTTTTAAACTGAGCTTGCTACCGCAGCCGGGACAATATTTCATTTTAGAATGTTCGATGATTAATGATTTTATAAAAAATATTTTAATAAAAATTAGCTAAATAGATTGCCTTGTTGTTGCTCAATATTAAAGGGTTCCTGCGCCCACATTTTTGCAGTTTTGATGGCGTTGTCCTGCACATTGAGAATTTCTACACAATGAAAGGGAAGGCGCACGCAGACATTTTTTTCAGGAATTATTTCCAGGATTTCAGTTAGAAGCCCATTCAGGGTTTTTGGTCCATCAATAGGTAAATCCCAGTCGAGAGCTTTATTTATTTCACGGACGGTCGCTGTGCCGTCAATGATGTATGAGCCATCTTCCTGAGGATGGATGTCATCGGTTTCTTCAGAAAAGTTGGTGGTAAAGTTGCCGACAATTTCCTCGAGAATATCCTGCAGGGTAACAATACCCTGTACGTCTCCGTACTCGTCTACCACCAGAGCCATTCGTCGTTTGTTGTTCTGAAATTTGAAAAGCTGGGTGTGCAGTGGTGTAGTTTCAGGGACAAAATAGGCTTCTTCGGTAAGTTGCAATAATTCAGCTTTGTTAATCTCGTCAAGGCCTATCATCCGCGTTATGTTGCGCATATGCAGCAAGCCAAGGACGTCATTAAGATCCCCCTTAAACACCGGCAGTAAAGTGTGTGAAGTCTGGACAATGAATTCCATTATGTCTTCAATATCGTCATCAAGATCAATGCCCACCACTTCATTGCGCGGGACCATGATGTCAGTCACGGTGGCTTTCTCCAGGTCAAGAATATTCATTAACATGCCGTGACGTTTCACTGGAATCAGGTCGCCACTTTCATCCAGTACGGTGCGTAGTTCTTCCTTGGTAAGGTGATGAGAAATGTCCTCCTCTACTTTTAATCCGCACAGTCTAACCAGACCATTTGAAACTGAATTAATCATCCAGACTGCGGGGTAGCAGACTTTCAGCAGAATGAGTAAAAAAATTGAAGATGGATAGGCAATCTTTTCCGGGTAGAGTGCAGCAATGGTTTTGGGGGTGACCTCGGCAAAAATCAGCACAATAATAGTTAATAAAATCGGGGCCAGAATAAAGCCCACGTTCCCCCAGAGCCTGACAGCAATTGCCGTTCCAAGTGAGGCGGCAATGAAATTTACCAGATTGTTACCAATGAGAATGATACCGATCAGTCGGTCAGGTTTTTCCAGTAATTTTCCTGCCCGTATCGCACCCTTATGATTGTGCTTGATGAGATGTCGCAATCGATAACGATTGAGTGCCATCATGGCGGTTTCTGAACTGGAAAAGTATGCGGACATCATGATTAGAAATATCAAAATGCTTAGCAGAATAGTGAGAGAAGTATCTTGCAAGGGGGTCCTGGTTTTTAGACTGAGGTAAAAGTTTATAGTCGATTCAGAATTATTTCTAACACAAATTTGCTTCCAAAATAGGCAAGGATGAGGAAGCCAAAACCGGTAAGTATCCAGCGATTTGCTGTTTTACCGCGCCAGCCTAACTGGTGACGTCCCCACAATAACACTGAAAAAACAATCCAGGAAATAGTCGACAAGATCGCCTTATGGCTCAAATGCTGACCAAAGAAATCATCCATGAACAACACGCCGGTGACCAGCACCCCGGTGAGCAGTAAAAGTCCCAGCCAGAGAACTTCAAAGAGCAGGGCTTCCATGGTTTCAAGCGGTGGCAGGTGACTCACCAGTGAGAATGATTTTTTTTCTTTCAGTAATTTATTCAGGAATGAAATAAGCAGTGCCTGAAAGGCGGCAATAGTGATTATGCTCACAGACAGGATGCCAAGCAAAATATGCAGGGCAACGCCCAGTGAATAATCAGATTGCGGGGCATAGGTGCCGGGAATAAATACAGAGGCCAGCAAACAGAGTATGGCTAGCGGAAATAAATACAGGAAGAGGTTGTCCAGTGGTTTTTTCCAGCTGCTCATCAACACCACGACGACAATGACCCAGCTTATAAGGGAGGCTACCTTGAAAAAGCCAAAATCCAGGCCGCTGGCTTGCACAGTGGCAAGCAAAACCACAGCCAGATGTGTAATGGCTGCGAGAATACTGCTGACAAAAACCATCTTCCGGTCTTGCAGGCCGCTAATCAGATTGCGACGCTGTAACAGGGTGGCTGTGCCATAACAGATGACAGCGATGATGCTGATTATGGTAACTGGGAGGCTGCTTAACATGGGCGAAAGTCTCTCACATGTATGGCATCCATTGAAGTCCTTTTTCCTCATGATGTAGTGTAGCGTTTCCGGAAGGTTTGCAGGGAAAGTGTAATTTAACCCTGTGTTCCTGACGCCTGATTTTGTAGAATAGCGTCCCTTGATATTATTTCTCACTTGAAAAACTGAATCGGGCCACTGATGTTTGAAAATTTAACAGAGCGTTTATCGCAAACCCTTCGCGCTATTTCTGGCAAGGCAAAACTGACTGAAGAAAATATTCAGGACAGTCTTAGAGAGGTCAGGCGGGCATTGCTGGAAGCTGATGTGGCCTTGCCAGTGGTTCAGGAATTCATCGACAAAGTGAAATTTCGGGCCGTGGGCCAGGAAGTCAACAAGAGTCTGACACCTGGACAGGAGTTCCTTAAGGTCGTTCAGGCAGAATTACAGGCCCTTATGGGTGAGTCTAATGAAGCGCTGAATCTGAAATCAGCGCCGCCCGCAGTAATTCTGATGGCCGGCTTGCAGGGTGCAGGTAAAACCACAACGGTAGCTAAATTATCACTTTGGTTAAAAAACACACAGAAAAAATCTGTGATGGTTGTCAGTGCTGATGTCTACAGACCTGCAGCAATCAAGCAGCTGGAAACCCTGGCAGCTGAAGTCGATGTAAAATTTTTCCCCAGTGATTCTTCGCAAA
>Ga0233432_10006123_pt1 | contig 10323 bp, 4 predicted proteins | sample SI_122_August201_6_FD_179870 | JGI IMG/M metagenome (GOLD analysis project Ga0233432, IMG submission 179870) | Seawater microbial communities from Saanich Inlet, British Columbia, Canada - SI_122_August2016_10_MG | ecosystem: Environmental > Aquatic > Marine > Inlet | place: Canada: British...
ATAAACACGCATGGATCCCAGCTCAGCTGTCATGGCCGATCCCACTCGTCCGGCAATGAGTATGGCCATCATGACGGGGCCAAGCTCTTTGCACATGGAAAGTCCGACGAGTTGGCCAATCACAAACGGTAAGCCACGTTCTACAAGTACCGGCCCGGATTGCAGAGCCAGTACACCTCCAATAAACATCGACAAGATACAACTCATCAACAATGAGGCGTTCCCGATTTCAAAAAATGCGGCAAGGACTTTCTCCCGTTCACGCCAGGTGTAAGGCAACGCTCGCAGGGTATCGATACCCAGCATGATCATGGCTCCAATGGATCGGATCATTTGAAAAAAATCAGTAATTCAATCATTCTGAGTTAAGCATGATATTCTCAGTGAATCAAGATGTTGGCTTGTTGGTTTTGAAGGGGATAAAAAAGATTCGATAGCGACGATTGGTTTCTTTTCTTTCGTATTGGAAAAGCCCGAAGAGGAATGAAACCCTTCGGTTTGTCTCGGTTTTTTCTGAACGATATAGGTTCCAGAATAAGGATTGACTTGATTTGCCGGTGCTTCCATTTGTCTCTGATCGCCAAATAGACCAGGCGTGCGAATAGTTGCGTTCTACACTTTCGTTCCCCGGTAGGATAGGTTCAAGGATTGCAAGTGCCTGGAAACGTTGATCGCCTTCGTTATTTTTATATTTTGAAAAAAAAGGCCAGAAATTCCATTGCTCAAATGTTGTTTCAAGGTTGGAAAGATTCCGTTCCTCAATATGACTGTAAAGATAGGCCAGTATCTGATGTCGCGTTCGAGTTGAGACCTTGGTTGTTTTTTCCCTGTAACGATATAAGGGCCACAAGAAAAAATCACTTCTCAAACTGGCATTATGGCTCACCCCGAACAGTGGCCATAATCTTCGAGTGTATTTTCCTTTTCCCTCTGCCCAAACAATGACAGGCCAGGGTGCTCCGTATTCTCTGTATTGTTTCACTCGATCATGGGTCATGGTCAGTCCCAATGGCCAGGGGATAGTCGTGGAATCGCGATTTACTGATCTTTCAAAGCTGTAGAATGGGATGGAAGATCCCTTGTATGTTGGATTTGAGGTGCCAATTTGTTCTTTGTGCTGGAAGAAAAACGGCCAAAATAGCATCAACTTTTGATGGCCTCCTACGATTTCTTCACCTTCGCTCAGCAACTTGCGTGTTGTGATGCCTTTTGTTTCCCATCCTGCGATAGGCCAGAATTGCCATCCTTTGAGTGAATCACCTGTCCTATAGTGAACAAGTGGGGCGATGTAGTTCTCAGTGATGAGGTCATTTTTTCGGGTTTTTACATAGAGCGGCCACAAGATGAAATCGATCTCATCTCGCAGGAATCGATCCTTCATGTGCCCATAGAATGGCAGGAAGGCAGTGTAGTTCTTTTCTGGATGATTGCTGCGTTGGTGATAGTAAAATGGAAAAATAGCCAGACGGTCAGCGTTTGAATCCAAATCTTTCTGCCCACCATGTGCACTGATGAATTGGAATAATTGAATACGGTATTCTTCTCCTGCCCGATCGTAGCCCAATACGGGATACATCAAGTCCCACTCATCAGCATCGATGGTTTTATCCTGAATGCGGGAGAAGAGGAAAGGAATGCTCCATGTCCGTTTGGATTCATAAGATTCTCGGTAAAGCAATGGACCAAAGAATTCCTGACGCAGGCCCTGATGTAAGGTGGACTCAAACGACTGAGCCAGGGGGCCCAAAGCCAATTCAGAGCTCGCTTTCAAGGTGATGCGCGCCCATAGAAAGGCCGTGATCACATAGGGCATTCGAAACATGTTGTTGATTCTTTTCAAGATCGAACACATTCAACTTACATGGCTCCAGTAGCTGGCTATAAAAACAAAGGTTCAAGCCAAACATCCCGTAGGTTGTTGAGCCTGAACCTTGTACCGAAGCAGGATATTTTAAAATGAAAAACTATTCGCTATCTGCGACGGGATCTTTCTTCTCCGTTGCTTCTGCTGAAACAATTTCCTGGGGATTGTTTGAAGTTTCCTCCACTTGCTTTGCCCCTGTCTCATCAACGTGCTCATCAACGTGCTCATCAACGTGCTCATCAACGTGCTCGTCAACGTGCTCGTCAACGTGCTCGTCAACGTGCTCGTCAACATCACCTTCATCGGCCTCCAGTGCTTCTTCGGAAATATGCTCCAGATGTCTGCCGAATTTGCGCTCTTGCTGAGGTTTCGGAAGAGGGGAAAGAGTCATGGAAATGCGCCGCCCCTTCAAATTAGGACGAACATCCACCTTACCCATGGTGCCCAGGTCTTCACAAACCTTTTTCATCATGTCGAAACCAAGATTCCTGTGGGCGTTTTCACGGCCACGAAAGCGTAATTGCACATGAAGCTTATCACCCTGACCAAGAAATCGTTCCGCACGTGCGAGTTTGATGCCATAATCATGTTCATCGATCGCAATGCGCAGTTGGATTTCTTTGGTTTTCTGCTTGTGGGTTTCGGAAGCTTTTTTCTTTTTGGAAAGCTCGTACTTATATTTACCGTATTCAATGATACGGCATACAGGGGGCGTGGCATTGCCGGCAATTTCAACTAAATCCATGCCAGCATTCTTCGCCAACTTGATCGCTTCCCGAGTGTCCATGACGACGTTTTTCTCGCCATGCACGACCCGCACTTCACGGGCTCTTATCCGGTGGTTGACTCGAGTCATGTCTCGAGGCGTCCTTCTGAAGAATCTCTTTTTTCCTTTAATAACTAGCTCCTGATTAATCTCTTTTGTTTTCAGCCTAACTGATAAACCTAATGATCTTCTCAAATGTTATTCCTTGTTTCAAGTATTAAACACATAGGTCGCAGGGGACTTCTGCTGGAAACATCATGAGTCGGATGAGGCTTGCCCAGATAAAAGAGCATTGATGATCAAGCATTCGATGAGATTAAAAGTAATAATAGTTAGGTTTGACCCTTAATGAATTGCACGGGGGTGTTGCCATGAGGGGGTGGAAGAATATATATTTGCTCCATCATGTTGATTCCTTACCAAAGTCTGGCTTGTGGTGGTTTGGCTGCCTTCATTTGCATGACGTTTTCCGTGCGTGCATCAGGCGAGTCCATCGATTTTTCCAAGCAGATTCTGCCTATTCTCTCCGATAAATGTTTTATTTGTCACGGTCCTGACGCTCGTAATGACAAGGATATTCGGTTGGACTCGCGTGAAGAAGCGATTCGTGATCTTGGGGGATATCGTGCGCTGGATCCTGATCAACCCGAGAAGAGCGAGATTCTTTCCAGGATTCGCGACCAGGATGACCCGATGCCGCCAGAGGATGCCGATAACCAGTTAAGTGAAAATGAAAAAGTGTTGTTGGAACAATGGATTGCACAAGGCGGGGAATACGACACTCACTGGGCCTTCAAGAAACCCGTCAGAGATCAGGATTGGGTAGATCGATTGCGGAATCTTCATCCCAACCCCATTGATGCTTTTATTGCTGAAGGACTGAGTGATAATGAAACTGAATTTGCTGTCGAAGCCGAAAAACCCACCTTGGCACGAAGAGCTGCACTCACATTGACTGGTCTGCCTCCAGAGCCATCGGATCTTGCCCTCTTCATGGCGGATGATGCAGAGGAAGCGTTTGAGCGATGGCTGGATCAACTGTTCAGTAATCCAAAGTATGGTGAGCATCAAGCACGATTCTGGCTGGACGCCATTCGATACGGGGACACCCATGGACTTCATCTGGACAATCGCCGTGGGATTTATCCGTTTCGTGATTGGGTGGTGCGGGCACTGAACAGCAACCAGCCCTTTGATGAATTCATTACCTGGCAAATGGCAGGGGATTTGTTGCCCGACCCGACGCTTGATCAACAATTAGCTACAGGCTTTGTGAGGATGAACCCCACAACTTCCGAGGGTGGGGTGATTCCCGCCGAATTCCAGGCAAAGAATAACTTTGATCGTGTTGAAACGTTTGGAACGGTTTTTCTGGGGATGTCGATGGTTTGTGCCCGATGCCACACTCACAAATATGATCCAGTTACTCAAAAAGAGTATTATGAGCTCATGTCCTTTTTCAACAGTACGGCCGAAAATCCGTTGGATGGTAATGCCTATATCTATGGCCCTACTCTGAGGGTTCCTGATAATCAATTTGCCTGGGACGAATGGATGAACATCAAAGCAGATCGCGATCAGTTATTGGGCCATTTAGATGCCGTGGAAATTCAAAAGAAGATCGGTGAAATAGATCAGCGAGGCGATTGGGAAGCGGATGAATGGAAGATCACCAGGAATATCCCAACCGGATCACCGATCCCCACCGAAGAGGCCTTCGAGAATCTCAAGGGTAACAAAAATGGATTCAAGAAAGGGACGATGAGTTATCGCGACGAAGCTGCCTGGGTAAGTTTTAAAATAAGCTCCCCCGTCAGACAGACCCTGTGGCTTACCTTCTCTGGTGGCCCTGATTCTGTAGCTTATCTGGATGGTAATCCCATTGCGCCGTTCCGAAATGCTTTGGCGGATCAACGCTTTGTCAGCTTGCCGCTTGTAATGAATGAGGGAGATCAGATCATCCTTTTGAAAATGGCAGGCACTGAGGTGTCTGTTCAAAAGGAAGTAAAATTGCAATCTCCCTGGAATCAATGGAAAGATAAACAAGACTGGTTATCGCTCGCCCCAGGTGCACGTGTTCAACTACTCTCCGATGTGACTGGCCCTCTTGCCGGTTTGAATTCCTGGGGGGCAGCTGAGAGCCTTGCCCGAAAGGCGGCCATGGCAGAATCAAATTTCACTACCACACTTGTGGCCAAGGACTTGCCTGAGCCTCGTGTGACGAAGGTGCTTCACCGTGGCGAATACAGCGAGCCGACAGGGGATGCCCTTTCACCCGGGGTCCTCTCAGTGATGGGCAATTTGCCAGAAGGAGCCCCAAATAATCGACTGGGATTGGCAAAATGGCTGACCTCGCCCGATCATCCTGTCGTTGCGCGCGTCCTGATCAATCAGGTATGGCAGCGCGTCTTTGGAGTAGGGTTGGTGAGAACGCCCGAGGATTTTGGGCTTCAGGGACAACAGCCTACGCATCCTGAATTGCTTGACTGGCTGGCAATTGAATTTCAGGAAAGTGGATGGGATCTCAAGCACATGATTCGACTCATGATGACAAGTCGAACCTACAAACAGGATTCTGCATGGCGCTCCGAGCTGAATGATCCTGAAAATAGATTGTTTGCTCGCGGACCAAGTTATCGACTTGACGCTGAGGTTATCCGTGACATGGGGTTATGGGCCGCCAATATCCTGGATCCGCACATGGGAGGGGAGGGGGTCAAGCCTTATCAGCCAGGGGGCATGTGGCAAGCACTGGCTCACCCGGCCAGCAATACCAAACTTTATGAGGCAGACCGTTCCCTCCGTGCGTATCGACGGAGTCTTTATGTTTACTGGAAACGGACCAGTCCTCATCCGATGATGACGCTATTCGACGCACCGAGTCGAGAAACCAGCTGTGTGCGTCGTTCCAGAACCAATACCTCACTCCAGTCACTCGGGCTTCTCAATGAAAGCCAGCGCATTGAAATGGCCCGTTTTCTTGCGGAGCGCTTGTTGAAGGAGAGGTTTCGGGATCGAGAACGGATTGATTATTTGTTCACCCTGATTGCCAGCCGCCCGGCTAGTTCGAATGAACTATCTGCTTGCCTGGAATTGGTCGACACCATGCGGAAACGCTACCAAGCTGAACCAAAGGATGCAGACAGTCTTCTTTCCTACGGGCAGTTGGAGAATACCTCTCAGTTACCCAAAATTGAGCACGCTGCCTGGACTCAGTTAACTGCTACCGTGTTGGCGAGCGATGCTTCCATTCTTTTGTATTAAACCTAGCTGCTAAGATCATGAACTTGTTAGACAATTTGAATCCGATTCGGGAACGCGAATTGATGATGACCCGCCGTCAATTATTTGGCCGTACGGCTCTGGGGCTGGGTACGGCCGCCATGGCTGACATGATGACTCCGTCACTGCTTGGGCAGAACGGGCTTGGAGATGGCGCCGAAGGAACGCACCACAAGGCCAAAGCCAAGCGTGTGATTTACCTTTTCATGAGTGGTGGGCCCAGCCATCTGGATTTATGGGATTACAAGCCCAAGATGGCCGATATGTTTGGAGAACAATTGCCTGATCACGTTCGAAGCGGGCAACGGGTTACCGGGATGACGGCCAACCAGAAGAGCGGTCTTCCGCTTGCGCCCAGCAAATACAAATTTACCCGACATGACAACCATGACCGAGGTCTCTGGGTGAGTGAACTTCTCCCTCACACTGCCACTGTTGCCAAAGATTTGTGTGTGGTGCATTCGACCTTTACTGAAGCAATCAATCATGATCCGGCGATCACCTATATTCAAACAGGTAGTCAGATCCCTGGAAGACCCAGTCTTGGGGCTTGGCTGAGCTATGGTCTTGGTAAAATGAATGAAAATTTGCCCAGTTATGTGGTGATGCATGCCAAAACAAGATACGCCGAACAGAGCCTGTTCGGCAGATTGTGGGGCACAGGTTTCATGCCCTCCGATCATCAAGGAATCTTGCTGAGAAGCGAGGGTGACCCCGTACTTTATCTCAACAATCCATCCGGGATTTCGTCCAGTGACCGTCGCAAACAGCTGGATACATTGGCGAGTTTAAATCAGCGGCACTATCAGCAATTTGGAGACCCAGAGGTCCTCTCACGCATTCGTCAACACGAGATGGCCTATCGCATGCAGACTTCCGTACCTGAACTGATGGATCTTTCTGACGAAAGCGATGATACGTTTGAACTCTACGGGGAAGAGGCCAAACAACCGGGATCATTCGCCGCTTGTTGTCTTAACGCTCGTCGACTTGCTGAAAAGGGCGTTCGAAATATTCAGATCTTCCATCGTGGTTGGGATGCACATGGGAACCTGCCCAAGGAACATGAATCCCAGTGTAAAGACATTGACCAGGGAAGCGCCGCACTCATCAAAGATCTCAAGCGAAGAGGAATGCTGGAAGACACTCTGGTAGTTTGGGGTGGGGAGTTTGGGCGTACTTCTTATTGCCAAGGTGGTTTGACTCGGGAGAATTATGGCCGAGATCATCATCCCCGTTGTTTCTCGATCTGGATGGCAGGGGGAGGTATCAAGCCAGGAATCACATACGGTCGCACGGATGATTACGGTTACAACATCACGGATGCGGATGGTAACACTTTGAATCCCCAGCCCAACAAAGATAAATTCACTCCAGGCACTTTGCACATTCACGATCTAAATGCCACCATTCTCCACCTACTTGGTATTGATCACAGAAGATTGACTTATCGCTATCAGGGGCGTGATTTTCGCCTGACCGATGTGCACGGTCATGTGGTGCATGACTTGATTGCATGACATCGGTTGTTGCAGGGGGCAGGGGATCCATTGAAGAGTTTTTCAGCTCAAATTCCTTTGAGGCCATGTTTCCGTCGAGCAGTAGATTCAGCGCTTTCGAAAGGGATATCACGATAGTGAATGTCAAAATCCTCAGCATTGAGATGCATGTTTGACGGCGAAAGCTTTCTTTTGTCTATACCCGAAGAACGAATCAAGCCGACATCATTGCTTTGCTGTTTTCAACTTTCAGCTTCCTCCTCAATGTGTTTCGAGTTCTTGTCTTTGATCATGACAAGTCTTTATCTTCCCTACTGAAAAATCGATGGATTCCAGGAACGTTTCATCATCCTTAATCTTACAGGGTGCACTGCTTTTGCCAGAAACATCACTATGTGTGAAAAAAAATGTACAGGCCGAGGCGTGTTGCCTCGTCTTTTTCAGATAGTTTTTCAACATTAAAGCATGACGATCCGAAGATCCAGCAGCCCTGTCTTGCTTTGGAACGCTCGGCTGCTGCTGGAAGATTGATTATTCCTGCTGGCATCCAGGTAAAGCAAAGCTCCGATCTTGCAGTCTGCAAGTGATTGGCTATCTTTCTGACATGAGTTCTAAATCCAGTAAGCATGGTAACGGCAAAATTCCGCCAGGAATTTTTGTTTTGGTGCTGCTTTTGTTGGTTGTTGGCATGTTCGCATTCTTTCACCTGCCCACTCAGGAAATTCGCAAAAGCGAAATGGTGCTCAAAAATCAGGTGAACAGCCCTATCCAGGCCGACTTGTTTCTGGAGTTGATGAATTCAGGTAAGAATATTTTGAGTCAGGGTATCAGTGGTGCTGAAAAAGCGGCTGAAAATTTTAAGCAGGCAACAGAATTAAGCCCCGGAGATCTTGATGCTCACTTGAACCTTGCCAATGCCTTGTTATTACTGGGGCGTACAGATGAGGTTCTTTCCCAGACATCCGAGGCCTTGAAATTGAATTCGAACGCCGCTGCCGCCCATTACATCAGCGGATGTGCGCACGTGCGAAAGGGGCAGTTTGAGGAGGCAATTCAATCGCTGCAGATCGCAAAGCAAATCGATCATACCATCAACGCAGTCAGCTACCAATTGGGGAGGGCTCATCAAGGGCTAGGGCAATGGCAACTGGCTGCATCCGAATTCGAGGAGGTTGTTCAGTTTGATCCCGGGCATCCTTCTGCTTACTACAACCTAAGCCAAACCTACTTAAGATTGGGTCGTAGAGAAGATGCCGAGCAGATGCTTGAGAAGCATCAGGAGGTAGTCGCTAAAAACCCATTGAGCTCAGATCCTTCTGTTACTGAAAAGTGTGTTTACACTGAGGCCATCGCTCCCTTTCTGCTGGAGCAACCTGAAAAAGTCGGGATTGAGGTTCAGTTTGTCGATGCCACGCAAAGCATGCTGGGTGCAAACGCGTCCGCTTATTCAGGCCCTGTTGGTTTACTGGATGTGGGGCATGATGATCAGCTGGATCTGTTGCTGCGTGAAAAGGATCAGGGATTCAAACTACTGATGCAGCAACAAGGCATGTTCACCTCGCAAGGGTTCCCCGTGCCTGAATTACCCGGTGCCACATACCATCAATGTTTGATTGGTGACCTTCAACATCAGGGTTCCATGAGGAGTGGGCAGCAGGAAGATGCCATCTTGATTTCAGATCAAGGGACGCAGGTTTTCCAAATTTCACCTAATGGGATGATGTCTGATTCTTCCTTGTTTGCTCGATTGGCTCCTCTCAAGGCACATCAAGGGCGGCTGACGGATTTTGACATCACTGGTAAGTTAGATCTTATTGCGCTCAATTCGACGAACCGATCACTGCTTTTCTATCGCAATGAGGGAACTTTTTCCTTCAGACCCGACACGACCCAAACCAACCTGCCTTCAGGTTTGACAGGTGTGATTGATTTTTTGTTTGAGGACTGGGATGGCGATGACCTTCCTGACCTTTTTGTAGCGCTGGAATCGCAGCCCGCCCGATTGTATCTAAAACAGCGTGGTGCTCCCATGAAGCTCGCTGCAGCATGCGCAGATTGGCCGCAGGTTGATGCCTTTGCGGTGGGAGATTTGAATAATGATCTTCGTATGGATGTGGCTTTTTTGGCTGCTGATGACATACGGATACACACTCAAGGGGCAGAGACACCTGTTGTTTTGCCATTGAACGGCCTCCATCCCAGTTCCCTCGAGATGATGGATTACGATAATGATGGATGGCTTGATCTTCTTGCGTTTGGCGGGGACGCTTTTCGGGTCTGGAGAAATCGTGGATTGGAAGGTTTTACGGATGTCTCGGAATCACTGGGGTTAAATCAACTCCAAATGGGCGATGTTCAACAGATTCACAAGGGGGATCTGGATGGAGATTGTGATTCGGATTGGATACTGACGCTTGCGGACCAGTCCATCCGCATTCTCCGCAATGAAGGAGGCAATGCGAATACCCTGATGAAAGTACGCATGGAGGGCAGCCGTTCCAACCCAAGTGGAATTGGTGTCAAATTGGAAGTGACCACTGGAGGGCTGCGATTGATGCGAACCTTGCATCAACTTCCTTTTGAAATAGGCCTTGGGAAAAGGACGAAAGCAGATTCCATTGACCCGCATTGGAGTGATACCATCACGCAGGTTGATTATGAAATCGAATCCTGTTCCAGTCTGGTTGTTTTTGAACTGGAAATGCCAACAGGATCGTGTCCGTATTTATATGCATGGGATGGGGAACAATTCCGGTTCATTACCGATCTCCTTGGAGCTGCGCCGCTGGGGCTGCCTGTGGCTGAAGGGGTCTATATTCCTGCTGATACAGAGGAAATTGTATGGATAGGGAATGAGTCTCTTTTTCCTCCCAAGGATGGTCATCACGTCCTTCAAATAACCGAGGAACTGC
>Ga0233432_10006126_pt1 | contig 10321 bp, 7 predicted proteins | sample SI_122_August201_6_FD_179870 | JGI IMG/M metagenome (GOLD analysis project Ga0233432, IMG submission 179870) | Seawater microbial communities from Saanich Inlet, British Columbia, Canada - SI_122_August2016_10_MG | ecosystem: Environmental > Aquatic > Marine > Inlet | place: Canada: British...
TATTAAACAAGTTCTTTCTCATAGTAGGCTTAGTATAATTACCTGCCTCATTTACTTTAGATTTAGTTTTCTTTTTAGCTGCCATGTTTTACCTATTTGTTAACATAAAAATAATACCACCCACTACTGCGGGTACTAATGCTAAACATAATAGCACTATCATTCCTAGCTGACGTAGTTCTTTGTTACGTTTCTTTTTAAGTAGTGCAAGCCTTGCAAGCTCATCTTGTTTAGCCTTCCTCGCATTTGCCATCTCTTGCATACACTGTTGATACAGATGTCCGTTACCAGATAATGTAAATAAATCTTTAACCTCTTGCATAGTGTCTGCAATTTGCTTACGAGCTAATGCAGCTTTGATAGCATCAGCTTCAGATAAGCCACCAGCATTCTGAGCCTTAGCAAGCTCTACCTCTGCTCCTCCTAGCTTACCCAGAAAGACTCCTATAGTAGACAAGTCATCTGCGGCACCTGCTGCTTGCTTAATAGCAGACGTAGCCATGTTGACACCTGCAACAATGGCACTTATCTCAGCAATCATTTAGGACGAGTCTTTTCAAATGACCTCATAGCACCTAAACCTAGCATACCCATAAGCACTGGCATCATAGTCTCTAGGGGTACAAGAGGTATAACAATGTCATACCCTACAAGAGCTAATACAAAGTTAGAAAATGGAATTGTAATGAAGTTACCAAACATTCCTAGTCCACATGTCCAACCAATAAAGGGACGCCACCCACTAACAAAGATACTAGAGTGTGCTGCTTCTACTTTGTTTACTTCTAGTTGTCCTTTAGCTAACTCCTGTGCATGTTTCTCAGAAATTGTAGCTATCTCATGGGCCAAAGCATTCTTCTGATCCTTGTCCTCTATAAACTTATCTAGTAGTCCAGTGACAGGGCCTACTAAGCTTGCTACTATACTCATAAAGCATCAGCCTCTGCTTCAATCTGATCAAGTATAGTTTGTTGTTGTTCTTCAAAAAGTAAACGAAAATCTTCAAGAATCATAAAACCTAAGTTATGTTTAGCTTGGTGCATACGATATATTTTATATACTTTATTAAGCATATCTTCACTGTATAGTATCATTAGTAACTCCATATATGTGGCCTAGGCCTACCTTCACTATCTGGCAGGTCATCTATGTGTATAAATCTAGAGCCACCTTTCTGAGCTATACCAATGCCTGTAAAACCTGCCTCTAGAGCAGCCTGTACTAGCCTGTAAGCCTGTTTACCACGTACCCCTATATCTAAGGCCCTACCTGATTCATGTGCTCCGGGAGAAGCTTTACGGGCCTCTATAGGATGGTCTTTACATCTGTATGCAGAGGTTACTGGGAAGGAGAAACCTAAGTCACCACGCAGCTTATCTACTTTCTGCATAAATGCTGGATCAATACCGTCACCTTCACAGTGTTTGCAAAGAAGTTCTGAGTCTTTAAAGTATTTATACATTATTGTTTTCCGGGCTTTTGATATTTATCTATTAAGTTTAATATTCTTTTTTGTTGTATAGGATCAGCTTCTTTAAAGGCTGGTAAATTTTTAAGACTTTCAGAAGCTTCAGTCATCCTACGCAACATTGGAAGCTCTTCTGTTATAGCTGGTGTAGCTGGCGTAGCTTCAGGTTGTTTAAATCTAGCTTTAGCTTTAGAAACTTTTTTCTTTTTAGGTTTTTGAGTATTTCTTTTAGCAACATCAACTTCTATGTTCTTGCCTTCTTCATCTTTAACGTATGCATAATCATCTAATTTATCTTTAATTCTCATATACTCTTCAGGATAAAGAGCACTAAAGTTTTCTTCTTTTAAATAAACTCTTTCCATTAAAGGTTTATTTTTATTATCAAATAAAAGATCACCTTTTCTATTTCTTTTTTGTTGCATAACAGAAAAAACTTCAGGATCTTTAACGACTTGTAGTTTTTCACCGTTAGCCTGTTCTATATAAAGAACACCTTTAGGCCCTCTTTTAACCCTTGCTTGAGAAAATGAAGAGTAGTCTTCTAGTTCGTCACTTTTTTTAGTTCCAATAATACCAAGCTCTTCATCGTCAGCACCACGAATTTGATCTAAACGATTTCTAGCTTCTTTTGCTTCTTTAAAATCTTCTATGTAAGTACCAGCAACATAAGGTTTTTCTTTTGTTATTTTAACTTTACCTAAATAATCTTCAGCAGCTTCTTTAGCTTGCTCAACACTTATATTAGGTGGATACAAAGAGCCAAATACTCTAGATGTTTCGTTTCTTATATTGTTGTCTTCAGGGTGATGCAAGAACTCAGCAGGTTTTGTCTTCTGTCTTGATTTAACAAACGCAGTCATTAAAGAGCCTGTTAAAAGTTTTCCTATATCTTCACTTAGATATTTAGATTCTTGACCCTGTAGTAATTCAGTCATAAAAAATAAAGGAGGAGCTAGTTCATCAGCTTCTAAAAGTTTTTCTTGCTCTACTAACTGAGCAACTATAGAATCATAAAAAGATTTTTGACTTTCATCATTTAAATTTAACTCACCTTTTAAGGCTTCTAATCTAGCAGGTGTTGCCTGTTCTATAGTTAAAACTTTACTTGGTAAAAAAGAATTTTCTGTAGGAATTAAAGTAGTTACTAAGTTATAAGGCCCTTTAAGAAGATCATTCTTAAACTTCTCATCACTTAACCCAAAATTAATTCTAACTGAATCAATAAAATCTATTTTCTCTTCATCAGTAAATTGTTTATTAAAACTTTCAATACTGTCTGTATCTAGTATAGGAATTAAATCATTTTGTAAATACATAGTATCGTCTAAAAGAAGCCAGCTTCTGTTTTCTACTTTTGCACTTTCAGCATCTAAGTTTTCTACATCATAAATAGTAGTGGGTACATCGTAAGGCACATTAGCTTCTTTAGGAACTTCATCTACCGCCTCAATAACAGAGGCACCACGGGTGTCATACTCTGCTCTAAAGCCCGGAAACTGCTTGTCAGCTTCTGCTAGTAGAGTATCAACAGAAGCACCTATTCTTTGTCCTGCTGTTCTTGTAGGTGGTACTCCCAATTCACTTGCTTCAAGAGTTTCTTCTAAAACATTTAAGGGTGCGCTAGCTTTTTCACTGGCTTTATATTCAATAGCGTCATACCCTGATTTTTTAAAAGCTTCTATTATTTCTTTATCGTAGTTTAAAGTTGAAACCCTTTCATCTGTTTCACCTAAAAATCTTGAACCTAAACCTAAAGTTCTTGAATAATCTCTACCAATTGCATCTAGTCTTTTACCAAGCAATGCATCTGCTTTTGAAGTCTCTTCAATTAATTCTTTATTCATTAGTAATTCAGTAGGAGAATCTACTAAAGGAAAAACACCTTTATATACAAAAGGATTTAAAGATCTTACATGCCCACGCACTCCTTCAGTTAAAGAACTAAAAGGTTTTTGCTGTGCATAAAAAAGACCATTGGGACTTTGACTAATATACAAAGGTTCTTTAACTTTAGATTCTTTAACAAAAGTATCTATTATGTTTTTCTGGTCTTCAACACCTACTGCTTGTGGGCTTTCTTTAGAAAAGTCTTTAAACGTATTAGATATAGTTCTTCCTGTACCTTTTAAAAGTTTTGCAAGACTACCCACATTAAATCTTTCTCTATTAATCAGTATATCACCTGATTGATCTGAGTAACTTATACCAGTAGTACGGTCTATACGACCACTAGGATTGCTTGCTGTTTTAGGTACGTTTTCAAAGATACTACCGCCTTCAAAATAAGTTTCTCTAGCATATCTTTTAGAACTATTTAAATAAGCATTTAAACTTTTTTCTTTTCTTTCAGGTTTATATCCAATAGCTATGTCAATATTTTGACCACCTTTTTGAATATCTTTTTTAAGATTAGTATTTTCAAAAGCACTAGGAAACGACCTATATAAACTATAGCCGGGAACATTGGTAGCTAATAATTCTCCGGGGCCTTTACGATAAATTAAACCATCTATAGCATCACCAACTATAGGGCCTGTAACAGCCTTAACAGTAGAGCCTAAGAAGCCGCCACCTATTTCTGCGTTTTCTCTAGCTCTTTCTGCATAGTCTAAAAAGCCTACACCACCCCAGCGTTGTACTGCTTCCCACGCTATTTGTTCAGGTTCTTGCTCTTCACCTTTATAGTCTTCAAAGCTGCCACCATTTCTAATCCAGTTAGTTCCTGCGGCTGCGGCAGTCATTAGCAAGCCTGTTCCTAAGATCTTACCTCCGCCACGTACAGGGTTTCTTGCTGCTTGACCATAAAAGTTTTTAAGTACTGTGTTACTAAATGCTGTAGGGTATCCTAAGAACTGAAACAAAACAGAACCTGTAGGTGTTTGTTGTGCATGAGGTCTAATAGATGAAGCTTTTGAAGGATCAAGAATTACTTCATTAGTAAAACGTGCAGCACCTTGCATGACATAGTTTTCATAAAAAGTATTCCAGTTACGAAGCCCTGTAATTTCATTTGTAGTATCTGAATATCTTTTAGCACCTGCTTTAACCCACTCTGTACCTGTTTTTATATCAACACCTAAATCTAAAAGTTCTTGTGACAAACGATTAATTTGTTTTTCGTCCAAAGCATTAGGAGTATTTTCTAACTCTACAATCTTTTTTAAATTACGAGTAATCATATCTTTACCCATAGTAAAAGAAGCAAGCTGAACTGTACGAGTCCATTGTTCTAGTAAGTTAACTTTGAAAAACTTATCTTGAATCTTTTTGCCTACTACACTTTGCACACCTTCACCAGCTAACCCATCAATACGTTGAGCTACTGCTTGGTTAATACCTAAAAATACTCTATGCATTTCTGAAAGAGCTTCTTCTTTACTAAGGTCATATCTGTCTTGTAGCTCTCTAAGCGTAGCGTCACTTTGTTTTTGTACTGCAAATTTAATAGTTTGTCCCATACCTTTAGCCCAAGTGTTGACACTTGTTCTAGTTAAAGGTATAAAGATCTCTGTTAAACTTGATAAAGTAACTAAAGGTAAATGAGCTAATTGTTGAGAAATTTTTATAGTATCTGCTACGTTGTTTAAACCATTTGTTCCAAAACTAGAATTATCTAAACCTGTAGTAAAGTTATAAAGATTAGCTAACTCTTCTTTATCACCATTAGTTAAAGTAATACCTTTATCAGCTAAATCTTTTTCAATAGGTCTAACCCAGCGATTAGTAAAATCAGTTATATTAGATCCTAAAGTAGCTGTACGAGCATACAATCTAGAACTTTGATTAAAGTAATCTCTCATTAAAGTATCAAAATCATGTGCTATAAACTTTTCAATTTCAAAGTCATCTAGCATAAATAACTTTCTAGGACTAAAAGATGAAGGCATTACAGTGCCTAAAGTTTCTATGTCTAAAGTATTTACTTGATTCTTTTTACTCAACATATCTGTAATAATATTGTTAGCTACAGCTAGTTGTTGTTTTTTAAGTTCAGGAGTTTCAGGTATCAAAAGTTCAATTTGTTTTTTCTCTTTAGCTACATTTTGTAAAAGTTTTCCAAATTCAAGAGACGCAAGCTCTACTGGCTTATCTTTTTCTTTATCCATTCCTAAAAGAATTTCTTCATAGGTTTTGCTAATGTCAGGAAAGTCATACCTTTCTGAAATAGTCTTTATAAAATTTTCTAATTCTGCTACATTTTTATTAGGTAGTCCTAAAAGTAATTCTTCATAAGCATCAGTAATATTAGTTAATTGTTTAAACTTATCTTTTTCAATACCGCTTGGTAGTAAATCAAAAACTACATTATCGTCTAGGCTCACAGCATTAGACTTAATCATAATTTGAGCTAACTCATCTCTGCCTTGTTCTACTTGATCCCATAACCAACGTCTAGGGAACCAAGCATTAGGGCCATTACGTAAAGGCTGTCTGTAAATACCTTGGCTATTACCATCTTTTAAAACAGTATCAGCAAGCATAGAAATTTTATCAGCTACTTTAATATGCGTTTCAGTAGCTCCTTTTAATTTTACTCTACTTAAAGCTTCCCCACGTTCTTTTCTTCTCATTAAACGAGAAAGTATTAGTTCATCTTCTTTGCTAATTTTACCTTTAGGTGAAAGAGGTTTAATAATTTCTTCATATTGTTGATGGTATTTACCGTTAAAATTATTTAATAGCTCATTGTAGCTAGTTTTTAAAGAGCCTACACCTTTACTACCTTTAAACTTATAAGTGTCGTAACGAAACATTGTAAGAAGATCTTGAAAAGGTTCGGAAGACTCAGCCATAGTTAAAAAACGAGTAACAGGCTTACCTATTGTCTTAGATATAATAGTATCTTTTACTTTAGAAGCTTTAAAGCCTAGACTGTTCTCATCTACAAAAACTTCATCCGAATACTTTGTGAGATTATCACGTACTTCTACAGAAAAACGAGGAGAGTTAATACCTTTAGTTAAAGCACCACCTACTACACCACCTAAAACTCCACCTATAGCAGCAGTAGTACCTACATCATAAAGATTTAAGCCGTCTCGTATGTCTATACCTTCCATAGACTGTCTTTCTTGACGAAGGTACTCATCCATACCTGTCCAGATAACACCTTCAGCAAAGCCAAATAGAGCGTTATCCTTGACTTGTCCTGAGTAGTATTGCTTAACTGCATCTTGTCTAGCTGCTTTATTTTTAGACATGGTGAGTTTCCAATCTATCTCACCAGTAGGTAGTTTTTCTGTTAGCTTTTCTTTTTTAACTACTCCCAGCAAAGGTTTATCTTGCTTAAAAGTTTTTCCTACTTTCTTTAAACCCATTTTAGTAGCTTGAGCTAATCCTCTGTTTGCAAATATACTTGCACCTCCAGTAACAGGAGCAGCTAGAATAGAAGCTAGAGTTAAAGGGTCTGTTGCTAAGTCAATACCCGCATCAGCTACAAACTTTGCATACTGACTAAACCCACCCATATCTGCATTTTGAAATCTTCTTTGAAGATACTTGTAGTCATTCTTTTGTTGATCAGTCCATGTAGGCATATCTATAAAAGTACGTTTAGCACTAGAACCTAGATTCCATTCTTCATCACGCATGTACTCATACACATCATCTACTTGCTGATCATCTTCTCCAATACTAGATAAAAATCTTTGAGCTACTTCAATATAAGACTCATCATTTTCTAAAGTATCTAAAGTATCTTTACTAGTTTTCGATTTAAGAGGATAGTAACCAAGTTTAACATTGTTTGCTTTTGTAGTATAACTCAAGTATTTATTCCTTTATTTTATAATGTGTTGAGTATAGTCATAATCAGGAGCTATATCTTTAAGAATTTTTATATTAGTTGATATGCTAACTTTATTTCTTAAAGTCCTTTCAGGATTTTTATTTTGTTTCATGTCTTTTTCAGCCGATCTTATATTTGCTAAAACTGTATTATATAATGCAAGTCTAGAAGCAAGTTTGCTCTCTCTTAATTCTAAAACTTTTTCTGGAGAAATAATAAAATTATCAGGGTAAGTAGTTATATCTACAAATCTATTGCGTATACTTTTTTCTAAATTTAAAGCAGTTTCATTATCTCCTTTTGCTAGTGCTTCGTCTTTTGCATCTAGAATTTGCTCAGGAGTTAAGTCTACATCAGCCCCACCGCCCTCAATAGGCGTATAATACTTTAAATGACCATGTAAATTATTTGCTAAATTTTGAGTATCTACAGTTCTTATAATAAACTCTTTATTATCAGTACTACGTTGCAATTGATTTTGTAAAAAAACAGCTACCATAGCTTCATTTTTTACTGACTGTACAGGAACACCTTTACCATGAAAATATCCAGTATTCCCAAACATGTGGTTTTCTTCACTCACTCTAAACACTTCGTTTGTTCTGTGGAAAAAAGAAATCATTCCATTTTTGTATGCTGCTTTACGTGTTTGGTTCTTATCTTGTAAATAATTAGAACCAAACTGATCAGTGTAATCATCTATTTCTTCATCAGTTACACCATTAGGAAAAAGCCTAGCTCTTACAGCTTCATCTTGTTTAGCAAGTTCCATCTGTTCTCTAATAATTGAAGGAAAAGTTAGAAAAAGATTATCTGCTTCTGCATTAGTTTTGGGAAAAGTAGTAACTTCTTCAGGTGTCATAGTTGCTAAATGAGCTATTACATCGTCTGGATATTGTCCACTAACTCTTATTTTTTGTAGTTGAGTTCTATCCCAAGCAACACTTGCAGCAGGAACTCCTTCACTATCTTGCCTTTGTTTATTGCTACCTGCATGTTCTGCTAAAATGCTAGTACCTGAAAAAATAATTTCATCTTGTTTTCTAGAAGCTAAAGCTTCTTTAATTAATTCGGCATGAACCGCTGGAACTGGCGAGCCTACAGCGTTTCTAGTTATATTAACTATTTCAAGATTAGATTTTAGTTTATTTAACCTTTGCTTTTCGCTTGGGTTTAAATTACCATTATCCTGTTGTGCTAAAAAAAGTTTTATTTCATTTTCATACTTTTCTGCTTGCACAGTTAAATTTTGAATTGCGTCAATTTGTTCGTTTGTTTTATTTCCTAAGTTAAATTCTTCTATAAGAGTATCATTTTTAAGCTGTAAAATTTCAATTTGTTTGTCTTGCTCTTGGACAGTTAAGTCTTTATTATTTCTAATACGGCTAACTTCTCTTGATTCAAGAGTAAAAAGATGAGCGTCTGCGCTAGAAGGAATAGCAGTACCATAAACTAAAGTATTAAATGTTTGTCTTATTTCAGGAACACTTACATCTTTTTTATTATGGTATATTTTTTGTAAGCCTTCAGAAACTTTTTGCTTTGTGTCAACATCAAAATTTATTGTAGAATTTATTTGTTCTTCACTTAAAGCGCCCCATAAACCTACACTAGAATTTTTAATAGTTTCAGAATATTGATCAACAGAATCTGAGTCTTTCCAAACTTGAGAGGCTGCTACCATTTCAGCAGCAGGTTTAGTAAGGTATCTAGTTTTAAACATATCTATTTCTGACTGACGAGCATTAATTCTACGCTCCAAACTACCTGAAATTTTAGCCATTAAACCTACATTATCTACATCATAATCAATTTTCATATCTTCTAAAGTTTGTAAATTAGAAGTAAACTGATCAAAGTCATAAGCTTGTCCTGAGTAAACATAGTTTGCTCTTTCTTTTACAAAATCATTATAAAAATTTTCTATTGCTTGACTTTCTTTCTCATTAACGCCAAAATTAGTTTTTACTTTTAAATAATCATCGTAACTATTTAAAGTTGTTTGGGGTAACGCATGTTTAAATTTTTGAGAAATAGCGTTCCATGCTTGATTGCCATAAACGTCACGCGCTACAGCTAAATTATTATCAGAAAAATTATTACCTAATTGTTCTTTATCAAAAGTAAAACCTTTACTTATAAGCTGATCATATTTAGGTTTAGTATCTTTGTGTCTTTTTAACTGTTTAGCTGCTTCTGCTTTTAACTTAGCAACTTCTAAAGTATTTTCAAAGTTAGCATCATCCATTTTATTACGAAGCTGATAAGTTTTATAGTTGTCTGTAACACCTACTAAAGTTTCAATAATCTGGGGAGCATAACGCTTTAAAAAATTAGGTTTTTTTCTACTTCCTGTAACACCACTAATTTGATCAACCATGCTTCCATAGTCAAAGTTTTGTATATCATATTTAGCCATTTACACTTTCCCTAATAAACTTGAAGCTTGAGGTATCTCTTCTTCTTTTTGTGGAGGAGCTAATAAACTATCTTGTTCAGGTAACTCTACAGATTCTATAGCACTAAGAACTTCAGGCTCAACACTACGAATATCTATTCCACCTTTTTTTCTAAAGCCTTTAAAGTCTATGTCTTCTTTAATAGCATTAATAACTTCATTAGCTAGTTCTATTCTTTGTTCTTCATCTAACTCGTTTTTCTCACCTGCATAAATTTCATAGTCATTAAATCCTGCTCGTTCTGAAAGAGCCATAAGAATAACCATGACAGGCTCAGCAAGTAAAAGCATTAAATCTGGATTCCAATATCCTTTTCTAAAACCATCTTCTAAAAGTATTTGAGCAATTTCTGCAATAGGTAAACTATCACTGCTTAAAATTTCTAAAACGCCAGATAGTTTTTCTTCATCGCCCAGTATACTTTCAGTAAAAAAATCAATTGCATTAGATGTTTTAGTAAACCTTGGTGCTTTTTCCCACGGATAAGGACTATCTACTGGGTTTGTTAAAGACTGACCGGGAATTGGTTTGCTAAAAGGATCTACTTGTCCTCCCATTGTAAAGTCTACTGCTTGTGTTTCTGCCATAATACTAACCTACACC
>Ga0233432_10006131_pt1 | contig 10316 bp, 6 predicted proteins | sample SI_122_August201_6_FD_179870 | JGI IMG/M metagenome (GOLD analysis project Ga0233432, IMG submission 179870) | Seawater microbial communities from Saanich Inlet, British Columbia, Canada - SI_122_August2016_10_MG | ecosystem: Environmental > Aquatic > Marine > Inlet | place: Canada: British...
TTTCTATTGTTAAGCTAGCATTATTATCACTAATCTTTTGAAGATTATCTAGTTTTTTCTTGTTAGCTCTAATTGCAAAACCATTAAAAAGCGTCCAACTTACATTTGCATTACCGTTATACGAAGTAGAACGTAGTTTTTCTTGAATAAATGATGCTGGATTATTAGATTGGTCAGATAATGCCTCTTCTCTTTTAACTCCTATATTTAATATAGGAAGTGCTCCGGCACTTGCCCAATTATTATTAACTCTATTTATATCTTGATTTCTAGAACTAATTTGAATATCGAAATTAGACCACATGCCAATTTCTATTGCTTGCAATAGACTTAAATCATTTTGAGCAAATAGTATATTTGGAATTAGTAATAATATAGCAATGTATTTTTTCATTAATTTTCTATTTCAATTTCTCTTTTGTTTAACTTTGTGTAAGGTTCAACTTGCATTCTTGTAGGTGGGACTTTTCCTCCTATCCAAAGCCACCATCTTGCTCTTCTTAAATCATTAAAATAAAGTATAAGAGATGGAAAGTAAAGTAGTAATATAATGGTGCTAAAAAGAACACCAAAAGCTACTGATATTGCCATAGGCACTAAAAATTGAGCTTGAAAACTTTTTTCTAGAATTAGAGGAGCCAAGCCAACAAAAGTTGTGATTGTTGTTAAGATTATCGGTCTGAATCTACTTTTTCCAGCATTAATTACAGCTTCTTTCATAGTCATTCCTATCTTTAGATTTCTATTATATTTATCAAGCATAACGATTGCATCATTAACTAAGATACCAATTAAAGCTACAACACCCCATACACTCATAATTGAAAATGGTTTTCCAATAATACCATGACCTAATATTGCAGAAAATATCCCTAAAGGAACTACCATTAAAATTATTCTTGCTTGATAGAATGATTTAAAATTAAGGGATATTGTAATTGTTATGAGTATGATACTAATTAAGAAAGCAATACCAAGTCTTTTTCCACTATCAGCTGCTTTTTCCGCTTGTCCCATAATTTTATATTGAACGTTCGGATAGTTATTTGCTAATACACTAAGGTAATCTCGTTCTATTTGTTCATTAACATCTCCTGAAAATTCAGCATTAAATAGTGTCGCATCAACTCTAATTTCTTTAGTTCCGTTTATGTGATTTATTTTAACTCTTCCTCTTTTAAACTCGTAATTAGCTATCTCCTCAAGAGGATACATGGCACCATTCAAAGTCTTAATTTTCACTTTGTTTAAATCCTCTATACTATTTCTATCATTTTCAGGATATCTTAGCCAAATCTTAATTTCATCTCTTCCAAGAATTAGTCGCTGTGCTTCTTCTCCAAAGAATCCTTGGCGAATTTGTTTCATTACTGTAGCTTCATTCAATCCTAAAGCATATGCTTTTTCTTTTAAATCAATATGAATTTCTCTATTACCAATTCCACCATTATCAATAACCTCTTTTACCATGTTAATGGAACTTATTCCACTTTTAAGCCAATTAACCGCATCTTTTAACTCTTTGTCATCTTCGGATTGAAGTGAGATTGAAACTGCCTTGCCAAATTGCTGAACCCCACCAACTGATATTTTTTCCATCACAGCGATTGAATCAGGATGTATCCTTCTTTTAAGTTCATTTGATATTTCTATTGTTGAGATTAATTCATTTTCCTTTACTGCTACCCGAACTCCACCAACATGTGAGCCTGATATACCCAGGTTTTCTGTAAAACCTACAGTCAATGATACATCTGTAAAAATTGTATCATTATATTCTTCAATTAACTCTTTATTATAATTACTAATAATTGTATCTAAGTACCATAAAAAATTTTCAGTTCTAAATTCTCTTTCTCCAGGTTTGTATGAAAATTCAATTTTGACTTCATTAAATGGAACTGAGGGAAAGAATGTCCAGCGAATTATTCCTGTTGCCAATAAAATTATTACAAGAACCATCATTAAAACTGGTGTCCATACATGCTTTCTATAATTTTCAACAAAATTTATATTGATATTAGTGTACCAGTCTCTTAATTGCATCACTTTTTTCTCAACTTGTTGCTTAAACTTACTATATTTTGTATTCTTATCTTTTTGAAGAACCTCTTTTGACGCTAAATGAGAAGGAAGAATTAAAAATGCCTCTATTAGAGAAAATAATAAAGCAGCAATTACACTAAATGCCATTTCCTGCATCATTTCCATTTGTCCTCCAACAAACAAAAGTGTAGAAAAAACAAAGACGGTTGTAAGAACAGAAGTAAATACTGGTGTTATCACTTCCATTGTTCCATCTAGTGCAGCTTGCATAGGTGTCTTGCCTCTTTCAAAGTGAGAATATATATTCTCTGCAATAACAATACCATCATCTACTAAAATACCCACAACTAAAATCATTCCAAATAGAGAAATCATATTTATAGTCATACCATATATTAGACCAATAGAAATCATTCCAATAAATGAAAAGGGAATCCCAAATGCTACCCATAAAGAAAGCCTAAAAGATAAAAATAGTCCTAAAACTATTGATACAAGAAATAAACCAAGTAATAGGTTGTCACTTAATGTTTTAATTCTCTCATCAAGCATATCTGCAAATTGGAAAAGTGTTACTATTTCGAAGTCAGGATTTTCTGAATTGAATATTTCAATATATTCTTCAAGAACATTTGCTATCTTTTTAATGTCTTCCTCTGGTGTCTTTTTTATTATAAAATTAATAGCTCTATCTCCATTGACATATGATTTAACTGCAATGTCAGAAAAAACCAAAGATACTTTTGCTAAATCTTTTAGTCTGACAATATCTCCATTTCTATTCGAGAAAACAACAATATTTTCAACACCATATGTTGAAGTATTTCTATTATTTGATCTTATAATTATTTCATCTTTAGATGTTTTTATGCTTCCACCAGAAATATCTATATTGCTTAACTTAATTGCAGTGCTTATCAAATCAAAATTAATATTATGTCTAATTAAAGCAGACTCATCTATCTCTACAGAAATTATAATGGGAGCATAACCTATAACTTGTATCTGGCTTATTTCATCATCATTTAGAAGATCTTGCTCAATCTTGTCTGCTTTTTCTTTTAATTGCCATAAATCATTGGGGCCAGTTAGGCAGTAGAATCCTACTATATTACCCATTCCACCCATTCCTCTACTGTTTTGCTTTTGAATATTTGGTTTTTCCGCTCCTTGAGGAAAAGAATAAATTGCATCAACAGAATTTTTTACATTTTGTAGAATCTCATCAATGTTAAATCCTTCATAAATCTCTACAGTTACATTTGATATATTCTCGGATGATGTTGAGGTAATATTTTCAATTCCCTCAATACCATTTAATGACTCTTCAATTCTAGTTGTTATACCCTCTTCAATTTCTTCTGGAGATGCCCCTGGATAAGATACATTGACATATATTTTATTTGGTGAAAGTTCAGGAAAAAATGATTTTGGCATCAACGATAAACTCAAAATACCAGCAATTGCTGTAAGTATAATAATTGCATTTGAGTAAATAGGGTACTTAATAAAATATGCGATTAGCTTTTTCATATTATTTAATAATTGCTTTTACTTTAGTCCCTTTCGAAACATTTACAAGTGGCTCAATGACAACTTTTATGTTATTTGGAAGATTATCTACAATGACTTCATTTGCCTCTGTTGCGATAATATTAACTTTTTTAATTCTAAGCTTATCTTTAGAATCTAAAACAAATACTTTATTTTCATCAAAAACAGCTCTTCTTGCTAGCTTAAATACATTTGGAGTCCCCCTCGTCTTTATGCGAGCATCTAAGTACATTCCATCATAAACTGTACTTGCATCCGCATTTATTGTTGAGAATATAGATATATTCTGTGTGTTTTGATTTACAAAGCTACCTTTCCTAATAATCTTTCCAAAAAATAGTTGTCCATTTTCAATGAATTCAACTTTATCCCCGATATTTATAAACTTTAACTCTGAAGCATTTACTGTTAACTCAATTTCCATGTTACCTTTACGAATAAAATCAACAACAGGACTACCTGGATTAACATTGCCTCCAATATCTGTATATGATTTTGTGATTATTCCATCAAAAGGAGCAAGAACTGCATATTTTTTTAATTTTTCTTCATCTGATTTAATAGAAAGGTACTCTGCTAATATTGATCTAGAAATAATATAGTTTTTTTCTTTGGATGAGTTAGTTTTTGGAAAAAGTGGTAAGTTATTATCCATAGTAATAGCATTAAAGAAATCGTTCCATTTTTCGTATTCACTTTTAAAATCAAGTTTAATATCAGCAAGATTAGAAGATATTAAGCTCATAAACCTGCTTTTTTTAGAATTTATTAAAAGTAAAAGGTCATTATTTTCCACTTTAAAAATTATTTCACCCTTATTTATTTCACTACCCTTTTTAAACTTATTATTTCCAATTAATACTCCTTGTACTTCAGATAAAATTGTAATATTATTAGAGGTGACAACTCTTCCTGAACTACTAATATTATTTTTAACTAATGAATTATTTACTTTTGAAACAAGTACTGACTTTATCTGTTGTTCATGTGTTTCAGAAGATCTTGCATTAGCTGTTCTAATTGCCTCTGCATTTGATACGCCATAATTTTTCCCTGCATTATAGCTCAGTGAAGAAACTACTACAAAAAGAACAAGTAGAACGACACTAGATATGATAATTAATATTTTTCGAATATTCATATTTTTATTTTTTTATTAATGTTTCAAATGTTAACCATAATTTTTCACCATCCATTTGTAAGCTTGATTTAAAATTTGATAGCTTCCATGATAAAATTGTGGTTCTTATACCACCAAGAATGATTGTAGCGATCTGTTTTGAATCTATGTCATTTCTAATGCACCCTTCATGTTGACCGCTTTTTATAAGAGAATTTATTTTTTCTACTCTTTCTTCAAGTGCACTACTAACGCATGCAGATAATACAGAATCATATTGAAATGAAGTTTCAGAAAATATAATCATTACGAGCTCTGGATTATTTTCAATGTGCTTAAATTTAAACTTCAAAATTTCTTGAAATTTACAAACTGCATTATTATTTGATTCAATAATTTTCTTTACGCCTAGTTCCACTATTTCTCGATGATATAATAGAAGTGCTTTTATTATTTCAGTCTTATCTTTAAAATGTCTATAAAGAGCTGGCTCAGAAAACAACATTTTTTTGGCAAGATTTTTGATTGTAAGAGTTTGTATACCTTTTTCTCCAATCAATGATTTTGAAGCATCTAATATCTCAATTTGTCTACTTGTAAAATTCACATTGCAAAAATAAATAAAAGTTAGTAATTGCTAACAAGTTTATTATTAAAAAAAAGAAAAAAGCTTTTAAGGTTAAGATTAATTAACTTGGTCAATAATAAATAAAAGAGCTAATAGAATAAATACAGGAATTATAACCTCTAAAAGTCCTAAGATTAATCCTACAATTGCTAAAGCTTTAGGTTTCTTTTTCAATCCAATTGCACCAAATATTACAGCTAAGATTCCAAAGCTAAAAGCAATAATGTATAATTCTGTTGTAAAATATAGTATTGAACTGGTGATAGCAGATGCAAAAGAAAGATACCCATGAGGGGCATGTTTTTCTTCAAGATTTTCTAGATAAGGGTAGGTGAGGGGTTTACTTTCCGATACAGAATTTCCCAAATATATTTCCAAGCAATGTATCTGTTGTCACTTCACCAGTAATACTACCCAAATGAGATAAAGCTTGCCTAATATTTATTGATAAGAAATCACCAGTTATTCCACTGCTAATCCCATTAATTATTACATTTATTTCATTAAGTGTTAGCTTTAGCTCTTGATAATGCCTTAAGTTTGTTATTATGGTATCATTTGATGATAAATTTTTTGAATTAACTACATTAAGTAATTTGCTTTTAAGTTCAGTTATTCCTATGTTTTTTTTGGCTGATATTTGAATAGCATTCTCTAAATTGAAAGATGTGTCTTTTTTTAAATCTATCTTATTTACAACAATAAAGAGTTGTTCATTTATTGTTTCTTTTACTTTTTTTAGTTCCTCTAATTGACTTTTTATGTTTGAATTAACATCTATTAAATATAAAATAATATGAGAGCTTTCAGCTTTTTCCATTGTTTTCTTGATTCCAAGATTTTCAATTTCATCTTTTGTATCTCTAATACCTGCTGTATCTATAAATCTAAATTTTATTCCTTCAATATTTAAATCATCTTCAATTGCATCTCTAGTTGTACCAGCTATATTAGAAACAATAGCTTTCTTGTCATTTAACAGGCAATTTAATAATGTTGATTTGCCAACATTTGGTGCACCAAGTATAGCAACAGGGATACCCTTCTGTATCGCATTTCCAACTTTAAAAGATTGGATTAATTTTTCTAATTCTTTCTTTATAATTTCAAGAAGTTTTTCAAAATCTTTTCTATTTGCAAATTCAACATCTTCTTCAGAAAAGTCTAATTCTAATTCAATTAATGAGGCAAATTCAATTAATTTATTTCTTAAAAAATTTAAATTACTTGAGAATCCACCTCTAAGTTGTTTAATAGCTGTTTTATGTGCAATTTCACTATCAGAGGCAATTAAATCCGCTACTGATTCTGCTTGAGATAGGTCCATCTTACCATTTTTGAACGCACGCATAGTAAACTCACCTTCTGTTGCAGTTCTGCAACCATTTTTAATCAATAGTTGCATTATTTTGTTTTGGATATATATTGATCCATGACAAGATATTTCTACACTTTCTTCTCCTGTAAATGATTTTGTATTCTTAAATATACTTAACAAAACTTCATCAATTATATTTTTACCATCCAAAATATTTCCATAAATCAATGTATGAGATTTAGTGTTTTTAAGATCTTTACTAAAGATAGAATTAGCTATTTGTATTGCTTCGTTTCCAGAAACTCTAATAATAGCTATTGCACTTGTTACAGATCCCGTAGCAATAGCACATATTGTATTTTCAGAAATTATATTATTCATTTTGCAAAAGTATTGAAATTACTTTGTCAATAGCTATAATCTCCTAATTTTGCATTTAAATTTAAAAATAAAAAATGAGTGTATTAGTAAATAAAGATTCTAAAATTATTGTTCAAGGCTTTACTGGTAATGAAGGTACTTTTCATGCCGAACAAATGATTGCATATGGAACCAATATAGTTGGAGGAGTAACACCAGGAAAGGGTGGATCTGTCCACTTAGATAGGCCTGTTTTTAACACTGTAAGTGATGCAGTTAGTGGCGTTAGTGCTAATACCTCCATTATATTTGTACCACCCGCTTTTGCTGCTGATGCAATTATGGAAGCAGCAGAAGCTGGAATTTCAATTATTATTTGTATCACTGAAGGGATTCCTACAAAAGACATGATAATTGTTAAAGAATATCTATCAGATAAGCAATGTACACTTGTTGGGCCTAATTGTCCTGGAGTAATTACTCCTGAAGAGGCTAAATGTGGTATTATGCCAGGATTTGTATTTAAAAAAGGAAGAATTGGTGTTGTATCAAAGTCAGGTACACTTACATATGAAGCTGCTGATCAAGTTGTAAAGGCTGGATTAGGAATTTCTACTGCTATAGGCATTGGAGGTGATCCAATTATTGGAACTACAACAAAAGAAGCCGTACAATTATTTATGAATGATTCTGAAACAGACGGTATAATTATGATAGGTGAAATTGGTGGTCAGTTAGAAGCTGATGCAGCAAAGTGGATTAAAGAAAATGGTACTAAGCCTGTAGTAGGTTTTATTGCAGGTCAGACTGCACCTGAAGGAAGGACAATGGGGCATGCCGGAGCAATTGTTGGTGGTTCAGAAGATACAGCTGAGGCAAAAATGAAAATAATGGAAGAATGTGGTATTACAGTTGCGCACTCGCCAGCAGAAATAGGAAAGTTAATGTTTGATAGAATGAATAGTTAGAATATAGTGACTATCATCTTTTGTTAGTATTCATCCATTTCATTGTATCTCTAAGTTTTTATATTTTATTTTCTCCTTTAATAAATACTGTAAAATTTATGTTAACAACTCTTTTTTTCTATTGTATTCAACTGTTAACTATTTCTTAATAAGATATTAATAACCTACACTTTTAAAAGATTTAACAAGCATTATTAATGAATTATATTTGGGAATTATTAACCTATATTTCTTTCCAAATGAAAAAACTTTTCAAATTTCTTTTAATTATTATTGTTAATGCAACCTTTGCCTTGGGATCTTTAGCTCAAAGTAACATTGTATCACAAAGTTTCGAAGGCTCAGGAACATGGAATTATGTTGAATTTCCAGCTCCATATACTGTTTACAGTCCTCCAAGTGATATATGGGGTATTTGTGGTAATACTTATGTGACTACTCCTGTAAATCCTAATGGTTCTTCATGGTTTACATACAACAATGGAGATGTTGTAGCTCCTTTGCTTAGTGGTATTTCATCGGCTTCAGAAGGCTCTCATTACTTTGGTATTTGTGATATAAACAATCCTTACACAGTAAATGTTAGTTGGCCTGCTGATCCTGGTAATCTTTGGCATACAATTACATTTGATCCAGTGTCATTACCTGGAAGTGGTACTTTTCCAATTAAATTAGCATTTGATTATTACACAGTTGGTTTTGATGGTACTGATTATATAGGCTGGGAAGTTATATGGGATAATGGGACAACTTGGAACGCCTTAACAACAACAAGCAATTCAAATACAAATACTTGGACAACAAAAGAATTTAATGCACCATCTGGTGCAACTTCAGTAAGATTAAGAGTCGCAGTAAAACAAAACGGCGGTACAGATTTTGGAGCTTTTGATAATTTTAGAGTTTTCTTAGATGTTGGAGATTTAACACCACCATCAGTAAACAGTATTAACGTTGTAGATGATGTTACATTATTATTAACAACATCTGAAGAAGTTGTTAATGCAACAGATATATCTAATTACGGAGGAATTGGTGTTACATCAGCTACTGTAAATAGTACAGGAGATTCAATAACATTAAATCTTTCAGCCCCTTTACTTATTGGTCAGTATACTGATATTTATGTGTCATCTTTAACTGATGTGGCATCTAATGTTATGATAAATGACACACTTACAGTTGTATTTAATAATGCAGATTTATCTACAGGCTTAACAATTACAGAACTTATGTATAATGATCCAGGTAATTACGATAATATTGCATTTATTGAATTTCATAATACATCATCAAGTTCTATTCCTTTAGGAGGATTAAGAATTGATGATGCAATTTCTTTTGTCTTCCCTGAATTTGATCTTCAAGCTGGTGATTTTGCAATACTTGCAAAAGGATCTTTTTCAGGTTCTTCACCATGTAATACATATCCAAGTGGATGTGGTTTTGAAACTTTCTTTGGATTTGCACCAACTTTCGAGTGGTGGACTGGATATCTATCTACATCTGGAGAACTAATATCAGTAGTTAATACTCAGGGAGATTTAGTTGTTGACCTAGCTTATGATGATAGTTGGGCTGGTGGTGTTGGAGATGGAGATGGCTATTCTATTGTAAGATGTGACCCATTATCTGACATAAATGTAGATACGAATTGGACTCCAGCTATTACTGTAGCAATTCCTGCATGTGGGACATGCACTGCTGGTTTAGGTATTGGAACGACAACTATATATGCTCATCCAATGATTGGTTGTCCTATTGTTTATAATGGATGTATGGATACTCTTGCAATAAATTATGACCCTTTAGCAAATGTTGATGATGGAAGTTGCTTTTTTGCAAATAATGTAGGTTGTACTGATAGTATAGCAACAAATTATGACCCAGTATTTACTGTTGATGATGGAAGTTGTATTTATCCAGTTGCTCCAATGGTAAATCTTTATTTTTCTGAATTTGCAGAAGGATCTTCAAATAATAAATATTTTGAAATTTTTAATCCAACTTCAGATACTGTTGACTTGTCTAATTATGCTTATCCAAGTACATCAAATGCCCCTTCTACAGTTGGAGTATATGAGTATTGGAATACATTCGCAAGTGGTGCAATTATTTTGCCAAATGATGTTTATGTGGTTGCACACCCTTTTTCTGATCCTGCAATTTTAGCAGAAGCTGATGGTACTCACAGCTATTTAAGTAATGGTGATGATGGTTATGCTTTAGTATATGGTTCAGAGCCTTCATCACCTGTTGGCCCAAGTGCAGGGGGATATATTATTCTTGATTTTATTGGAGATTGGAATGGTGATCCTGGTT
>Ga0233432_10006133_pt1 | contig 10316 bp, 5 predicted proteins | sample SI_122_August201_6_FD_179870 | JGI IMG/M metagenome (GOLD analysis project Ga0233432, IMG submission 179870) | Seawater microbial communities from Saanich Inlet, British Columbia, Canada - SI_122_August2016_10_MG | ecosystem: Environmental > Aquatic > Marine > Inlet | place: Canada: British...
CCTTGTACTCCGCCTGCGCCGTCTTGATGACGTCGAAGCCGACGCGGTTGACCCAGTCCCCGAACCGCTCATCCGCGTTGCGGCCGGTTTTGAACGCGTAAAAGACGGGTTCGAAAAACGTCTCGACGTCGCTCTCCTTCACCTTGTCGGCGAACGGCCGCGCGAGCGTCAGCAGGTTGGACGTGCCTCCCAGCCAGATCTGGTACGACGACGGGCCGTCGCCCACGAACCCGAGCTCGGCCATGTACGGGCGCGCGCACCCGTTGGGGCAACCCGTCATGCGCACCAACACGGACTCGTCAACGGGGAGGCCCACCTTGACCATCGTCGCGCGTAAGCGTTTGTTGACGTCGGGTAAGCCGCGCTCGGCTTCGGTGATGGCGAGGCCGCACAGCGGTAACGCGGGGCACGCGATCGAGAGCGAATCGATCGTGTCTAGATCAGCGGGATCCGTGACGCCACCCGAGTTAAGCGTGGCGACGATGTCGGCTTTCCACGCGGGGTCGATGTCTGTTAACAGCAAATCCTGGTTCGCGGTGAGCCGCACGGGAAGCTCGTAGCGTTCGATGACGGCGCGAAGCGCCTTCTTAGCGTCGCCGCGCAAACGCCCGTTGACGACGTGCACGCCGTACCAGAGCTTGCCGTCGCCCTGCTCGTTCCAGCCGTGGTAGGTGGGCATGGTGAACGGCGGGAGCTCCGCGAGGGGCGAGAACGTCTTGCCCATGTACTGCTCAACCACCTTTTTGAATTTCTCGACGCCCCAGCTCTCGATGAGGTACTTCAGGCGCGACTGCTTGCGGTCGTCGCGGCGGCCGTAGTCGCGCTGCGCCACGGCGATAGCCTTGACGGCGTAGAAGATGTCAGCCTTGTCCACGAACCCGAGCGGCGTCGCGAGGCGCGCGAAGGTGTCGTTGTTGCGGTGCGAGCGGCCCATGCCACCGCCGGCGTAGATGTTGTACCCGACGTGCGCGCCATCCTTCATCACCACGCAGATGCCGATGTCGTTGGTGAGGAAATCGATGTGGTTGTCGCCGGGGACGGTGACGCCAATCTTGAACTTGCGCGGCAGGAACAGGTTGCCGTAGATGGGCTCGGGCGAGTCCACGTAGTTGGTGCCGAAGCGGTTATCGTTCCTGCACTCCGCAACCTCGGGTTTCTCCACGGTCAAAATCTGCTCGCCGTCGAGCCAGACGTCGTAGTACGCCCCCGACTGCGGCGCGAGCAGATCGCCAATGTCCTTCGCCAACTCCTGCGCGACGGCGTACTCGGGCTTGATGCCGTTGTACGGCGCGGGGGCCGCCATGACGTTTCGGTTGATGTCGCCGCAGGCGCCCAGGGTGCTGCCCATGTTCTTGATGACCGCCTGGAACGTCGCCTTGAGGTCCGTCTTCAGAATGCCGTGCAGCTGGTACGTCTGCCTAGTTGTCAGGCGCAAAGTGCCGTTGCCGTGCGAGTCCGCCAAGTCGTCCATGATCAGGTACAGCTTGTTCGGCACCGTTCCGGCGGGCTGCTTGGTGCGCATCATGAACTGGTAGAACTTGCCCGCGCCGAAGCTGCGCTTCTCGCGGTCATCCTGCTGGTACCCGCCGTGGAACTTGTACAGCTGCGCGGCGTCCTCGGAGATGAACGTGTCGTCGGTGGCGAGCTGCTCGATGAGGGGGTGGCGCAGGAAATCCGAGTTCTCCTTGATGATCTCAACCTTCGAGCGCTTGGGCTCCTCCTTGCCCGTCTTCTGGGGGGTCGCCACCGCGACGGTCGCCTGGCGGCGCGCCACGGAGGCGCGCACGCGGTTCGAGCGGCGGGCGCCGGTCACGGGCTTGAACCCGACGAAGGCTGCGGATGGAAATCGGCGACAGGCGCGCGGCGGTCAGGCGACGAAAAGGTGCGGGATATTTCTCGCCTCGCGGCCGCGTCCGGAGGGGGCCGCGACCGGCGAAGCGCCTCGCGACGATATTTGGCGAGGGTTTTTCGCGTCGCGACGCGCGGGGGCGGCGCGCCGATCCGGGCCGATCCCGTGTGTGACCGAAAGCGCGTCGCGCGCGTACCTTGGATGCCTCCGGCGGACGCCATCGAGGCCATCTGAACGCTGGCTGACGCAAGGGCGAGACCTGTGGGGGGGCGAGGCGAGGGAAAAGTGACGTTCAGATGGCGAGTCGAAGCGCGATTCGTGACTACGTCATCGGGCCGCGGGGCGCGGCGTCGCGGCGCGACGAGAGCCGCGCGATCGGTTCCGGCGACGCCCGCTCGCGGTCGGCGCGCGCGCAGGAAAAGACGGAGCGCTCGGGTTGGGTCGCACCTCACGCGCGCGAACGCTCGCAGGTACTAGTGACGTTCGCGACGTGTCGTTGATTCCTTTCGTCGGTCGCGAAGAGACGGAACCGAACGAAAAAGCGACGTGTTTTGGCTGGCCACGACGAACCGAGAATCAGGGTTTAAAAGTGCGCCGCGCAGCGGCGTTCTTGCGCCTCAGAATCAGGCGGGAGGAAGCTCGGGAGGCGGCGGTCTTTCCGATCGCCCGCGTCCGACGCGAACGTCCGCGGATAAGCGCGCGCCTTCGCCCGCGGAGCGCCACTTTCACGGTCCCGACGCGACTTCACGTCCCGTTCGACCCCGCCCTTTGTGCGCTCCTCGTGTCAACGTCGCACTAGCACCGAGAGTCGCGCGATCGTCCCGCGCCTCGAACGAAAAGCAGAGCGCTCCTGCAGTTCACCCGCCGTCGAGAAAAAGCAAGATGTCTGTCGTCGGCCTGGACTTCGGCAACGCCAACAACGTCGTCGCCCTGGCGCGCCGCAAGGGCATCGATGTCGTGCTGAACACGGAGTCCAAGCGCGAGACCCCGTCCATGGTCAACTTCGGGCTTAAGCAGGTACGTCTGCCCCCGCGTGAGTCGGTCGACGACGGTCAGATCTCGAATCGTCGCGAGTGCCTTCCAAGGCCTTCGACCGCCGTCGCGCGACGACGCGCGCGCGTCCGCCCGCGGTGATCGAAACGCACGCGGACGTTCGGGTGTTCCTGACGCGCGCGCGCGTCGCGCGACGGCGGTTCGGGAAGTGCGGCGCTCCACGCGCAGCCCTCGGACCGCCGCGTCCCCGTCCCCGCGCGCGTGTTCCACGGCCTTCCCCGCCGCCCGGGGACGCGAGGAGACGCGGCACGTCGCGTCAGAAGTTTTCGCGACTCCCAAATCGCGCCGCGTCCGCCGCGCAGCTCGCTGACCGCCCGCCTCTCTCTTTCCTCTCCTCTGTCTCCTCCTCTCCTCCTCTGTCATCGCGATCTTCCAGCGCTTCATCGGGTGCGCCGCGGCGGACAAGATCAACATGCAGCCCAAGAACACGATCATGCATCTGAAGAAGCTGATCGGCCTTCGGTACTCGGATCCCGAGGTGCAGGCTATTTTGCCGACGTTCCTGTTCCCCACGAGCGCGGGCCCGAACGACGAGATCATGATCACCGTGCAGTACATGGGCGAGAAGAAGAGCTTCACGCCCGAGCGCCTGGTCGCGATGATCCTGAGCGACCTGAAGACCATCGCCGAGGCGGACCACGGCGCGAAGGTCACCGACGCCGTGGTGTCCGTGCCCGTGTTCTTCACCGATCCGCAGCGCCGCGCCATGCTGGACGCGTGCCACATCGCCGGGCTCAACACCATGCGCCTGATGCACGAGACCACCGCGACGGCGCTCGCGTACGGCATCTTCAAGACCGCCGAGTTCGGGGACGACCCGCACAACGTCGTGTTCGTGGACGTCGGGCACTCCGCGCTGCAGGTGTGCGTGGTGCGCTTCACCAAAGCCGGTTTGAAGATCCTCGCCACCGCGTTTGACCGCAACCTCGGCGGCAACGCGTTCGACCAGGCGATGTTCGACCACTTCTGCGCTGAGTTCAAGGAGAGCAAGAAGATCGACATCAAGTCCAACGCGCGCGCGTCCCTGCGTCTGCGCGTCGCCGTGGAGAAGATGAAGAAGATCCTCTCCTCCAACCCGGAGGCGCCGCTCTCGATCGAGTGCCTGATGGACGACCAGGATGTGCGATCCAGCATGACCCGCGACGTCATGGAGGGTCTGTCCCAGGACCTACTCGAGCGCATGATGACCCCGGTGCAGAGCGCCATGGCGGAGGCGGGCATGACCCCCGCGGACGTCAAAGCCGTGGAACTCGTCGGGAACGCCTCGCGCATGCCCTTCATCGCCTCGCAGCTCGAAGCGTTTTTCGGGATGACCTGCTCGCGCACGCTCAACGCGTCTGAGTGCGTGGCGCGCGGGTGCGCTTTGCAGGGCGCGATGCTTTCTCCCCAGTTCAAGGTGCGCGACTTCGAGGTGGTGGACTCGTTCCCGTACCCCGTGGCGTTCTGCTGGAACACCGAGGAGGGCGAAGCGAAGGACACGGAGCTGTTCGAGCGCAACAACGCCGTGCCGTCGCTCAAGACGATTACGTTTTTCCGCAACGAGACCTTCGGCGTGCAGGCCAAGTACACCACGCCGACGCTGCTTCCTCCCAACGCGGAGACGAACATCGGCGCGTTCGAGATCGGCCCCGTGCCGAAATGCAAGGAGCCGGAGGGCAAGACCAAGCTCAAGGTGGCGATTCGCCTCAACCTCAACGGGCTGGTCTCCGTGGAGTCCGCGCAGGCGGTGGAGGAGATCGAGGAGGAGGTGACGGTGCCGGCGCCGGCGCCCGCGGAGGGCGAGGAGCCCCCCGAGGGCGAGCCCATGGAGACCACCAAGATGGTCAAGAAGACCATCCGCACGGACGTCCCCGTCTCCAGCGTGGTGGGCGGTCTGCCCGCGCAGGTCCTGGAGACGTTCGTGCAGGAGGAGTACGACATGGCGCTGCAGGACCGCGTGATGGAGGAGACGAAGGAGCGCAAGAACGCCGTCGAGGAGTACGTGTACTCGATGCGCTCGAAGGTTTCCGACGCGTTGGCGCCCTTCGCCGAGCCGGCGGTGGCGGAACAGTTCTCGAAGCTCCTCAACGACACGGAGGACTGGCTGTACGACGAGGGCGAGGACGAGACCAAGGGCGTGTACGTGGCGAAGCTCGCGGAACTCAAGGCGCTCGGCGACCCCATGGAGCTTCGCGCTGCCGAGGAGCAGGCGCGCCCGGCGGCGGCGGCGTCGCTTTCGTCGACGGCGGCGCAAATCGCGGCGCACGCCGCGCCCGACGCCGCGCACGCGCACATCGACGCGGCGGAGCTCGAGTCCGTGCTCGCCGAATGCAAGAAGGCCACGGACTGGCTCGCGGAGAAGCAGGCTTTGCAGAGCGGTCAGGCGAAATCCGCGGACCCCGTGCTGCTCTCGGCGGACATCGCCAAAAAGGAAGAGGCGCTCAAGAGGTTCGCGCAGCCCATCCTTGCGCGGCCCAAGCCGGCGCCGCCGCCGCCGGCGACGGAGACCGCGCCCGAGGTGGAGCCCGACGCGGAAGCCTCGGAGCCCATGGACGCGGACGGCGCGGAGGAGGCGCCCAAGCCGGCGGCGGATGACCTCGACTGAGCCTCAGTCGATTTACGATATTCGCGAGGGGAGATCTTCCACGCCCGATACCGATAGGACGAGCGCGGCGCCGCGCGTCCGCTGAGCGGACGCGGAGACGTCGACGCCAACGTCGTCAGATTTTTTACAAACACCACGTCAACACGAAAAGGACTGTATCGTTCTTCGCCGCCACGACCGCTCACACTCGCGCGCGCGCGGTCGCCTCGGCGCGGAGCGTCCGGAAGATGACACGACGGGTTCGCTTCGTCTGCCTCGCGCTCTTCGCCCTGTGCGTGCCTCGCGCGCTCGCCGCGGACACAGGGTGTCCTCTCTGGTCGTCGGAGGCGCGCGCTCGCACGGCTGAGGTCCTTGAGGCCGCGTTCGACGCGAGCGGGTTCGACGTCCAGAGAGGCGCGATGTGGGTGTTCAGCCACGCGGACATAGAGCCGGACTGCCGCGATTGCTCGCACGCCAACCCCTCGAGCACGTACGGGTGCGCGATGCTGGTGCGTCGCGGGCGCGAGCCTCGTCGCGGGCGCGAGCCTCGTCGCGGCGCGCGCGTCCCCTCCGGTCGAACTCTCGTCTCGGGAAAACAAACGACTCCCCGCTGACCTCTTTCGCGCCTCCAGCCCGTGACTGATGACCCGCGAGGCATCTTACGCGAGACCCGCGCGGCCGCGCGTTCGGCCGATGCCGAGGACGACGGCGGAACGCCGGTGTCGTCCGCGAGAAGACCGCGTGTGTCGTCCTCGTTCGGCGCGGCGCGAAACGTCTCGGACGACACCGGGACGTCCGAGACGCGCGGCGGCTCTTTCGTCCCCGACGAATCCTCCTCCTCCGCGACGCCTCGAACGACAGAAGCGTCGTCGTCCACGCGACAGAGCACGTCTTCCGTGTTCTCGACGCTCATCGGGACGCGCGCGTTCGTTCGCGAAACGCGAGAGGCTGCCGAGTCGCTGGACACGCCCGCGCTGGGGCTCGCGAAACCGTCCGAGGCGGAGCTCGAACGGTTACGCCAAACCGCGCGCGTGTTACCGGATGCCTCCGGCGGCGCTTCTTTCTCGTGCGAGTGGCGGCTCAAGGAACACGAGGTCGTGCTTGTGGTGGGGTGTACGCCCCCTCCCGCGAAGTACTTCGGGATAACGCCGTACGTGTACAAGTCGTACGACGGGGGGCAGGTCCGGACGCTCTTCGCGTCCGCGGGGGATACGCTCTCGATGGGCGGCGACGATTCCGGCGTCGCGACGTTCTCGCGGCTCGGCACGAGCGCCGGGCGCGTTCCTTTGACTTCGGACGGGACGCAAGGCGTCGTTCGCGACGTTCGCAGCTGGAACGCGACGTTCGCTGCCGCGTTCGGGGGGCACAGGAACACGTTAAAGGAAGCCATCGACGCGTTGACGAACGCTTTACGCGCCGAAAACGAAAACGAAAGCGTCTCCATCCCGGGCGTCGAAGCCTTTGCTAACGCGTACGGCTTGAGCCGAGTCTCGGGCGTCAAGACGCGCGCGCTGATGATACGCCACGCCGTGCCGTCCGATGCCAATCGCTGGCGCGCGTACGCCGAACATCCGCCGTTCATAGTCATGCGTTTGACTCCCAAGCGGCCGCCGACGTTTCCGGCGCCGTTTCCCCGCCCCGCGCTGATCCAGCGAAAAACCTTCGACGAGCGACCGCTGGCGTCGTCCGTGGCGCTCGTCGCCGACCGCGTGGCGGCGTTTTTCGAACGCGGAGGCTTCGACGCCTCCGGAGCGGACGCGCACACAAACGACGGCGCTTCCGATGTCCCGAAAAGGTGGTTCGATGTCCCGGGAAGGTACACGACGCGAACGATACTTACGTCTCCGCAAGTGTTGTTCGACAACGGCCAGCGGTGTTTGGACGTGTCGTGGAACTGCGGCGGCGATAACCGCGACACGACGTACGTCAACGGTCCGAGGTTTCGGTTACCGGACGATTCGACCGTGGCGTACGTGATCGGCGCGAACCACGTGGCGACGAAAAACGCGGTGTACGCGAACGTCGCCGTGTACGACCCGGCGAGGAAACTCGGCGTGCTCGCCATCGACGACGGCGAGTTTGAAAACACCGCCGAGCGTTGGACGCGAGGCACGCCCGCGGAGCGCGACGCGCCGCGACTCTTCGTCGTCGCGCTCGCGCGGAAGTGTCCGAGCGGCGACGGCGGCATCGCGGATGGGAACCAGTCGCGTACGCTCGACGGCGCGTTGTGCGTGGAAGTGCCCTCCGACGGGTTCCCGTCCGCGTCTCCAACCGCCGAGCTCGCGGTATGGGAACGGCCGTATTGCCACGCGGAGACCACGGTCGGGCCTTGGTGGTCGCGGCTGGCGACGCCGACGGTGGTGCTCGTGCGGCGCGTCGGAGATGCGCCGGCGCAACAGACGCCGTTCACCTTCGACGTCAACACGTTCTGAGACGCGAAGCGATCGTAGAGAGCGTCGATTCGATTTCTTTCAACACGAGTCTACGCGCGTCGTCTCGCGTCGACGAGACCTCCGACGCGTATCGCATCGCTCGCCATCGCATCACGCCCGCGTCCGCCTCCGCGCCGTGCCCCGGTGGTTGAACGTGACGAAGTCGCCCATCTTCTCCAGGTTGTCCGGCGGGAGCTCCCGCGGCTGCGCGGCGATGGGCATGAACTCCCCCGCGAACCCGAGCGCGCCCCACGCGCACATCGCCGCCCCGATCGCGCACTCCACCGCCACACGCACGGGGACGCCCTCGAACTCATCCCCCGCGATCTTCAGCTCGTCTCTGTACGAGATGACCGCGTAGCACGCGTGCGCCAGCACCAGGAAACCGCCCAAGGCGCACAGGACGCGCCCGTCGTCGAACATCGCGAGCCTCGACGGGAACGCGGATGCTCCGCGTGGCGTCTAAAACGAGTGCTCTCCGTGAGCGCGGGGACGAGCGCGAAAACCTTCGGACGCGAACACGGGCGACCCGGAAAGTTCGCGAGTTCGCCGGCCGACCCGTGTGATTGCCAGTTGGCGTCGAACGGCGCGCCGGACGACGTCACGTCTATCCAATCGTCGCCGGTGGTCTCACTTCCACGCGCGAACATGTTCGCCGTCGCCGCCAAGGTCTCCGCCGTCGTCGCCCCCCGCGCCGCCCCCCTCCGCCGCGCGTCGCCCGGCTCGAAGCCCCTCCGCTCGCCCCTCCGCGCGCCCGCGCGCACGTCCACCGTCGCCAGCGCCGGCAAGGACGAAGATCTGATGGAGCAGCTGCTCGCGATGCTCGGCGGGAACAAGCCCGGCATGGTCACGGAGAAGGACGCGCTTCCCGGCCGCCAGGAGGAGATGCGCGTCTCGGATAAGCACTTCGTGCTCGGGAACTCCATCAAGACCTTCCCGGACAACCTGGAGACGTGCGTGTTCGCCACCGGCTGCTTCTGGGGCACGGAGAAGATGTTCTGGCGCGTGCCCGGAGTCTTCTCCACCAGCGTCGGCTACGTCGGCGGGTTCACGCAGAACCCCACGTACGAGGAGACGTGCTCCGGGCGAACCGGCCACACCGAGGCGGTGCAGGTTGCGTGGGACCCGGCCGTGGTGTCCTTCGCGGACCTACTCGCCATGCACTGGACCTGCCACGACCCCACGCAGGGCAACCGCCAGGGCAACGACTCCGGCACGCAGTACCGCTCTGGGATCTACTGCTCCACGTCTGCGCAGTTCGAGATGGCCAAGGCGAGCGCGGAGGTGTACTCGAAGGCGCTCGAGGAGGCGGGACACGCGCGGAGCGACATCACGACGGAAATCAACGGCCCGGGGGATAACTGCGCGTACTACTTCGCCGAGGACTACCACCAGCAGTACCTCGCCAAGCCCGGAGCGCGCCCCTACTGCTCGGCGCAGCCCACGGGCGTGGCCGTGCCCGCCGACTTCCTCGAGGCGAACGGCGCGAAGCTCTCCGCGGGGTACTGGGCCAAGTACGGCCCCAGGCCGGGGTGCACCATCCAGGTCTCGAACGAGCCCGTGCCCGCGGAGGACGCGCTCAAGGCGTGAGGGTCCGCGAGACAAAGTCAAAACGAACACGCCATCGTCTGAGTATCACCATCTGATAACTACAGTACGTACACTACGGTAAAAGAACACGGTATCTTCACGCTCCCACCCCCACGATTTCGTCCCCCGCGTCGCGCGCTGAACGCGGTCGCAAAATCTCGTACGCGCGCGCCGACACCACCGGCCCGACGCGTCGGTTTTTTGATTGCGTCTCGCTCGTGACCGCGCGCGTGAGATCACTCAGAAGCTCTTTTTTCGCGCGCTCCGTGAGGTCCGTCCGGTTATACTCGCGCATCAACGACGCCATCGTGGGGAACGCGCGGACGATCGCCAACGCGGAGCTCTCCGCGCACCCGTCGATGGTCATGAGCGCCGAGCACCACGTCTCCGCGCTCGTCTTGGGTCTTTTTTTACCCATAGACGTCTCGTTCGAATTCGAAAAATCGCCGTCGTTCAGAGTCCCCGCGCCGCGACTGCCCCCCGCCGCCGCCGCCTCGAGCGCGAGCGCGGCGGCGGGCGTGATTTTGCTCTTATTGTGCGCGAGGATGTCCAGCGCGGAGACGTCTCTTTCGAACGGGCGCTTCGCCAGCGCCACCGTCACGCCCACCGCGTGTCTAACCGACGCGCCCAGGTCGGGGACGCACGTCACGCGCACGCGCGTTTCGTGTACGCCGTCGTCGACGTACAGACGCGCGATGGCGTCCTCCACGATCGCGCGCGCGAAGGCGACTCCTTTTCCGGAGCCGGAAAAACTCGGCGGCGCTCGGAACTCGCGCCGCTCGCGTTTAGAGCACTCGCGCCGCGCGCCCTCGACCAACACACCGATCGT
>Ga0233432_10006134_pt1 | contig 10314 bp, 11 predicted proteins | sample SI_122_August201_6_FD_179870 | JGI IMG/M metagenome (GOLD analysis project Ga0233432, IMG submission 179870) | Seawater microbial communities from Saanich Inlet, British Columbia, Canada - SI_122_August2016_10_MG | ecosystem: Environmental > Aquatic > Marine > Inlet | place: Canada: British...
GATTTACAGAGGCATCTGTATGGGTGAAAGAAAACAGATTAGCAACTCAGAGCTGAAACTCTTCTATCGTGTGGAAAACACAAGAATTGTTTTTTGTCATCCGTTTGAGGAGATGAAGACAATTATTTACCTAAGCGATTTATGATAAATGAATTGGTTAAATCAAAAAGGCTCTATGTTTAGAGTACCCTATCCTCAATATAACTGACTTTTCTTGAGGAGCTTTGGTCCTCGAACTCTTAGGTTAGTTAGAGAGGTTGTTGTCGATGTCTTTAAGAAGGAGCTGGTTGTGATCCCAGTTCTTTCTTCCACCCATACGGTGTTCAGAAGGAACGATTTTCTTTTCCCATGGATTCTCATTGACCTGGGCTTTAGGGCTCTCTTTGATGCTGACGGTCTTTCCGACAGGAGCCATATTTAGCATATCGTCAGGGACATTGAGGATACGAGTGTCATCTGCAAGAGAAGGAACCTCTTGGAGACGATGCTTCGTTCTTTTTGCTTTTGAAAGGGCGTAAAGGAGATAAGCGACGTTGGCACTAACCAGAATCAATAGTAGGTTGCTCATGATGTCTCTCTCCTGTATTTAATGTGAAATGTTAAAAGGGACCCATTCAAATCAAGGATATTTTTTTTTAGAACCAACAAAGAGACAGTTGAGACAATTTCTGTTCTTCTTGATTCAGATGGCCTATTTCATAAAGAATGAAAAGATCTATTCTTCTTCGAAACGAATCTTAGTGACGTCAGTCAGATCTAACATGATATTGTGAAGGTCTTTTTTTTCTTTGTCAGAGAGGAGAGACTTCTGTAGCCAACCATAGGCTTTTTCCATTTTTTCGCCACAACGGGGGCAGAAAACCTGATTCACCATCTCTTCGGTGGTTTCTATTTTACAGAGTTCACAGGTGGAGATCACCGGTGCTTCATTTTGGGGGAGGGCTTCCTGCATTAATGTTATTTCTCCAATACCTGATTAACGAGGGCTGATATGGTTCCTGGGTCAGCTTTTCCTTGGGTGGCCTTCATGCAAGCTCCGATGATGGCTCCGATAGCTTTTTTCTTGCCGGCCCTGATGTCTTCGACAACTTTTGGGTTTTTAGCGATAGCATCTTCTACGATAGGCAGCAAGATATTGTCATCACTTTCAACTTTAAGACCCAAACGCTCAATGACGACAGTAGCCGAATCAGCGCCCTTCACCATTTCGGGAAAGACATCCTCTTTGGCGATCTTTTTAGAAATGGTTTTCTTTTGAATCTCGTTGATGAGATCGGCTAGATTTTCAGCTGTGATTTCGAATTTTGTGATTTCAATTTTCCTCTCACTTAACTCTCGAGAGACTTCGCCCATGATCCAGTTGCTGATCTCTTTGTACTCTTTTGTTGTCTTGGCGACAGCTTCAAAATATTCCCCTAATTCACGTTCAGATGTGATCTGATCAATATCATAGTCTGGGAGTCTATATTCCTGACGAAAACGTTCTCTTTTGGCTTGGGGAAGTTCTCCGAGATCTTTTCGAATGTTCTCAACCCAATCTAGGTCGATTTCAAAGCGTGGGAGGTCAGGGTCGGGGAAGTAGCGGTAATCGTTTGCTTCCTCTTTGCTTCTCATGGACTTCGTGACGCCTCGGTCAACGTCGTAGAGGCGAGTCTCCTGAATAATTGTTTCTTTATTTTCAAGGGCTTGGTATTGCCGCTTGATTTCGAATTCGATGGCTGCCTGAACACCTTTGAAGCTATTCATGTTTTTGATCTCAACCTTGGTGCCGAGTTCCTCTGCTCCAGTGGGCTTTAGGGAGATATTCACGTCGCACCTCAAACTGCCTTCTTGCATATTGCAGTCGGATACCTCGATGTACTCGAGAAGTTGTTTGAGTTCTGTTAGGTAAAGATATGCCTCTTCTGCACTGCTGAGAACAGGGAGTGTAACGATCTCCATGAGTGGCGTTCCTGCTCGGTTGAGGTCTACGATACTGTCAGCAATACGAGAGTCTTCTGAGTGGGAGAGTTTGCCAGCATCCTCTTCCATATGAATGCGGTCTAATTCAATGAATTTTGTTTCACCGTTTTCTTTTGTGATCTCCATGCCGCCGCCTCGACAGTATGGTTCATCATATTGTGTGATTTGGTAACCTTTTGGAAGGTCGGGGTAGAAGTAGTGCTTGCGGTCAAATTTAGTGGTTTCTGGGATTTGGGACCCAATGGCTAGAGCTGTTTTTAAGGCAAAATCGAAGGCTTGGCGATTGAGGACGGGCAGGGTGCCGGGCATTCCTAGGCAGACTGGGCAAGTGTTGTCATTGGGAGGGCAGCCAAACTCATTTTTGCATGTGCAAAAGAGCTTGCTCTGTGTCTTCATCTGACAGTGAACTTCCAGACCGATAACAACATCATATTGGTCTGTGATGGCCAATCAGTTGTCCCCTTCGAGGCGTTCTCGAAAATAGGCAATGGCTTGATCTAGGCCTTCGTTGAGGTCGACTTTTGGCTCCCAGCCTAGAACTTTTTTGGCTTTGCTAATATCGGGCTGGCGACGTTTTGGGTCGTCGCTAGGAAGGGGTTCCATGATGAGTTTTCCTCGCCCAACTTTTTTGACAATCAGTTCGGCGATTTCTCGAATGGTTCTCTCGTCTGGGTTTCCGAGGTTGACGGGACCGATTTCTTCATCTTGGTTCATCATCCTCATCATGCCCTCGACCAAGTCAGAGACAAAGCAGAAGGAACGAGTTTGGGAGCCATCTCCGTAGATGGTGATGTCTTTTCCTTGGAGAGCCTGAACGATAAAGTTGCTCACCACCCGACCATCTTGAGGGTTCATGTTTGGGCCAAATGTGTTGAAAATGCGAATGATGCGAGTGTCGACACCATTTTGACGGTGATAGTCCATGGTGAGAGTTTCCGCCATGCGTTTGCCTTCATCGTAACAGCTTCGAATGCCGATTGGATTGACGTGACCCCAGTAATCTTCTTTTTGAGGGTGAACTTCGGGGTCACCATAAACTTCAGATGTACTGGCTAGTAGTAGGCGAGCGTTAACTCTTTTGGCGATACCCAAGGCATGGATGGTTCCCATGACGTTCGTTTTGACTGTTTTGACAGGGTTGTGCTGATAGTGGACTGGACTGGCTGGGCAAGCAAGATGATATATTTGGTCGACTTCAAGAAGGATTGGTTCGGTGATGTCGTGTCTAACCACTTCAAAGTTTGGGTTTGCAACGAGGTCTTTGATATTTCGTCGACTGCCCGTGTAGAAGTTATCAAGGCAGATAACTCCATGACCTTGGTCGAGGAGTCGACGACATAAATGCGAACCGATGAATCCGGCTCCTCCAGTGACTAGAATTTCCAATTTATTCAGCAGGAGGAGGTGTCGGAACTTTCTTCTCTTCAAGTACTGGAGGGGGAAGTTTAGAGCCTTCTCCTTCAGTTGCTTTTGTCGATTCGACCGCTGGTTGAGGAGCGACGAAGCCTTCCATCACGCTAGTTGAGTCTGAAGCTCCTTTTTGAGTTTTTCCAAGAACAACAACGAGAACAAAAAAGGCGATAACACAATACATCGTGAACTTTTGAAGGACATTGGCAGTGTGGGCACCAAAAGCTGAGTCTGAAGCTCCTCCTCCTAGGCCGGCCATGCCACCACCCTTACCCGTTTGGAGTAGTATGGAGCTAATGATCAAGAAGCAGAGAAAGACAAAGGCGCAAAGGAGCGCAATGTGGATAACTGACATGGGGTTCCTTTATGCGTTGATGATGGCTAGGAAGGAATCGACCTTAAGGCTGGCGCCTCCAATCAAGAGTCCATCGATATCTTCTTGAGACAAAAGCTCAGCGGCATTTTCAGGCTTGGCAGATCCGCCGTACTGGATGCTGATGCTATTGGCTCGTTCTTCTCCAAACAGTTTGGCCAATTCTTGGCGACAGAAGACATGTGCTTCTTGAGCCATTTCAGGTGTAGCAGTTTTCCCTGTGCCAATGGCCCAAACAGGTTCGTAGGCCAAGACGATATCAGATGGGTCACGAATATCTAAGTCCTTGAGTCCAGTTTGTATCTGCTTGGCGAGGACTTCATTCGTTTTTCCATTTTCGCGGTCATCGAGGAGTTCGCCAATGCACACGATGGGGCGAAGTCCCAATTCTAATGCGGCTTTGGTTCTTTGATTGACACTTTCATCGGTTTCGCCAAAGAATTGTCGCTGCTCGCTGTGTCCAACTAAAACAAAATCAGCTCCGGCTTCTTGAAGCATTTTCATGGAAACCATTCCAGTGTAAGCTCCTGAGGGTTCCCAGTGGGCTGCTTGGGCCCCAACGAGGATCTCAGAACCGCTCATTTCTTCTAGTGCACCCTCGAGTGAGAGGAGGGTTGGAGAGATGCCCACTTCGACTTGATCAGGGGTCGTTCTCAGTTTTTGACGCAATTCCCGTGCGAAATCTCTAGATTCCTTGGGGCTTTTGTTCATTTTCCAGTTGCCGACAATGACAGTTTTGCGCATGGAATCCTACTCGTGTTTTCGGAGAGAAATAGGTCAGCCCTTTTAAGGTAGGCCTTTATTTTTCAAGGTGAAGTCAGTAGGGGATAAGCCCCAAGGAATCGACTCCAAGGTGTAGATTGTTCAACTTGTTGGGATGTTTGGATCAGGCGCTCCTCATCCTCGTCTTTTGTTTCAAGGGTGACCCAGAAGCGATGTCTCCATCGATGATCTGGAGAAGGTCGTGATTCGAGGTGGCACATATTGAGGCCTCCTCCTCGAAAAATCTCGAGAGTTTCAAGCAAAGACCCTGGCCGGTCCTCAAGGCTGAACGCCATAGAGGTGCGCATGGTTTTATTTTTTAAATCGCTTTTGTACTCGAGGTGTCGAGAGAGAATAGCAAAACGAGTAAAGTTATCTTTTCGGTCTTGAATATCCGACTCGAGGAGGTGGAGGCCTTTTTCAATTCCACGATCAGCCAATCCAATGGCTGCAGCGCCTTTCCCGTGGCTGAGGGCTTTTTCCATGGAGTCAGCTGAGCTTTTACAAGGAATCCATGTCGCTTGACTGAGGCGTTTTTTTAAGAACCGACGGCATTGAAAATAGGGTTGGTCCATGGCGAAAAGGGTGTCTATTTCAAATTCATTTTCTTTGGCGCCAAGAAGGGCATGGTGGATGCCAAGGTGAAATTCTGCTCGAATTTCTAGGGTTGAAGCACAAGCTAAGTCTAGGGCTGGGTCAACGGCCCCAGCTGTGTTATTTTCCAAAGGGACCACGGCAAAGCTCTCGTGATCGTTTTCTGCTCCCTCAAACACCTCATCAAAATCAGGCATGGCTCGAAAAGTCCCTTTGTCAAAAAGGGTCTGGGTGGCTAGATGGGAAAAACTTCCTTCTGGGCCGAGGAAAAATAGTTGAGGATTCAAGGGGGTTGATGTTATTCGGTAGTTCGGAATGGATATGACAGGTCGGCCTATGGGGTTTTCGTCGTTGTCGAAGGAAGAATTTGTTTTTTAAATAGAGTCATCAGACCCATCAGCCCTAGGGTGATGAGCATGGGGATGAAGAGATAGCGGAAACGCCCCCAAACATTGACCCCACTGATGAGCATGACGTATAGGGGAAATGACCAAGTGAAAAAAAACAAGTGTGGGTTTTGCAGTTGCCTTGCTCGAAGAATACCTAAGAGTCCTAAACCTAAAAAACCTAAGGAATAGGTCAATTCCCAGAACCGACACAAGACAAAAAAGGTTTCTTTCCCTCCTTTCGTGAGTAGATTTAACCATTGAGAAGGTTTCCATCCAAGGGAAAAGGGGTCGAAGTGTTGGTAGACGAGTTTGATCCAAGAAAGGTTGCTAACGAGAAAAATTCGAGGTCCGTGACGCAAGTGCCAAGCAACATAGGACCAAAAGTGTTCTTTTAGATATTCTTTTGAGAGTTCATCAGCAAGTTGTGAATACTCGTGTTCTTTTAAGCCCAAAGCGAGGCGATGGGCTCGCCGATCAGAAGCGACATTTAGGTTGATGGGTGGGATGTTTTTCCCTTTTTCGTTGAGGGCCAACCGCATTTGGTCAACAAACGAATGCCTAGCTTCTTGAATGGAAATACCTTTTTCAAGAGCTTTAAAGTAGGGTAGATTGAAATACCACATATTAAAAGAAGAGATAGTGGTGTAACGTGGGAACTCTCCTGTGTGCTGATGGTTTCTGATCAGTAAAGGTAGAAGTAGAAGCCCATAGAGCGATAGAAAAAGCAGAGTACCTTTGATGCGTTGGGGCCAAGCACTGCGGGATAGGGTGAGAAGAAAGGGGATGAGGAAAATCGGTAGGTAAACACTTAGTGGTTTGATGTTGGCCGCTAACGCTAGCAGTACGCTGGCGAAGGCCCATTTATTAAGGCGATGGTCTTTCATGGCACTCCAAAGGCAAAGCCAGGCAAAGAGCCAAAGTTGTGCGACCCAAAATTCGGTACTGATGACTCCGGCGTAGGTTATTTGGTGTAAATCAAAAGCTAAAAGTGTGGCAAAAGCCCAGCGCCATTTGCCTAAAAATGGTTTCATGAGGTAAAGAAGGAGGGGGATGGAGATGCCAGCAAGGAACATTTGAAGCCAAATCATGAGCCTTGGGTCTTCTCCAAAAAACCGATAGATCGTGGATAACATCCAAGGGTATAGGGGGAGTTGAGTTAGGGTGGGTGAGGCATCCCCATAGGACATCACACCGCGTTGGAGATAATTGGAGGCCATGGAGTGAAGGATGTATCCATCGCCGAGCTGCGGGGCGTGAGGCCCCTTGTGGAAAGTTCCATTAAAAAAGAAGGTGAGCTGTAGAGCCCAAGCTATGGGAACGAGAAGCCATTCCTTCTGCCATGGGTGCAAGGGTACTTTCACATGTCTATCATTTCTCCTTTTCGCCCTTTTGCAAGTTGTCATTTTCGAGAAGACTCCCCGATATGACAATAGGCATGGTCGCTCCAGAAATCCTAGCTCCGGCAGGCAACCTCGATAAGCTGATGACAGCTTGTCGATATGGGGCAGATGCCGTTTATGTCGGAGGACCACGCTTTGGTCTTCGCTCTGGAGCGGAGAACTTTAGTGATGAAGAGCTTGAGGCAGGTGTGGTGTTTGCCCATGGAAAAGGTGCAAAAGTTTATGTGACTTTAAATGCTTTTTTACACGAAAGAGATTTGGAAGGATTGGCTGAATACAGTGGAGTTCTTCAAGAAATAGGAGTAGATGCTTTGATCGTATCCGACCCTGGGGTGATGGATATTTTGGCGAAATCATGTAAGATTCCTCTTCACGTTTCTACCCAAGCCACCTGCCTTAACGGCTCTCAGGCTAGACTATGGAAAAGCCTTGGTGCGACGAGGATCATCACGGGTCGTGAGCTTTCTTTAGAAGAGGGAGCAAAGTTAGGAGAGTCCAGTGGCCTGGAGGTGGAAATGTTTGTCATGGGGGCGATGTGTTCTGCCTACTCTGGGCACTGTACCATTTCCAATTATACAGCCGGGCGAGATAGCAATCGAGGCGGTTGTAAACAGAGCTGTCGATTTGACTTTAAGATGGATGGAAAAACTGAGAGCCGAGCCTTGATGAGTTCAAGGGATCTAAATGGGTTAGAGCATTTGGAGCAAGCAAATAACTTAGGCATCGATTCATTAAAAATTGAGGGCAGAATGAAGTCCAACCTTTATGTGGCGGGGGCGACAAAGGCGTTTCGTGAAGCTCTGGTGGCTGTTCAAAAAGGTGAGGAGGTCCCAGGTCGTTGTAGGGAGCTTTTGAATGCTTTTTCAAACCGAGGTTATACCGAGGCTAGTTTGGCAGAAGGTGAGGCGGGGCCAGAATCCATCGCCGGTGACACCTCACAATCAGGGCCAAAATTTGCTTGGGCCGGTCAAGTTGTCAGCGTTACAGAGTCCAACGCATACGTCCAACTTAAAAACCCTCTCATGCGCGGAGATTTATTGGAGGTCTTGAGCTTTGAAGGAGAAAACTTTTTTCTGAAGACCGATTCCTTAGAAGATTATGAGGGAGCCTCTTTGGAGAAAGGCAAACAAGAGTCGATCCTGCGTTTTCCCAAAAATGGTTTAGAAGTGGGGATGATTCTTAGGAAGGTGGGTTCCTCGTGAAATTTATAGGGCAAATCGATCATCCGAGCCAACTAGCCTCATTGGTCACCTTGGGGTGTGAAGAGGTTTTGATCTGCTCTGAAACACGCTCTCAAGAGGGTGGAATGAATGAAGCTGAACTGAAGGCTTTGTTGGACCAACTCAAAGGTGAAGCTATTCAGGTGACCCTTCTTTTGGACCGTAGAATTCAGGAGAACCATTGGCTTGAAGTCCTTAAATTTTTGGATTCTCCATTGGCTCGGCTTCGAGTTATGGACCTTGGTTTAGCCAGCGAGTTGAATGAGCGAGGGCTAGAGTTTGATTTGGACCTTCAGGTGGGGCATCTGAATGACCGAGCGATAGAAGTTTGGTTGGAGCGCATGAAACAGATCCGAAGAGCGGTTCTCAACCCCCAGATACCAAGGAGACAACTCCTTCCTTTTTTGGGTAAAATGTCCGTGGAATCTGAGCTTCTTGGCTTTGGTCCGATTGCGATGTATCATACTCCAAGGCGACTTCTCTCATGGAGTGAGGTGGACGATGAAGTCGAGATCCAGTCAGATGAGATGGGGGCAGGGTCGTATCCGATGAAAGAATCTCAGTGGGGGAGCACGCTTTATTACAATAAAATTCTAAGTCTACTTCCTCACCTGAGGGAGTTAGAGGGTGCGGGCCTTAGTGCTTTGAGGTTGGATCTTCGTAAAATAGCTCCAAAAGAAGTTGATTTATTAAGTCGTGGATTGAGAGAAGGTGAGGATATTCGAAAAGATTACCCAGTACCTCTTTTGCATGGATTCTACGGTGAAAATAAGAGTGATTCTTTGTTAGATAAGATTGGAGGACGGCGCTCGGACATTTCTCGAAAGGCATTGGCTGAGGTTTTGGATGGTCGCGGCCGAGAACTTTTAGTCCGTAGCCTAGTCGATGATTGGGTTCTAGGCGAAAATATCTTTTGTGAAGATGGAAAAGGGCGTTCACACACCTTTATTTTTGAAGGTGGCGTGGGGTTAGAGGGGGAACTTTTCACAAAACCTAGAAGAGGGGACTTGATGAAGTTGAGGGCCTCGAGAAAATTCCCCGTAGGAACATTCCTTTACTCCCAAAAAGGCCCTGAAGGATAACCTTGACCAGATTTCGAACCCGGTAATTTTAACGACATGATACCAGACAATCACCTCTTCACCGAAGAACACGAATGGCTAAGCCTTCATGACGATGGCACAGCTACCATTGGAGTCTCTGATTTTGCCCAGGAACAGCTGGGTGAGGTCGTTTTTGTTGAGCTGCCCGAAGTGGGCGAGAAAGTTGTCGCGGGAGATGAATTCGGAAGTATCGAGTCAGTGAAGGCTTCGACCGAACTCTACTGTCCAATCAGCGGCGAGGTTGTTGAGGTTAATTCGACCTTGGCTGAAAACCCTGAATTTGTTAATGAAAGCCCATATGACGATGGTTGGATGATCAAAGTCAAATTGGAAGACCTCAGTGAGACCCATGGCTTGATGGATTCAGAAGCTTATGCTTTCCATATCAAGAGAAGTGACAATGAGATGGACGAGCTTGATGACCTCGACGATGAGGAGAGCGAGGAGGACTGATGCCTTCTCTCTCCCCATGATCATCGTGGGGAGTTGTCATTGAGCCGCCTAACGGTTGTTCCTCTCAACTTCAACGGTTTAAATCTGTTGAAGGAATCCATGGAAACTTGGATGGATGCTTGTCGTTGTTGTGACGAGGGTGCTACGCTTCATCTTCTCGATAACGCTAGCGAAGATGGATCCTTGGAATGGATGGGGAGAGAGTACCCCCATGTTCCCATACGTCGCATGGAAAAAAATATCATCCTTCAGGCTTACAACCATCTGTTGGGTGAATTAGATACCGAATACGTCATGATTCTGAATAATGACGTTCGTCTCAATCGTCATTGCCTAACGCCTCTCATAAAAAGACTAGACGAACAATCCGATGCCTTTGGTGTGATGCCAAAGATTGTTGAAGGGGAGGGAGGGACTCTTTTTAGAAAAGGTGGTAAGTTTTTTCGGGGTCATTTGGGACTGGTTGACCTTGACTCAGGCCCTGGAGGGACACTTCTGCTGCACGGAGCAGCAATGGTGGTGCGCAGAGAGCGTTTTCTTGAGTTGGGTGGCTTTGATCCAACTTTTTTTTATTTTGAAGATAATGATTTGAGTTACCGAGCTTGGAGAAAAGGCTACACGTGCTGGTTTGAACCGTCTAGTGAAGTT
>Ga0233432_10006140_pt1 | contig 10311 bp, 10 predicted proteins | sample SI_122_August201_6_FD_179870 | JGI IMG/M metagenome (GOLD analysis project Ga0233432, IMG submission 179870) | Seawater microbial communities from Saanich Inlet, British Columbia, Canada - SI_122_August2016_10_MG | ecosystem: Environmental > Aquatic > Marine > Inlet | place: Canada: British...
CCCTGCGCCACCGCATAGGTTTCGCCATCAGCGCCTAACAAAGGAGTCATCAGCAAGGTGCCACCGCGAAGCGATTTTGCCTGACCAACCGTTGACACAACGATGTCGAGCTTTTGCCCGGGCTTGGTAAAGGGCGGCAATTCGGCGGTAATGATAACCGCGGCTGCGTTTTTACCATTCATATTGGCCGCGCTTGTCACAACGCCAAACTGGCTGATCATTGATTGCAGTGATTGCTGCGTCAAAGCCGCATTGCCATCACCCGTGCCGGCAAGACCGACCACAAGGCCATAACCAACAAGCTGGTTCGAGCGAACACCGGCGATCGATGTTAAATCTTTGAGGCGGTCAGCCTGCACCGGAAGCAATCCAGCAAAGCTGGCAACAAGGGCAATAATGCCAATTTTTATGATCTTAAACATGAATGATCGCAAAGCCTTTGGCATGGTTAGAATGGGGAAATTGTCCGCATCAGCTGGCTAAGCCAACCGGGCTGAGATGCATCGGCAAGATGGCCTGAACCTGTGTAGCGGATTTGTGCATCAGCAAGCCTGTCTGACGAAACGATATTGGCGGCTGAAATATCTTCGGGGCGCACAACGCCGCGCACCCGCACATATTCGTTACCATTATTCAGGGTCAGTTCTTTTTGCCCCTGAACTTCCATATTGCCATTGTCAAATACCCGAACGACCGTGACCGACAATAAACCGCTAAAGCTGTTTGACTGCACTGCATTGCCAGAACCGGCAAAGCTGCGCGTTGTGCCTGCATTCAATCCGGCCGGATCCTTATCAAAACCGCCAGTGAGTATATTTGGCAAGGCTGTTGGCAAGGTCACGCCAAAGGCATCGGTTTTGCTTGATGACGCTGTCTGTGCTTTGGTTGCAGCATAGGTTTCGTTAAAGCTGACTGTCAGAATATCGCCAATACGGCGCGCACGCTGATCGGTTGCAAACAGGCCGCTTCGCCCTGGCTGAAAGATTGCCCCGTTCGTAGTGGTGGATCTGGCCAATATCACCGGCGCTTCGGCTGGCTGAAATGACTGGCTTACAACCTGTTCAGTATAGGTCGAACAGCCGCCAATCATCCCGCCTAGAATGGCAAGAGATACAAGTTTGAAACCGACAATTTTCATAATCTTAAAACCTCCGGACAGGTAAGTGACTGATTAGAGGTTCTGTGCAATGTAACGCATCATTTCATCAACCGAAGTGATTGTCTTTGAGCTCACCTCATAGGCTCGCTGTGTTTCGATCATATCGACAAGCTGTTGAACAACATTGACATTAGAGCTTTCCAAGGCGCCCTGAACCAGACGCCCCATCCCTTCTTGAAACGGGTTGGCAATGATTGGCGCACCACTGGCCGGTGTCTCAATCAACATGCTTTCGCCATTTGGCTGAAGGCCTTGCTTGTTTGGGAAATCGGCCAAGGTGATCTGACCCACCTCTTCGGCTTCAACGCCGCCGGGCATTTGCACGGTCACGATGCCATCAGATGATACATTGATTGAGGTTGCATCGGCTGGAATTTGGATTTCGGGCTGAAGCGGGTAACCACTCGCTGTTGTGACAACACCTTCGGCATTTCGCGAAAAAGCACCAGACCGCGTATAGCCAATCCGGCCATCGGGCATCAGAACTTGGAAAAAGCCATCACCTTCAACCGACATGTCAAGCGAATTGCCAGTGTCGATCAGGCTGCCTTGCGTGAACAGCTTGTTGGTGTTCAGCAATCTTGTGCCGGTACCAACCGAAAGACCGGAGGTCAGGCTGGTATTTTCAGATGTGTTCTCACCTGCACCACGAAGAATTTGATAAAGAAGCGATTCAAAATTTGCGCGATCACTCTTAAAGCCCGTGGTATTCACGTTGGCAAGGTTGTTCGCGATCACCTGCATTTTCACTTGTTGGGAATTCAGGCCGGTTTTGGCCACATGCATCGCAAAAGTTGACATTGTCTTGAAGCTCCATGAGAAATCATATTTCCTTTAAAGAGCAAGTTTTATGCCAACCCCACTATCTAGCCATTTGGCATGCGTAGTAACGAGGCGCTGCTTTCGTCAAGATCTTTGGCAATCGAAATCAATTTTGTATTCAGCTGAAAGCGTTTCATCAAATCGGTGTTTTGAACCAACTCTTCAAAAACATTCACATTACTTTCTTCGATATAGCCCTGCTGCAATCGTGCATTTTGATCAGGGTTAAATGTCGTCCGGTCAAAGCCGCCTTTTGGACGCAATTCGCCATCAATATCTTTGATGATATTTTCTTCATTACCCGAATTTAACGCAATCTGATTGACCAGAACGCGTGTATTCGGTTCGGCACCTACCGGCTGGATATAGACTTGGCCCGCCTCAGATACAAAAATTTTCTTGAATGGTGGCACTTCGATCGGAATAAGACTGGTATCAAGCATTTTTTGACCAACGCCATTTAACAAATAGCCATCCATCCCACGAACAAAATCACCACGCCGGCTAAAGGACATTTTGCCAGCCCCATTTTCGACCATGAAATAGCCTTTACCCTTGATGGCAAGGTCGGTTTGTTCGCCAGTGAATTTGATCTGGCCTTGCTCATCGGAAAATAATCCAGCCTCGCTCTCGCGCACAAAGGCGCGGCTTTGAAGCTGGTTTTCAGCGCTTAGATAAAGTGATCCAAAACTGCCCCCGATCTGATCGCTGCGAAATCCCGGTACATTGGAGTTTGCCATATTTTGCGCACCAACATTTTGCTGGATCAACGTTGCATGCATCGTATGCAAGGCAGTGTGGATCATCTTATCCATAGGCTTATTTCCTTACCCCAAACCGAACCATTAACGGATGTTAATGATGGTTGTGGTTAGCGTTGTTGTTGTTTCAATTGCTTTTGCTGACGCCTGAAAGTTTCGCTGGGCCGTAATCAAATTCACCAGCTCTTCCGTAATATCCACATTTGAACGCTCAAGCGAACCTGACAGGATGTTACCATAACCTTCTGAACCCGCCTCACCGACCTGCGCTTCACCAGAAACGGCGGTTTCAACATAGGTCGCGTTACCAATCTGCTTGAGACCGTTCTGGTTGTTAAAGTTCGCCAGAACAATCTTACCAAGCGGGTTATTCTGTCCATTGGTATAGTTGGCACGGATCGTTCCCGATGCATCAATTTCCAAACCATCGAGACGACCAGATGTAAAACCATCCTGTTCAACATTCAGCACCGAAAAGGGCTGGGCAAACTGGGTTGATTGCCCAAAGTCAATATCCAGCGCAATCGAGAAGCCTTCTTCCTGCTTTTCGTAATGGACATTATTTTTCGGGCTAACAATTTTACCAGCGTTATCGAAGGTCAATTCACCTTCATCAATGTAAAGCGGGTAATAGCCTTCAACCAGATTTTCCGGCGGTGTCTGGACAACTTCACCCGCGGCATTCACATAAAGCGCCACGCCTTGTGCATTTGTTGCCTGAACAAGATTGTAAATCTTCGGGACGGTTCCCACACCAAGAGCCACATCATCAAGGCCAAGGCGGGCTGCGCCTTTCACCTTAATCGTTGATTGGTCGCCGGTCGTTCCTGTTGTAAAGGTGAAATTATTGGTAGTTCCGTCATAGCGCACCGTTACACCACCAACAGTATCCCCGGTTTGAGGGTCTTGAATCTGGTTGATCCGCGATTGCAGAGCTTCAGCAAGTGTTGATCCAACATAAAAGCCAGATGGCAGTTCGATCACACCACTAATACCATTTACCGAGACGTTAAAGATATTCTCGCCACCGGTATTGTTAAGCCGGAAAACGCTAGTCAAATCTTCGTTTGCCGCATCACCGATTGAAACCGCAGGTGTCGACGCTAGACCACGACCGGCCTCGGCAATCGCATCATTCTTTGACGTTCCAACGGCCATAAGATGGTTATCACCACTAAAATGCGTATTTGCATCAATGATCGACCCATCAACTTGTGACAGGCTGTAGCGGCCAATCAAAATCCCCGACGCTTTTTGCTGCTCATTTACGCCCAATGCGCCATTGGTATCAATGAACTCACCGGTAGATCCACTGGCAAAGGTAAAGGTTTGCGTGTCACTGTTATAGATTACTGACGCGCCATAGCGTTTATCGTTCAGCTGAATTTCTTCACCATCGGCGACAAAGGGTTCGGTGCTTAGGATTTCACCACCACGAATAAGTGATACGCTTGCATCATCTTGCGTTGGAATACCAAGGTTATTGCTTTCTTCGGCGGTTGTCGCACCAAAGACCGAGAAAGAGTTAAAATTACTCTCAGTTCCTGTTCCAAGCACCGTCCGGTCAACGGTAAATTGAAGCCGCTGGGTGACCTCATCATAAATGACCTTGATCGCTGGCGCGCGCTCATCAACCCAATCGGTTGTTACTTTCAGATCTTGCGCCATGCCTGCGGTTTTCAAACCAAGCACATCAAGCGAGTCTTTTGAAACACCGGCAACATTCTGATTAATGTCAAACTGGCCATGGCACACTTGCAGGATATTTGCGTCATCAACAGTGACAACAATATCTTTATAGGTTCCCGCAGTAGTGCCTGCCAAATTCACACCGTCAGCAGCGGCTAGCTGGGCGGCGGTAATCGTTACCGTATCGCCTTTTGTATAGCCAAAGCCGGTTGTATCAATAAGCACGGTATCGATTTTACCATTGGCGTCGGTTGTCACCTTAAAGGTTGCGCCGGTGCCACCCGCAGTCGTGGTCGAAGCAACACCCGAAAGGGTTTTGCTGACCGGAAATGAAGCCGCATCCGTTGATGCAGTAACGGCCGCCGTTGGGTCGGTCGCAATCGTATAATTCGACGTCAATGGCTCAAGATTGGCAATCGCCTTGTTCGTATAAGAATGTTTCGTCGCATCACCCCGTTCGCGAATGATGATTTTTTGGCTGCTGAAATTGACCTGTGCGCCTTCATACACATTATCGGCACCCTCAAAAAAGGCTTCAACTTTTTCTGACTCATCACTCATGACAAAAATATTATTTCCAGTCAGGGTAAATCCATCATCGGGAAAGGCAAGGCCAGTCGTGTTGATGGTAATCGAGTTGGTGGCCGAATCCACATTGCTAACCGTAAATTCACGTCCATTGATTGATGCGCCAGCAAGGGCACTCGAATTGGTAAAATCACCTGCGATACGAATTTTTTCGTTGATCGAAATATTGCTTGTACCACCAGCCGCAAAATTAATCGTCAGCGTGTTTTCGGTCGAGTTGAACACAATCGTGTTGCCGGTTGTATTCACTTGGGTTTTGTTATCATAAACGCTGAGATTTGGCTTTTTTCCTTGATAGGAATAGACCATGAATTTATCGGAGGCCGCTACCGTCGCGGTGGTTGGCGTATCAGCTGAACTGACCAAATGCTTCAGGTTTACAATCTGACTTTCGGTCAAGATCGCATCCATTTTCGAACCTGCGGCCCGCGCAAATAGCTGTTTTGTAACACCAAGGGCGCTGGCACCATCGACCGAGTCAGATGAACGCGTAACCGCATAATCATTCAACGCTTCATTGATTTTCGCCTGAGCATGGGCAAGGAATTGCTCAGTGGTAAAGTCAGGCGAAGCACCGGTTAGCGAAATACCCTCGACATCAGCGACATAACTGGCACCAAGAAGATCAACATTGATCGAGCTTGTCAGGCCGGTTGACGACCCGTCAGCGTTCAATTTGAAAAGGTTGATATTCAACGTGTCATCAACGTTCTGAACAACCTGAATTTTGCTGTCATCACCATAGGCGGCGTTGATCGACCGCTCGACTTCGGCGGCCAGTTGCGTTGCGTTATATTTTCCCGGACGAAGGTCAATATTGACTGGCTGGTCACCATTATCGACATTCACGGTTAGGAAGTTTTTGCCCCAATAAACGCGGCTATCAGCATCGCCACTTTCACGCGTTGCGTTAAACAAAACCGGATCGGTAACAATCTCAACAAGCTTGTCACCTTCCTCACCGAAATCAAATTCGGTTTGTTCGCCGGTTAATTTTGCTGGCTGTGACGGAATTTGCTGTTGCAAATCATCAAGCTTGTAAAGGGCTGAACCCTTGCCTTCGATAAAATAGTTATCATCTGGTACTTGTGTTGTTTGCGCACCAAACCGGTCAATAAAGATCTGGTTTCCGGCGTCATCGACCGATGGCACAAGATCAGGATCAATAACCGTGTCATTAATCACGAGGCGCGTATCATATTTGTTGGTTGGGTCTGCTGCCGACGCTGATTGCGTTTTGATGAAATACATCGTTGCAATGGTCGGGTTACCCAAATCATCAAAGATCGTGATTGACGTTGAATTGGTAAAGGTATTTGGATTGGATGGATCAAATGTGTAGCCATCGGCAAATTCAGGCCGATTCGGCACCACATCAGCCGCCGCTGGAACGTTCACACCCAATTCAATGTTACTTGTCGCCTGCGGATCACCCGACGTAACAGGCAATTGCAACGGCAAAGCGCTATCAAGGTCTTTGGCTGTTACCGAGCCATCATCGTTCACCGGATAGACAAGCAAATACTGACCAGCAGAATCGACAACATAACGATCGTTATTCACGTTTAGCGAACCATTTCGGGTGTAAACCTTCTGCGCCGAGGTCAAGGACGGTTTCAGGGTAAAAAAGCCCTGTCCCGAAATCGCCAAATCAAGCGCGTTCAAAGATGACGAAATGTTACCTTGCGTAAACTGCTGCTTAATGCCTTTCAGGATTGTACCCGAACCAATCGACGATGACGCATTCTGCAATGGTGAGGTTGCAAAAATATCACCGAATTCTGCGCGGCTTCGTTTAAAGCCGGTTGTTCCGACGTTCGCGATATTATTTGAGGTTGCTGAAATATCGGCCTGTGACCCGTTCAACCCTGTCAGAGCGGTATAAAATGACATTCGACTTAACTCCCGTTAGGCGGCCCCTTTAGTGAGGCCCTTTTGCATAAAACAGATTTAGTTCTTAAAGCTCACAACATCGCTTGCCTTAACGCCGCCAAAGCCGCGGACATCATAGACAACGTCTTGGTTGCTTCCCCCTGTCGAGGCTGCCAACACCTCACCAAAGACCGAAGCACCAACGGCTTGTAGCCCCTCGCCTGTATCGGCATAGGCTTCAACCCGGAAAAAGGTATTTTCATTCAAAACATTCTCAGGGATCTCATCCCATGCGAAACCAACGAGTCCAGCTGGCTGTGGGCCAAGATCTTCAGTGTGAAGAATTTCGCCAGCTTCAGACCGGTAGACAATATTTGTACTGTTTGATGCTGTTGGAATATCGATCGCACCCGAAATGCCACCTTCAGGTGATGCATAGGCATTGCCGCCGGGAACCAGAACCGAATGGCCAAGCATATTTGCCGCGGTTGCGATGCGGAATTCTGACAGCTGGCCAGAATAAAGACTATTTAAGCCTTTCAGCGATTCATTCATTTCGGTGATGCCTGTTACCGTCGAGAATTGCGCCATCTGTGCAATCATCTCGGTATTGTCAGTTGGTTTGAATGGATCCTGATTTTGCAGCTGCGTTGTCATCAGCTTTAAAAACTCGGCCTGTCCAAGAGAATCCTTTGGGCCGGCCTCAGCCGTTTGTTGCTGGATACCCAGCTTGTCCAAAATGGAATTCAATGAATTATTATTATCGATTGTACTCATTTTTAGGTCTCCTGGCTGAACCCTACTTACCCATATTGATTGTGCGCATCATCAGTGCGCGTATTGTTGAAATGACCTCGACATTGTTTTGGTATTGGCGACTTGCCTCAACCATCTCGACCATTTCCTCATTCTCATCGACCGCTGCGCGAAAAACAAAACCATCCGCATCGGCACTTGGATGATGCGGCATAAATGCCTTTTCCGGCGCCCGCGAAGCTTCGGCAACTGTCACAACATCAACCGTCGAAACACCGGAATGTTTCATTTGATCGGCATAGGTTGTTTGAAATACTGGTTTTAACGCGCGAAACGCCTCTTCTTTCGTGCTGGCAATCGTGCCTGCATTGGCCAGATTACTGGCAACCGTATTCAATCGAACCAGCTGCGCCGCCATCGCCCGGCCTGAAATATCAAAAATGTTTTTGATTTCACTCATTATTCGCCCCTAATCGCCGACATCAATCCGGTAATCCGGTTATTGAGAAAGGTTAAAGTCGTCTGATAACGGGTCACGTTTTCCGAAAATTCCATCTGCTCGACACTCAATTCAACTGTGTTGCCATCAAGTGACGGGTTAATCGGCTCGCGAAACAGCATTTTGTTGCCAGTTGCGGCAACCGTTGTTGGAAAATGCTGCTCATTTGTTGTCTGTAAGGGGCCGATACCAACATGCCGTTTTATTTCTGAATCAAAATCAAGATCTCGCGCCTTAAAGTTAGGCGTAGCGGCGTTGGCAATGTTCGAAGCCAGAATTTCATTGCGGCGCGAACGCAGTTCGAGCGCCTGTGCATGAAAATTCAAATATGAGCCGATCTTATTCATTTTTCTACGAAATCCGTCCTAGGCTGTTTGTTAAATTAGTGGTCATGAACCTGCGATTTGGTGTAAATTTTGCAAATAGGATGCCAAAATAGACATGGAGCAAAAAATGAGCAGAGTTTCCCTCCAAAATGGTGGCGGTCCGGGGTCATCAATTTCACTGGCACCTGAAACAATTAAGGTGCGTAACGCGCTAATTGAAAAATTCACTGGCGAGCCGCTGGATGAAATGAACCATTTTATGAATACAGCTCTTGCCACTGAGCAAAATGAATTGCGGCGGATCGGCATTTTGGCCGCGCGCATCTTTCTGCTACGGACGCGCATCGCCAATCTTCAGGATTTTAACCGTGACCCATCACTGACCGATATTTCGGAAATCAATGTTGGCGCGCTTGATCTTGGCGGCGAAAATATGAATGCCGTCAATGATGATGATGATGAGGTTGTTACCGAAATTGAAGATGGCTGGGCACGTCTTAAAATGACCTCACCAGGCGAAGTTCAAGGTGTGCGCTTCTTATCAGGCGCAATCATTGATGCCAAACCTGAAGATGCCGAAAAGCTGATCCGGTCGGGAAAAGCTGTTCGCGTTGATGAAAATGGCAATATCATCGAATTTCATGAAGATGATTTTGACAATCAAGACGAGGCCGGTTCTGCCGCAGAGGCTGAAGATCGTGTCGAGGATGAAAATGACGACAGTGAACCGAATGATGGCGATAGTGCTGAACCCGACGAAAATGCGTCATCAGATGTGACAGGCGAACAAACCGCCGAGGCAGCAAGTGACGAACAACCGGCGATGGTCGCCGCGGATCAGGCCGCCAGTGAAGATGCCACCACCGCCGAGGCCGAACAGCCACTTTCACCTGATAACGACCTATCAGACAATATGGATGACAAGACATGATTTATCGTGCTGGCAAAACCGCAATCTGGTTTGCCATTGCCTTTGGCCTTGCCGCTTGTCCAGCGGAACGGTTCCGGCACGAAAAATATTTGTGTAAAAGCGTCAGCTTTGATCTTGAATCAATTATCGTGAATGACACGAACATTGGCGGTGAAGTCAAAATCATTGGCTATGGCAGTGAAAAAACAGCAACCATCAAAGCCATTAGTGATGATCATATCGAAATTGAAGCCAGCCGCATGAATCTAGAGCTGGATCGCAATGATGGCAGCGTCAAGATTAGCCGCGGCACGCGATTTGCCCGCCTAGCGTGCGAGCGCAGCATTTTCACCATGTAAGCATTGTTGGAATTGGGGCTGAATAAAGCGACTAGGCTTTGGCAGGCCCGTGAAATTTGACAATGGCTTCGGCCTCATCTTGGCCAATGCCTGTTGCCAGCGTTAATTCATTTGCCGCCGCACCGTTTCGCGCCAGTTCAATGGCCCGACTCATTTGCTTGTCACCACTGAAATTTTGCGCCAGATCGGCAAGCTCTTGTCGGCTTTGATCAAAGCCTTCGGCCAAACCACCGGTCTTTTTCTCAATATCACGAAGCCGCTCGCCAATTGTTTCAAGGCTGAGATGAAGCCGGATGACTGTATCACCGATTTGCGCGAGATTATCAGCAACTGTCGCGACACGCCGATCAGCAAGACGTTGATTGAGCAGAATTTTGGCAGCCACAAACCCAACCAGCAACAGCACCACAGCCAACGCTGTCAGAACCACAATGATAAAGGGATTTTGGAAAAAACTGGCCATATCTGCCATTTGATAAAACCTTTAAACGAAACCGGTAAATAGCCTAACGCTTTTATTATGCCGGTTAATCGTCGTTATCGGCAATATATTTTTGCAATTCACCAGGC
>Ga0233432_10006143_pt1 | contig 10308 bp, 18 predicted proteins | sample SI_122_August201_6_FD_179870 | JGI IMG/M metagenome (GOLD analysis project Ga0233432, IMG submission 179870) | Seawater microbial communities from Saanich Inlet, British Columbia, Canada - SI_122_August2016_10_MG | ecosystem: Environmental > Aquatic > Marine > Inlet | place: Canada: British...
TAATCGTCTGCGTGTGGCATGGTTTGCCGTGAATATCGTAGAAGTGTTGGCTCATGTTTTTTTTGGTTGTTGGCTACATCATGCACTAATTTTTGAAGCCTGTCTATGGTGTTTATTACCTATTTTGCTATGTTTAATTGAGAAACTTGTCTCAATAAGTCTATTCTTTTAGTTAATTTATTTGTTTCACTAGGGGGCGTAAACGCCCAAGAGGAAAACACTCTTTTGTTCGCCGCTCCCGTTGGTCGCTCATGCTCATTTCGGTTTAGATTGTTGGTAAGCGGACAGACCTCCCCCCTACCCCAAAGTAGGAGAGAGAGTCGCTTCCAGCTCATTTGCGGATGAGTTGCTGGTTGTGCGTTTGTGATCGTCTCGGGCTGGTAAGTCCAAGTTTGGCCGTCGTCAACAATCACTGACCCGCAGGTTCCCACACCTGCGCCATTTACACCAGGCACGGGATTGCACCGCTCCTAGTAACCTTGTCTTCGCCTGTCTATCGAAGCCCTACTACCCGTTAACGCTGTGCGGGCTGTGCGGATGGCCAAAAAAAGACGGCCACCAATGGATCAATCATTGAATGGCCGTCTACCCCTAGTGAAAGGGAAAGTCAGATATTGAGTGATTGATCCACTGTTGCAATCATTATAACATACAATTTCGGTTGTCAAGAGGCTTTCTGCATTTCTCGGCCTCCTCGTAGCAATCTGGGCGACCAGTGAACACGCTTATCGGTGCTTCATCCGATCCCCACCACTGCTTTGCCGCATCCTCCACTTCTGGGGTGAGGGAGCGAAAGCAGTCCTTGCCGAATTTGGCGCAACTGGATTCTCGGCAGAGGGTCATGTCTTTGTAGCTCATTATTTTCCCTCCTTCTTCAGCCGCCAGTAACGGGCCTTGCACGCTGGGACACCTATGCCGAGCTTCTCCGAAACGCATCCCCAAGGGTTCCCGTCGTCCCTCATGGCAACACACAACTCGACCTCCTCCTGTGTCCACTCATGCGGGACGAAGACAGGGCGCGGAGGCGTCTGTTCGCAAAGCTCCTGCGTGTCAGCAATAGCTTGCTTCATTTCCCGCATGGCCTGTTCCTCGCGCTCTATGCGGGAAAGCTCACGGGGAAGCACTAGGTCGAACAGGTTAATAAGGCTTCGCTCTGCTGGTTCGTGGTTGATGGTTGCAAAGCTCATTGCTGCGCCTCCTTTTGATGCTTCGGCCCCTCGCCCATTAGGGCAAGGTCAGCCTCAAGTGCTTTGATTTCCTGCCTGGCCTCATGCAGCTTCTGGCTAAGATAAAGGCATTGCCGGTCGGCGGCGGTGGGATACGCAGGGGCGTTTTGGCCTTGCTCGTCTGTGTCTGTGTCTGAATACATTGTTTTTATGGTTAATCTATTTGGTGAAGAAGAGAAGCCCGCAAAGGCCGCCCCTAAAAAGACCCTCCCTAGGTCCGGCCCCGCCCCGAAGCGCACCCCTCGAAAGAGGGGATACGATTATGGGAGTGAGCCGAGAGCTGTCTATGCCAAGATTAAGGAGGGTAACGTAGTCACTCTTTGGCATTGCTGCGATTCAAAGCCCTCGTAAACGCTTAAAGCGTCCCTAATGGGCTCCTCAGATTCGGTGTCGGCAGTCATTCGTGCAATCCGCCTTTGCTGTAAACGTCGCGCATCTCTGCGAACACTTGCCCAAGGGCGGAAACGCGCTCGCGTTCTGCGTTGCGCTCTGCCTCCTGTTCTAAGACGTTTTCCCGCCATTTTGCGGAGTGTTCGGCCATTGCCTCGGCTTGCTCTTGTTTTGTCCACTGTGGCCGGTTAAACGGGGCTTGCGGTGGCTTAGGGGTTGGTATGGGTGGCTTCATTCTGTTTCTCTTTCTTTTTGGTTTTTAGCCTGAAGTCAGGCTGGTTGATTGCGTGTTGTGTTAGTTGATCAATAATCCGCCCATATGGCAAACCGTAAGTGTTCCAGGCCGCAAAAATGTCCTGCGTGGACTGTGATACGATGGGGATGGATCGGGACAGGCGCACGCGCCGCCGCCCCTCCCGCATCTTAGGCCCGCGTTTCATTCTTTGCCCTCCTCTCCGAGCATGGTTTCCACCTTTTCCGGCACGCATCGACGCCAGCCAGTTTGTTCGATGATCGTCATTGGGTTAAAAGGTCTTGGGAGAGAATTTGCCATGCGAGTGCTGCCACTGCCGGAACTTGTCCGTTCCCAATGGCTTTAAGTCGGTCCACCCGAGCGGCCACCCCATGAGCCACTCGACCCACGTTGGGTTCAGTTGCCCACCATAGCCCATCACGCTGTTCATCTTGTCGGGCAAACTGTTCGTCTCCGTGCGTCCCTTCGCCGCTAGAGTATCCGGCTTTCGTCCGCCCTTGTAATCCCGAGTGCAAGGCGTGGGCCAAGTCTGACCCTTCCTCCCCAGAACTTGGTCTTGTAGGTAAATCTGGTTTGCACAACTCATGTCCTTCCACTCCGATGCCATTGGTGTGCGCCAGGACCCACATTCTGTCTCGTTTATGTGGCGCACCGACATCCCTAGCTCCGATAATTCCCCATCGAGCATTATACCCCAGCGAGGCCAAATCTTCGAGGACAACTCCAAGTCCCCTAGTGCGAAGCAAAGGTGAGTTTTCGGCAAAGACAAATCGAGGCCGCATCTCTCCAATGAGTCGCGCATATTCCTTCCATAGTCCCGAACGCTCTCCGCTAATTCCTGCTCCTTTACCCGCCGAACTGATGTCTTGGCAAGGGAATCCTCCTGCAAGAACGTCAACTGAGCCTCTCCAGGGCGTTCCGTCAAGGGTGTTGATGTCGTCCCAGACGGGGAAGCTGGGGAGTGCTCCGTCACGCTGACGTTGGATGAGCACGTTTCTGGGGTAGGGTTCGATTTCGCACGCTCCGACCGGAGTGTGTCCAAGTAGGAGGTCAGCGAGAATGCCTCCTCCGGCCCCTGCGAACAGGTGGAAGGTTGTGAGTGGGTGTGCCATGTCATTGTTTTTATTTTAGGAGGTGCTGCCATTGGTATGTGCAAGTTGGGAACGCGATGACGCCCCGCCATCTCAGCTTAAGGAGCGGCCTGACATCGCCCTGTATGTGCCACTCAGGGCGGCCCCCAGAACAGGGAAGGAAATCGGCGGAATATGCCTCCACGCCAACGGCGCGAAGTGCTTTTGTGACTGCTTGTGACTCTTCGCACGCCACGAGGACGGAGCGAGCAGGCAACGAGCGTTTTGAATGAGGAAACCATCGCGAGATGAGCGCGAGGTGGCGGTTGATGTTGTATGTGCTCATGATTTCTTGTTCTTGTATGTGGACCGGATCGCCGCCAGTGCCTGCGAATAAAGCCAGCTCATTCATCGCCCTCCCCTCCGAACATGGTTTCAATCATTTTCACCTTTTCCGGCACGCTCATGGCTTCAAATGCTTCCCGCGTGTCGATTCCGTCGGGGTCAACGTATTGTCCCCATAGTTCAAAGTTTTCCGCGATTTCGTTGTGTGTTTTCATTTGTTTTGTTCTTTATGGTTTTGGTTGCATTCACATTGCCAGCATGAGCCAAACAAGGGCCGCAAGCATGAGCAAAAAGGTGATTGATCCGGCGGTTTCTTCAAGATTCTTTTTCATCGGGTTTGCGTATTTGGAATTTTCTTTGGCTAGTCTTATTTAACGGAGGTGATGATTCCGTCTTTTATGTTTGCAGAGGCATACCAGCGGTGCGGCTGGGGATAGTGCGGCCCCTCAATCGCGACCGATCCGTCCCTTTTGCTCGTGAAAAATCCACCCGGCTGGTAAACTTCGATGCTCTTTCCTGCCTTAAAGTCAGCAATCAAAGCCTTTTTCGTTTTGTAGTTCGTGACGCAATACATAATTTTCCTTTCGTTTTGTGTTATTTGATGCCGGAAATCCGGCGGTAAGTGACCCAGGTCACGGCTTGGACTTGGGCGGCGGTTAAATCGTGGCCACAAATTGCCCATGCCCTCTTGGCTACGGTGCAATAATCGGCTGATATTCTGGAGTATAGTTTTTTACCAAGGGTTGGAGTTTTGGTTGTCGGAACGCGCTCGCCTAGCCAGATGGCAAATGCGTGGCCATCGACGCACACGGCGGAATGTTCGCCAAGGATGGACAAGGCGAACGCACTTATTTTACGACCGTGCAGGATCGCCGCAACGTCGTCCCGTGAGGGTGCGCTGAGGCTCAAGATGCGTTTGGCCTTGTCTTTCATGACGGGATAGGTGCAGCATACAATGTCCATCACGTCCCGTCCGAGTGACCAAGCCTTTATACAGGACTCTGCGTCCTGACAGTTGCGCTTCCACTTGTTGTTTGGCGACAGTGCCGCAAGAACCCCAACGGACTGTTCCATGGTGCATCCGTAGGTGTCGGCGAGACGTCGCCCAAGCCGTCCGGCCCTAGCATACCATTCGATCCCTTCTTCGATGTCGGAAGCGTTGGCGAATAGCAACATGCCTGAGATGTTGCGGGTCAATGCTCGGTTTGCGTTGTGTTTTTTCATTTCGTTGTCTTTCTTTTATTGTTTTGCGTAAACGGAGAACGTCACCTCGTTTCCGGTTGTGTTCCCGTTGCGGGACAGGCCCAAAAACGCATTGAACGTGCCCATTGACCCCGTGGGCGTCCATGATATTAGGTTAATAGCGCGAACGTCTGCCCTTTGGCCAAACATTGCGCGAGCCTTGCGCCCCGCAAATATGCGGGCGGCTTCAAACATGTTTTCCGCTGTCGTGTCGTGGTGCGTGTCGCATTCGAATCTCATTTATTTTGTCTTTCTTTTGTTGTGTTGTGTTCGCCCCGTATGGGCTTGTCGGCAATTAGGGGTGCAACTAATCCAACAAGCAAGATTTATTTTTACCCATTCCGCGCAAATGTTCGCAAGCTCCTATCGTTCAGCCCCTTACACTTTCAACTTTTTTCGACTTGTTTGCCTGGCGCGTCCCTATCGCCTAACACAAGAAAAAATAAAATCTGTGAGCATTTAGTCCCTACCCCTTGCCAGTAAACACCTTGCGCTGGGTGTATCTGTGCGAAAATCCCGCACGCTCACCCTGTTGTGCACTTATCCTGCCCGATCTGCCACACCATAGACGAGCGCAAGGGAGCATAAATCACGAACCGCCGCAACATCACCCAAAGAGAGAGAGAGAGAGAGAACACCCTCAACCCCACCCTCCACTAATACCTGAATATTCTAAATATTCTGAGGAGTCTATATATTCTATATATTCTGAGCATTCTACGTCACACCTCCGGTCGGTGTATGGCGTTGGTCTGGCAAATGATTCACCCCCACCCCACCCCTCCTCTGATAAAAGAAGGCACGAAAAAGCCCCACCCGATTAAAGGTGAGGCTTTGTGACTGGCTAGCTAGTCGCTAGCGGGATTATTGTTAGACTTGGTAACCATCGTCCCGCGCGCGACGATACCAATCGGCTACGGACGCCTGAGCTGAGGAGCCGCGCCCGAGAACGGACGACGCACGGAGAGAATAATGGCATTGGGTATGCCAGACCGTCTCCCCTGTTAATTTTCCGGCGTAGACTTCTGGTAGCGATTTGGTAGTGAGATCTAATTGATTTAGAGTGTTCGTGTTTTGCATCGTCCGCACTTTACCGGAACCACTAATTCGATGGCAAGGACAATTCTCACATTTTTTCACCTTAGCCATGCCAGCTCGCCATGAGATTCTGTCTCATCTTGCTAAACGTTAACTGCTAAACGTTAACTGCTAAACGTTAACTGCTAAACGTTAACCAGGCAGGGGGGGGAGGGGGTCTAGCTCGACGGGGGGGGCGTGTGTTATGATTCATCACCTAGGGGTATACACCAAAAATACAAAAGGGCGCATTGGGTGGTAGCTTGACAGGTAAGGTAGTGTAGAAGTAGTGCCAAAAGATTCTATTAAGCAAAGTGTTGTAGGGAGCGAGGCATCTGAGCGTATGCTGGAGAAGCGCAAGCCTGATTTGGCTGTGAGGTGTTTAGAGATGTTGGCTGATGGGGTTGGGTATAGGAAGGTGAAGAAGGAGACGGGGCTTAGTTTTAATGCTATTGCTTCGTTGAAGGGGCGGCATAAGGAAGCGTTGGAGGTGCGGAGAGAGGAATTGGCTAAGGATGGGTTTGAGCTACTGGAGAAATACAGGCTGCTGTTGAACATGAAGTTGGAGGGGCTTGCTGAGGATTCCGACCTATTGAAGAAGGAGGGATTGAAGGATTTGCATACGGGGTATGCTATTTTGCAGGATAAGGCGTTACAGGCTGTAGAAGGCAATAAGGTGACGGTGGTGCATAGGAAGGAAGGGCCAAGCCTAGAAGATGCTATGGCGGCCATTCAGGAGGCACAGAAGCGTGTAAAGGGAGAGGCTATTGACGTATGAATGGTAAGGGAGATACACAACGACCTAAGCAGATTACAGAGGAAGAGCTTGAGGAAAACTGGAAGCGCATCTTTGGTCCTAAGAAATGAGGGCTAAGTCCATAGACATTCCTATATTCCATCGCACGGTGCATTTCCATCTGTCTGATGATGCCGATGCGGCGTGTCTTAGGGCTACGGGAGAGGGAATGGACGCTGTTAATGACTCAGGCATGACAGTGTTGAAAAACGGGGACGTGTATGTGTTTATATTCGAGGGGGAGGATGACGAGGACACGGTGGCGCATGAATGCCTACACGCAGCCAATTATGTTATTGATTTGTGTGGGATGCAGGTGGATGCGTGCAATGACGAGCTACAGGCGTATTTGATGGGGTGGCTGATAGCACAGTGGTATCAAATGGTTAAAGAATGAAGTGGCAGGACCATAAGCTATTAAAGCCCCCCAGTGACGAAGAGATGGCTAGGATGGAGCCTGCGGAGCTTGTGGAGCTTCATCGCATCTACCATGAGGCTATTGAGAATGCGGCGCGTGATCCCTATAGGTATGGCTTCAGCTTGCCCCATTGGAAATACGCTGACGAACTACTGAGCACCTTCCGCACCACGCTGCTTCTTGGGGCTAATCGTTCAGGTAAAACATCTTATTCTGCACGCAAGATTGTAGAGGCGGCGATAGAGAATCCTAACGGGTTGATATTCTGCTTCGCGCAGACGCATGAGATTTCTGTGTTAGTGCAGCAACGCGCTGTATGGGAATGGCTTCCAGCGGAATACAGAGTTAAGAAGGTGAACGATGGCAGTATCAGCTACACCTATAAGAACGGGTTTAGCGACAAGAAGGCCATCTTTCCTAACAAGACGCAGATTGTTTTCAAAACCTACACGCAATACCAACAGGACGACACGATTCTTGAGGGTATGGAGTTGGGAAGCCCAGAGCCCACGGTAGACAACATTGGTTGTTGGCTAGACGAATACCTACTGGGCATGGAGATGATTGACCGCATTATGCTGCGTAACGCTACGCACAATGCCAAGCTGCTCATTTCCTTCACACCCAAGGATGGGGAGACAGAGACGGTGCGCTACTACCGCAATGCCGCTAGCACCGTAGAGAGCAAGCACATAGAGGAGGGGCTAACAACTCCGCGCACGGTGCCATACGTCCAGCACAACGAGCGGATGAACACAGGCATCAGCTACTTCCACAGCAAGGACAACCCTTGGAGTGGCTACGAAAGCCTCCTAGAGCAGTGTGTGGCTAAGGGAGACGATGATTACGCGCTTACGGCCCTTTATGGGGTGCCTACGTCGGCAATGGCTAGCAAGTTCCCTCGCTTTAACCCAGACGTGAATGTTATACCGCATGCGGAGGTAGAGGAGAAGCTGGAGGACTGCACCCTATACATGGTGGTTGACCCTGCCGGCAGCAAGCCTTGGTTCATTACGTGGATTGGGGTGGATGCTACAGACACTTGGTATGTGTATCGTGAGTGGCCGGGAATCCTGTATGGCAAGTGGGCAGAGGAGAAGAACGGCAAGTGGGCAGCAGGAGAAGCGTGTCGCCAGCGGCTAGGCTATGGGGTTCGTGACTACGCGGAGGTTATACGCGAGCTTGAGGGGCAAGAGAAGATAATGACGCGCCTGATTGACCCTCGCATGGGAGCCAACAAATACAGCGCAGAGCACGGCGGTCAAAGCGATTACATTAGCGATCTAGAAAACCAAGGGCTAATTATGATTCCGGCTCCGGGCATCGACGAGGAGCCTGGTCTTCAGGCCATTCAAGACAAGCTTTCCTATAATCCACAGAAGCCGATTGATGCCCAGAATCGCCCACACTTTTACATCTCTGACGAGCTAGAGAACACCATATCATCTATGCAACACTATGATGGAAAAACACGGGACCATCCGTGGAAAGACCCAATTGACTGCCTGCGTTACGCGGCTGTCTATGGAATTGATTATGTTTCTAAAACCGGACTGCAAGCCACACGACCTAATAAAGGAGGATATTAATGAAAACCAAAATTACTAATTTAGCTAAAGACCTTGATGTCAGCGTAAACGACCTGCTTCACATTAAGGAAACAAAACTTATAGATGAGGACTGGAGCGGAAGGGGAAAGAATACTTGGTTTACGCAAGACGCTGTTAAAAAAATCTTTTTAGCCCTTGAATTGCCAGAGTTTTCTCCAAACGTAATATATGGAACTTATGTTCACGAAGCTCCTAACCCGCGTTGGGTTTATGCAAAGATTGACGGGGTGGATGGAAAGCGTCCGGTTCTCATTCCAAATAAACTTCGTGGTAAGCTAAAAGGTAAGAAATTTCCTATTAACGCTATTACCGACAATAAGGACACAACCTACAGGCATGCAGCACTTACCGGATATAACTTGTAATAGCAAGTGGGTTGACCAACAAATAGACAGGCTTCTTGGGTTTGAGGTTCTTTATCAAGAGCTTACTGGGTATCCTGATCCAATTGCCCCTTCTGTAATTTGTGAAAAGATTGGGGCGCATCCTACATTTACCCACACTGCAATTTTGTCTTTTTCTAAAAAATTTAATAGTAAAACTTTATGAACACTAAGAGCCAAGAAAAGTCTCTTACGTTTGCCTCCAAAGAGCCAAATGTTATGGTCTTGCAAAAAGCGTGCGATGATACGCTTGTAGACCTAGAAGCATACTTTCAGCAATGCCGTCAGAGTTATGACGACCGCAACAACATCTGGCCTGGGAAGAACCGAGACCTTCGCAAGCATGGCTCTGATGCGTTTCCTTGGGATGGTGCTTCGGACTCTGAGGCGCACGTTATTGATTCCCGTATTAATAGCTATGTAGCGTTGCTTATTTCTTCTATGGTGAGGGCCAACATTCGTGCTTATCCCGTAGAGTTTGGGGACATGTCACGCGCCCGAGTGGTTAGCTCGTTCCTGAAGTGGATGGTAAGTAGCTACATTCCACGGTTTAAGAAGGAGATGGAAGCCTCGGCCAACCACCTTCTGGAGCGCGGAATGGCTATCACCTATGTTGGATGGCAGCGAGAAGATCGCACCTACCTGCAACAGCTTGACCTTCAGCAGTTAGCTCAGGTTGACCTTCAGCTAGCCGAAATGGTTATGGATGGATCTGGAGACGACGAGCTTATTGCAATGATGCGCTCCGTCTATCCTTCGGTAACTGACGCTCGTGCTAAGAAAGCATTGAAGGACTTGCGGAAAAAAGGAGTGGCCGAGATTCCGGTTAGCCGTAGACAGGTTGATTGCCCCCTTGTTCAGTCTTTGACGCCCGATGGTGACTTCTTCTTCCCCTCTTACACCACTGACCCACAACGAGCCCCTTACTGTTTTTGGCGCACCTACTTTACGCCACAGGAGCTAAAGAACAAAGTGTCTACAGAAGACTGGGATGCCGACTGGGTGGATTATGTCATTGAGCACTATCGCGGCGTTAATGTTGACACTATTGGCAACGACAACACCCACCGCAGCTCTGCCCTGTGGGACGACATGGGTTACAACGCTGACGAGTTGATTGAAGTTATTTATGGCTATCAACGGTTGATTGACCCTATTGATAACTCTGAAGGCATCTACTGCACGGTGTTCCATCGTGAGCTTTCTTCTAAAATTGAAGAAACAAAACCATACGCCAAGTTTGAGTTGATGAACGGCTACGAGGATTATCCCGTGGTAGTCACTCGTATTAGCGAAGCGTCTAAACGTCTTTACGATGTCCAGAGCATGGCCGACGTTCTGCGTGGCATTCAGTGGCAGGTAAAGATTGAGCGGGACAGCCGCATTGATCGCAACTCAATGGCTACGATGCCTCCAATCATGCACCCCGTTGGCAATGCTCCTAGCGACTGGGGGCCGGGCCGGTTTGTTCCATATCGCCGTGGTGGAGAGTTTCAGT
>Ga0233432_10006146_pt1 | contig 10303 bp, 21 predicted proteins | sample SI_122_August201_6_FD_179870 | JGI IMG/M metagenome (GOLD analysis project Ga0233432, IMG submission 179870) | Seawater microbial communities from Saanich Inlet, British Columbia, Canada - SI_122_August2016_10_MG | ecosystem: Environmental > Aquatic > Marine > Inlet | place: Canada: British...
ATTATCCTAGAAAAGTTATATATTGGATTCTGTACATAATCACTGCCAATCATTGTATTAGTACTATCATAAAACGTCCAATCAAAATATACTACATCTGAACTAGATGTATCTACAAACTGTACTGTAGGAGTTAAAATTGAAACAGGATTTGGTGAAGATGTAAAACCTGCTATAGGGTTATCATATACATTTATGTAATTAGTATAAGTAGTATCATTTACACAACCATCAGAATTTGTAACTTCTAGAGTAATATGGTATAATCCTGGAGTATTGTAAACCGTTATTACAGTATCTAAATTGTTGGAATAAAACCCATTACCTAAATCCCAATCACAGCTTGTTACTTGGGATACATCTGTATTATTATAAAATAATATTTCTAAAGGTTCACATCCCTTAGTAGTATCAGATGAAAGTTTTACATCAGGTAGATTGTACCAACTGATTGAAATGGAATCAGTAGATAAAGTACAGGAAATATCATTTGTAAAGTAAGAAATTACTGTGCAGTTTTGATTAATGCTATTAGAAACATTATCAATATTATAATTTAATGGACTTACAAAAGGTGGGTTAAATATAACTGAGTCCCCAGAACAATCTTTGACAACTAACGAACCAAAAAGAGGTGCATTAGTAAACTCTATAGTGCCACTAATATCATAAATAGTTGATAAGGAATCACAAGCTATAACATCAACACTAATTGAAGTTATATCGCATTGAGGGGGATTTAAGACATTGCAATCTGTTCCTCCTGTGCCTCCGGATTGTGTAAGAGATATATTTTGAATAGCATTTGAATAATTGGTAACTAATAGAACATAAACTTCACCTGCAAGGGCATTATTGATTGAAGGTGTTTCGATGTTAGAAGCAGAATAACTACACCCCTGTTGTAAACCAGGAATATTGGGAACTATATCAGCAGCAGAATAAGAATTACAATTAGCTATAGCATTTGCCAAGTTTGGAAAAGGGCCCCACATAATAAAATCTATATCTAGAACTGCAGTAAGAGTCATTAGAATATTACCTGGTTGTGATATTTCTAGGTAATACCAAGCTGGGTTTGGAGTAGTAAATAAACAACCATAATCATTTCCAGGATTAGAAATACTAGCAGCTGGAACACCACTGTTGGCTTGAAAGGTTAATCCAGTATTTGTACAAATCCCAGACATATTTACACAGTCTATATTGTTTTGACTGTAGGAGTTAAAATAAAAGAGGATTGTGATAAATGTTAAAAAGAGTCTCATAAGTATTTAATTACTTAACGCTCTTACCTGAAGTACTGTGTCAATCATTTCTAGTTGATTTTCGCATTCTATTAGTTTGAGAAAATCATCATTTATGTTTGATAATCCTATTTGGACTTGTTTGGATTGTTCGAGTTTGATTAATTTAAATGCATCTAAACGATTTAACATGCAAAGGTATTTTTCTTGTTTTAAACTTAATCTCATTTACCCTTAGAATCTTTTAATAGTTCAACTAAAATTTTTAAATCAGATTTAACTTCAGCTAAACTGACTTTTAGTTCTTCCATGTTTTTAGACATTAATTCATGTCTTCTCTCAAAGTTTGTTTTAACTTCTCTAATACTAAAAAAGAAAAATTGATATAAAGCATATAAAGCCCCTATTGCTATAACTAAGGATAACCCAAATTCTTTAACTAAATTTAATACTTCTTCCATCATAATTTCCTCCCCTTTTTATCTACTTTAATCTCTCTAACTATTACTTTTGGTTTTCTTTTTTGTAGTGCCTCTAATTGGGCATTTAATTCAGCAAATCTATCATCTGCTTCTGTACCATCTTGTAACATTGATGAAGTAATTTTGATTTCTTCTCTTAATAAATCTTGCCCTTCTTCAATCATTTCAATTCGTTCCTTCAAACTTAAAATCATTTGCTCATTCCACTCTTCTTTAAGGTCATATTCTAACCTTTCAATTGCGGCTTTAGGTTCGTTTTTTGCTACCTCTATATCCGCTTGTAGTGTATAATACATCCCTACGAATGTGGATGTGATCATTATGATTGCTACTATTGTTTTGAGATCGATTTTGATTGATGTATCTTCTCCTATTTTCATGTTTTTATGTTAAAAAATTAACATAACTTTTATTTTCCTAATCTTTTGTTTAGGGATTCTTTTAGTGATTTTTTTAAGGATTCATTATATCCCATTTTACCTACGGTTCTATCAAGTGCAGCATCTCCTGAATGTGCATCATCTATATCAAGATCAAATGCTTCTTCCATACTAGGTCTAGTAACTCTAACACTATCATAATAGTCTTTCATAGCACCAGGGTTTTCTATTTTTGCTAATTTAAAATATTTAGGACCTAAAATACCGTATACTCTTTTTTCAAAATCATTATAACTAACTGAATCCTCAACTGCTTTTTTAAATGCATCATTGCTAGTTAAATACATAGGTATTTCATCTTCATTTAAATCTGGGCCTGCAGGTTCATCTCCTATTACACCATCTTCTCCATAACCACAAGTACCTTCAGGTAAATATCTTTGTCTAATTTCAGGTTCTTCTAAATGGATTTGGATTCTATCATCTAAATACTCAACATCTTTTATTTCTTCTTTAGTAAGTTCATCTATATCAATAACAAAATTAATTAAATCTTTACCATATTTTTTTACTAAATCACCAAGAGTATTTTCATTAATGTTTTTATTAACTGATTCATACATTCTTAAATCTTCTAATTCAGATTTTATTTCAGTCATTCTAGCATCAATGTCATTAAGTCGAGAACCATATTCATCTGCTATTTCCCCTCCTTCTGGTTCTGCTTCTTGCTCCATATCTATCATTAGCTGTTTTCTTTCGTCTTTTAAATCTTGAAGTTCAGCTTTTAAATCTAATTCAGCATCTAATTTACCCATAAATGAAGAACCATATTTTTTATCTAATGCTGCTTGTCTAGCCATTTCTTTTTCATCAGCTATTTTAGCCGCTCTTACTTTCATTAAAACAGGATCATTCATATCTTCATTTAATGCATCTATTTTTTCTTTATTTTTAAAATAAAAATCTCTTACTTTAGAAGGTAAATTAACCATAGCAGAATCTCTTTTTTTATAACTTTGGATTTGCTTTATCATTTTTTGCTCAGTAGAACTAAATTCTTCATTCATTTCATCTTTAGGCTTATACTCATCATACATTTTATCTAAATCTGATTTGTATGCTAAAGCTCTTGCAGGTACTTTTATTTCATCTCTTTTACCTAGTATAGCAGAATCTTCTAATGGTCTAATGTAAACCATATTTCCATCCTTTCTCATGATTATATGTTCTTCTCCATCGTATATTACAATGTCTTCATCATCATATTTTTGATTTTCTTCTAACATAGCCATACTTAATTCAGATCTTGGATCCATACCAATAAAATCATCTGATACAGCAAATAATTCAACTACACCATTTTCTAAATCATTAATATCTAAATCTTCTAAATCATAACTATCATTAAGTTTTCTACCTATGATTTCCATTTGTCTTAAAGCTTCAGCTGAACTTAATCTTCTAATTTGACCTGCCATTGTTTCTTTGCCTAAAGCAATACCTACACCTGGTCCTGTATCGTAGTTAATATATGCAGATAGGAAATTGGGATTATTTTTATCTTTCCTAAAACTTGGTTCTGTTATTTTTATGTATGAGTCTTTATTAGAAAGATATTTATTTTCATTTAGTGGGTTACCTAAATGAGCTTCTCTAATAAGTTTTTTAAAATCTTTCATAAATGTATATTATATGCTATAAATATTCAACTACTTCTGCTTCTTGCACTGTTTCGCAAAATAAGTAATGTGTTTGGTTACTTAGTACATGATCACAAAGAGTTATTGTTTCCATGAATTCTTTTATCATGCTTTTATCTGGGAAATTATGGTGTCTAATTTCTCTTAGTATGTTATATAGTTGTCCTTGATGGTGGTAATATTTCATTTCCAAAGTACTTGTATACAGATTAATATTAAGGCTAAGGCTAATGATATAAATGTTTTAGTAGTAATACCTTCACTAAAAAAATATCCTACTAGTAAAGCATATGTTACCATCCCAACTCCAAACCCAACAAACCTTGCAGGCCATAGCAAGCCATCTAAACCAAGTACTGTATATTTAGTAGCCCATATAAAAAGATAAGAACAAGGTATTCCTATTGCTGCCATTATCCATTCATGTTCTTTAGCCCAATCCCACTTGAATTGACTGTTTAATTGAAACCAAGCTAAAATATGACCTCCCACCGTAAATAATACTCCGTATAATAAATTCATATTCATATTAACCTAATAATAAATTATTATTCTCGAGTCCCACCTTCCAAAATCTCATTAACCATAATTTTCTGGTTTTATTCTCTATAATTGAATCATCAGCGAATTCATTTGTTTCCATAGAATACGTAGCAACCATTGCTATTCCAGAATCAAACCAATCTCTTGCTTCATCCATTCTGCCCTCTTTAACTGCCAATTGACCTTTTTTCCATGCTTTAGTAATTGGGAACTCTGTGTTTTTATCAAATTTAATCATAACTTTTATTTATTTTTTAACTATTTTGTGAATATACGAACTTTATTTCAGGTAACCAAATATTTATTCGATTTCTAGTTCTTGGAATGTTTGTATTTTTACATCTTTAAGACTAAATCCAGCTGTTTTTACTGCTTTAATTAAATTTGCAGGAGTTGCATAATTGCCTGGTAATAGTGATTTATTTGTCTTATTGTGTTTTGCTATATATCTAATCATAACCTTTATTTTTTAATTTAATGAGTTAAGCGTTTCTTAACTACGTGGTGAATATACGAACGTTTTTTTGCTTCTCCAAGCATTTGCGCAATTACTTTTGGAAGTCTTTAGGATTGAATCTACCACCATGTAATACCTCAAATTTATTATCAATTTTATTATGAAGTTTGTATTCTGAGTGGTTGAATTTATGATGTTTATCCATACTCCTAACATTATTACCTTTATGCATAATGCCACTATTGTATGTTTCTCCAAATTCAATATAATCAGTATAAGCTCCAGTTGCATTATAGCTTAAAACATATTTAACACCTTCTACTAAAAATGTAATATTACCACCATATTGTTCGAATTTTTTACAATATGTCTTTTGTGATGGTTTTGTTAGATAGTGTTTTTTAATATACTTTACTTGTTCTTTATTTAATTTTATCATAACCTTAATTTGCCATGAATATACGAACAATATTTCAGGTATCAAAATGTCTATGCATAAGCTTGTAGAAGCTTTAATACTTCATTTAACGCAGCATGTCTATGGTTGTCTTTTAAGGTAACAGCATGTACAAATTTTGAACCTTTAACTTTAGGAACATCATGTATAGCTGAATCATTACTAAATTTTAAATCAATTTGTTGTGGGTCACCTGTTAATATCATAGTTGAATTTTTACCTAATCTACCTAATACCATTCCTAATTGTTGTTTAGTTAAGTTTTGAAACTCATCTACTATAACACAAGCATTTTCAAATGTTCTACCTCTAAAATGGGCTAACGATACTAATTCAATGTTATCATCATTTTCCATCTTTTCAAGTATAGCTGGTTTGTTATATACTTTTCTCATATTAGAACGAATTGGTACTAACCAAGGTTCCATTTTTTCATTTAATGATCCTGGTAGATAACCATTATCTTCATTTGCTACAGTTGGTCTAGTTATGATAATTTGGTTGACATTTCTTTTAAAAAACGTATCTAATGCAACTTGAACTGCTAATAACGTTTTACCACTACCCGCTTTACCAATAATAAAATTATAAGGATGATTTAAGATTTCAGCTTTAGCCAATTTTTGTTCTTCAGACAATGTAATGCTAAATTTAATATTTCCTTTAGGTGGACTCTTTGTTATATTTTCTGCCATTTTATTTTATGTATTCTAAATTATATGTATTTTTAATTTGAATTATCAATTCTTTTCTTTTTTCAGGTGAAGCTTTAGCCCAAACCCAAGCTAAAGTTTGCATTTTAACCATATTTTTTTCACTAATAGATGCACAGGAAAGTTCAAAATTTTCTTCAGCATCTCCTAAATCAGAGTCTTCTAATTCAACACCCAATTCTTCAGCTTTAAGATACATTCCTAAAATATCTCCTTCATGGTACAACTCACTAATAATTTTAAAATCTTTTTCATTCCCACCTTTATCAGGATGAACTTCTTTACTAATTTTTTTATATAATTCTCTACCTTTTTTAGGTTCTTTTTTTGTTTTAGCCTTTTCTTCACTTATTTCTTCATTGTCTTCTATTTTATCTTCAGCCCCACTATCCCAATCTATATTAGACTTTTTCTTTTCTTTTGAGGGTTCTTCTTTTCTCTTAAAGACTTTATTAAACTCAGAAGCGTATTCAGAAAATCTTTCTTCGATTTCATCTTGCTCAGCAAGTAAATATTTGTATTTATATATCCATTTTTTATAAGACATATTTTTCTTTATATGTTTTAATAAAGCTTTCTCCTATGGATAAATGTAATATTTCTGCCTTGGAAGGAACTCCAGGAAGTTTATCTCTTTCAAGACCATCTATAACTTCATCTACGTTTTTAGTTTTATAAACTTTCATTTTGGTTTTAGCGTTTGAACGGTTTGACGTTTTAAATACTAATACTGTTGGGTATACATATGACTTTTCTCTAGGCATGTTTTCTTTTTCCTTTTTTAGTTAATTTATTTTGTTTCTTCTCTAATATTAACTTTTCAGCTATTATTTGCCTATATATAGGACTTTCCATTTCACAGTAATATCTACCTTTCATTTAATAACATTTTAAAGTTTTTATCTTCATATTTTAAAAATAATGATAAAAACAGTGATTTTTTTCTTGGTTTTCCTAATTCAGTATAAATAGGATCTTTAAAACATAAACGTAAAGATTTTGTGTTTCTTCCAGGTAACCTATTTTGTTCAATAAATTTATTTATTTCTTCTCTTGGGATATGTGCTACTCTTTTTTCATTAAAGTGGAGAATACTTAAATAATCATATTTATTTCCTTTTACTGCATGTTTATATGCAACGTAGTGAGTTTTAGTTTCATATGACATCCCCTTTATTTCATATTTATTGCCTTTTTTATCTGTAGCATCATATCCTTTTTCATTACCTATGTCCCCATTTTTTGACCAACCATAATAATTCATTAAAATGTATTCAGTTACCGCACCCACTCTAGTTGCAACTTGATTTACATCTAAAGATGCTAAAATTAAATCTGAGTATGGTCTAAGCATTTCTCTTGTTGGTGATAGTGTTACTTTTTCATTCTGGTTTTCTAGGTAAAATTTGAATAGTTTTTTTCTATTTTTAGGTTCTATATAACTGCTTTTAAATTCTTTTATCATTTCTTAACTTTTAATTCCATTGATTTAATATGTTTACATCTTCTATCCTTTGCTCTCCAGGTTCCAGGACAATCACAATATATCTTACCTGAATCTGGAAAATATCGAGTTGTATATTCAATATCACTTGAGCTACTCATACTAGTTTCTATAATTGGATCCTTTCGTTTAACAACTTTTGGTTTGATATTGATAATATCATTTAACGTTGTTTCAGGATGTACCTTTTCCATTGATGGTAATATAAACTTATCACCATTACTATCTGTGAATAGTGAAGCACTCAAGTAGGGATGCTCCATTTCATAGTAAAATCTTTGTACATTTACAAACTTACCATATCCAGCTGGTTTAAATGAAAATTGTGATGTTGGACTGTGAACTATTCTAGTTCTTAAATTACCATGCTTGTTTAAATTTTGAAATTTGAATAATGCCATACCTTTATTTTAATGAAAAACTCTACCTGATTCATAAGCTTGCTGTTGAACATATTCATCTGCTAATGCATCATAATCTGTATCATCACAAACATTACAACCTTTATTATTACATGCTCCACAATTTACAACTGTACCTGCTGTTCTAGCAAATGTAAGCGCTTCATCACATATTTGATTTATTTTTTTTAATGGATTTTCTCCAAACATTTTATTTAATTCACTCATAACCTTAATTTTGACGTGAATATACGAACAATATCTCAGGTAGCCAAGGAATCTATGATAGAAGTTAATTCTTTTTCAACTGTTTTTTTATCTAGGAAATCCATTGCTTTTTTTATTTCAGCACATTTTTCATATTGTTCTTTTTTCTCATATGCTTCTAAACTTTCTCCTAGTGTGTGGTGAAAATCTTGCTTGTCAATGGTAATATCATATACAGCATCTTCGTCTGTGCTTATTATACTTAAAGCATGGTGGTGACGTTTTTTACTTTTTAGATTTTTTAATACAGTACTAACTAATGCTTCGTATACTCTAAAATCTTTGGATTGAATTAATTTTTCAAATTCCTCTGCGTTCTGTACTTCAAATTCAGTTGCCATGTTAAAATAATTTTAAAAAGTTAGTATCTATCTTTTTCTCCTTAAGTTTTTGAAACTTCTCGTCTTTTTTAAGCATTTGTGTAGCTAATTTTTCTACATGCTTAGCCTTTTGAGTGTCAAAATCTTTTACAATTTTGTCATGTTTCTTTTTTTTAAGTAGAGGTTTGACTTTTCTCATCAATCATAAATATATGAAAATGAGATGTTACTGGCAAATTATCTATATGAAACTAGATTGTAGGGGTCATCATCGTCTATAGGGTTTTCACCATCTAGACCTAACTCCTTTAATCTTTGCAAATGGTAGTCGTCTAGTTGCATATCTACAGCATCTGTAGTTTTAGTGACTGACTTATTATCTTCTAATTTTTTAATATCTCTTTCAGAAAATACCTCACCTATAAATAAAAAATAACAATTGTAACATAAAAATTCAATATTACTTAAGTTATAGTTTAATTTGTTTTTATCCTTAAAATGTAATATTAAAGGAACTTTATGATCAGTTACTCTATGTTCTGTGAACCCACAATTACCACAGCATTCTTCTAAATAACCCTCAGTTGTAAGTCTATATTTTAATTTATCAGGTGAAAATGAAGCAGGGTTTATTTTACCTTCTATTATATCTAATAAAGCAGGTTCCTTACCACTTGCTCTTAAAAATTTAGGTATGCCTTTACCCTGTTGGTTTTTATGTTTATCAAATAATGTTTTACCTGATTCCTCATCCACATATAGCTTCATATAACGCTTTAAATGGTGGTATGAGCAATTCAGGTACCTAGCAGCTGCTTTAACTGATTTAGTCTTATCCATGGCTGTTAAGCACATATCCTTTGATATGGGTTTAGCAGCTGGCATTTATTTATCTGTTTCTACTATTGTAAATGGGCCCTGTAGATTTCTACCTTCAGTTTTATTTGGAGTTATTTCAGTTTTGATTTTATTTTCCATTTCCTCATATCTCTCAAATTGTTCTTGTGTCATTACTTCTAAATCAACCCATGTATGATCACCTGTTCCTCTCATTACAGGTACTCCTCTTTTAGCTGATACTGTAGAACAGTTTACACAAACATGATAACCTAATTCTCTTCGTTTTAAAGGCATTGGTTCTCCACATTTTGGGCATGCTATCATTTCTAATTTTTCCATTGTTTTTGTTTGATACATATATTAATCTTTAAATAACTTTAATTTTTTACACACATTATATATTTGTAATGGTGTTTTTGCTTTATGTTTTTTACCTGTTTTCTTATCTTCTATAAATTGTTCTTCATCATTTTCTATTTTAGCTCCATTGACATACCAAAACATTACTTCAGCTATTTGATTTCCATAATGTTCATATACTAAATCTTCCATGGTTTGAAAATATAAATCTTCATACATTATAAGATTTATACCATATTCTGTGAATATTTTTTCAGTACGTTCTTGCATAGATACTAATCTATTCAGTAAAGCCAGAAAAAACTTTTTTTGTTTATTTTCAGCTTTTTTTGGGTTTTCTTCCATTTGAAATTTTAACCCTCCAATAGTAATAGATTTCTTTGATTTTTTATCTTTCATATTTAATTAAATCTTTAGAGTAATCTATTATGTTATTAATTGTAATTTTTAAATTACCCAATTCAAATGTACCTATTTCTCCACTATCCTGTATAATAAGATTTAATTGTTGGATTAATTGAAAATCCTGTTGATTAAAACTATTTCCATTAATTTCAACTATTATATCTTTTCCACCATTAAACCAAGGTTGTAATGCTTCTTGTAATTGTGGATTAGAATTAATGATA
>Ga0233432_10006149_pt1 | contig 10299 bp, 12 predicted proteins | sample SI_122_August201_6_FD_179870 | JGI IMG/M metagenome (GOLD analysis project Ga0233432, IMG submission 179870) | Seawater microbial communities from Saanich Inlet, British Columbia, Canada - SI_122_August2016_10_MG | ecosystem: Environmental > Aquatic > Marine > Inlet | place: Canada: British...
TGGTGTAGGCATGGGCGGTCCAAAAGGTATGGCTCCAGGAGCAAGCAGAGTATCTGTTTCTCGCGAGTCTGTTACTGGCGGCATGGGCGGCAAAGTCTATAAGAATATGAGCTAATGGCAAAATCTATATCTGGTGTCGAGCTTAGAGCAGGCACAACTAAACATATTGGTGATAATAGATACGGTCTTAGAGAAGCCTATGATCCTAAAGTAGATGCCGCTACTAAAAAGTATTATAGAGAAGGCGCTCCTGTAGTAGTTACTGAGATAAAAAATCCTCAACAACAAAAGATTACTACAATTAAGCCTGTTAGCTAATGATTGTACCAGAAGTTTTTCAGCGATCTCCGCTAAAGACATTTAAAAAGAAGAAGCCTGCAAAGGCTTCTTCTAAAACTAAATTGGTTAAAAAGAAGAAAAAAGTTAAAAAGACTTAATAGAATTTACTAAGTTTTTTAACCAAGTCTTATCATAAGGAGCACAAATCATAACTTGTGCTGCACTCGTATCAATAATTTTTGATATAATATTATTATGATCTACATCTACACTTACAAAGATTAAGTCATCCATAGTAAGATCAGAGTAATCGTAATCTAAAGCATCCATACATTCAATCTTAATAGCATTTTTAGCAGGGCTTGCTTCTATAAGTTTTTTACTTATTTTAGCTCTACTGCTGTCTATCTCTATTCCTATTTGTTTTATTTCTGGATTTCTTCTATGCAGGTCAAACATAGAATAAGGATACATACCGCTACCTATTAAAATAACTGTTGGATCTTTATCTAACTTAGATAATTGTTTTTTATCTCGTAATGTTCTTAAAATCCATGCATTTCTTTCTGCTTTTTTATATGCCAACCCTAAATCTTGTTTCGCATATAACTTAAGTAGCCTAATTTCATTTTCGGCTACCATATTTTTCCACCTAGCTTCTTCTTTATCTACGTCATCCATTGTGAATTTGCGTGATGACACGTGCCGACTCCTCTGCTCCTGTTAGTTTGAAATTAAACTTGTTAGGTTTTTCTGTTAATACTTTTTTTAATACATCTGATAACTTACTGAACTCAGCGTTATTTACTACTTTGAAAAAATTGTATGGCTCAAAAACATAAGCTCGTACAAACTGTTCCATCTTCCTGCCATTTTCTCTAGGTATAATTATAGAAGGTATTTGCCCTTTAAGTATCTCTGTAGTAGCATTATATCCGCCGTAGGTTATATAAGCTGCACAATGCTTAAGTTTTTCTCTTAAATTAGGAATGTAATCCACTAAATATAGATTATCTTTTTTACCGTTCTTAATATCCATATACCTATTAGCAACCGGCATTACGAAATCATAATCAGGAAACTCTTTTGCTATCCTCATTATGTGTTTAAATAGTAATACACCTTCTTGTTTATTAAGACCAGTACTTACAAATATTTTATTAGTATTACCGATGTGTTTTTCTGGCTGTTTATTATCACACACATATCCTGTATAATATAATTTATCTTTAATATGCTCGATAATTTGTCTACTATTAGCATGTCTATGTCTATCTGCTATAAGCGGTAAGATATTCTCATCTCCATGAACTAGTACTGCTTCTGCATAATATTTACATATAAGATTTTGTGTATAGCTTACCCAATCTTGTAACTGATTATCGTGAGGTTCGTCCCATGGAAAATCTCTTACAGATATTATTATTTTTATATTTCTTTTTTTACATTCTTCGAAGTATCTAATATATTCATGCGCAAATTGATGTCTACAGAAAGGAAATCCCTCACAAACTAGGGTAGTTATGTTTTTAGTATCTAATACTTCTATAAACTTTTTTATTCTAAAGTTAATAAGATTTTCAGACATAATAAATTGAAAAATATTACCATCATTAGGTACTTTATAATTTTTTAAAAAAGATATATGTTCTACTGAATATTCTAATGGCGGCTGAAACAGCTGATCTATAATAATAACATCATCATTATACTTAGCTGTTTCTTCCGCAATAAATTTAATTCTCTGACTATGGCCCAAGCCTTGGTAGTATTGGGTAAGAAAGGCTATCATTCAAATACCTTAGTTAATAAATTCTTCTGCCATTGGAAATATTTTAGAGATTGCTTTACCGCATTCAACAGCAAGTTCCATATGCTCTTGTTGAGTACCGTTAGCGGAACGAAGCTCGATATAATGAATCCAACTACGTAGAGTTCCATTAACATATAAGCGAGATAGCGTATTACCTTCTGGCAATACTGCTCTTGCCTGTTCCTTTGCGATACCGTTTTCTAATGCCCAGTTGTATGCCATCTTAGCAGTTTCAAGTACCGCTAACTGTTTGTTAGCCCATTCGTCTTCGAGAGCTGCGTCTGTGTTTTCGATAGAGTTTTGCCGGTTCTTTGTATCTTGCAGCCGCGCTTCACGAATAACAAACATATCTCCCATGTCTGCAGGATTAGCATAACGTTGCGAGAATTCTTGAAATGAGAACGATCTATGACGTAGTAGTTGTCTAGCTATGTCTCTGGTTGTCTCAACTTCTAAAGTAGCAGAAGCCATTTCTAACGGAGACCAGTGTTTGTGCTTTACTAAGTACCTAATAAGCTTTTCTGCTGTCTCAGAGTTAATTTGGTTAGTAGGATTAGATACTCTTGCACAGAATGCAATTAAGTCTTGTACCGTACCTAATTCGTCTGTATCTTCTACTGGTTGTGTGTATCCAACTAATTTAGCTTTCATCTTTATTACTTTCTATCATTTTATCTACTGTATCTCTAGAATAACTTTCAGAGTATTTATCTAACCTAACATGTCTGCTAGGACCGCGAGGATCATTAGGATTTAACTGTTTTCCTATTTTAGTTTTTATTTTTTGAATATATCCTTGTGATCTAGTTTTCCAATCAATTTTTTGTATCTCAGTAACGTAATTTATTACCATTCGAGGACGTTCGATTACTGAGAAAAGTGCTATCTTTTGAGCGGGCTGTATGATTTGTGCCTGTTCATTTTTATTTTCTATCAGAACCCATATTTCATTCCTAAAGCCGTAATTGAAACAACTAACTCCGTCAGCTACTACTAAGCCTTGTTGGTATACAACAGTACTAAAAGATCTTACTTCGATCTCGTACTTAGGTGAATGAATATGTGGATATATTCCTGCAGGTATAGGAACTATTTTACCTGCAGGAATGGTTAACGGTTCTGATAAAGCTGCCCTAATATAAAAAAAAGTATCTAAAGGGTTATCATCGTCAAAAGCCCACTCTATGCCCATAGTTTTTTCTAGTTCTAACGCTCTATAGCTCTTTTCTATACTTATACTACAGACTGGTGAGTTGTTCAATGTAAGCTGATCCTTCTTTACCTGCTTTAATTGCATCGATACAATAATCCTTTAGATTAATTAGTTTTTCATTTCTAATTAGTCTTTCTTTACCTAGATTTAAGTTTGTTATATACTTAGCTCTACCTTTAATAGGTAACGCTTCTAGTAAGTTATCTAAAGTAAGATACTCTTTAGCTAATGCTTGTGCTCTTTTGGGGCCTATGCCTTCAATACCAATAATGTTATCACTTTTATCGCCTTCTATAATTCTAGACAACATAAATTGGTAAGGAGTTAATTCTAAGTCTTCAAATAGAGATTGTTTAGTTACTTCTTTTCTACCAAACATATTAAAAATAGATATATTATCATCTACTAGTTGTATAAGGTCTTTATCAGAAGATACTATCCAAGTATGATCATAGTCTTGTGATATATTTTGGGTAATCCAGGCTAGTAGATCGTCTGCTTCCACACCTCTAAACTTTAATACTTCATCATCTAATTCATCAGGCAAAGCATTGAGTACTGCAAAAAACTCTTCGTAACGTTTTACCTCGTCTTCTTCTTTAGGCTTTTTACGAGTACCTTTATAGTCTTCAAGCATTTCCATGCGATAATAGCTCTTACCAAAATCAAAACAAACAATAGTTCGTTTTGCTTCGTAAGATTTAGCTAATGATTGAATAGTCCTAATAAAATCTGCACCAAATGAGTTATAGTTAGGTCTTTGTAGCCATCTGTATGATAAGTTATTGGCGTCAATAATGAGTAGGTTGTTGTGATTAACGTAATCTACCTGATTAAGTTCAGCTAGATCATCCCATGTCTTAGTTGTCATTTGTATAATTCCTATATTGTATAACCTATATTACGATATAAATAACAATTAAGCAAGATTAGTTTGCTCTTTTATAGCTTTTAACCAGTCAGATAAAAGAGTTATTTTAAAATGGTGGTCAAAAGCTTTAACCTCAACATAACTATCAACTTGTAAATCATCATTAAATGCTACAAAATCTTTAGAACGATTCCATCTAAAAATAAGCAGAGGTTTCTTATTCATTACTTCTGCTTCTCTAACAGTTTGTGCCCAAAAGCTGTACATATCTGTACTTTTAGCAGTTAATAAGTTATTCCACTCTATTTCTTTATAATGTTTACATTCTATGCAATAAGGAAACCAAGCAGTATCATGAGGCATCCAAATATCACCTTTTAAATAGTCTATAGCCCCACTCAACGGTACTCGCCTAAACTCTTTTCCAAATTCTTTAGTAAGTAGTAGCGCTATTTTTGCTTCGTAAGCGCTACCCTTAATCTTTCCCGTATTAGCCATTAAACCCTAACTTATATTTTTTTATTATATACTCTTTGACTAGATCACTTCTTACGATGTCTTCTATTTCAAATTCTACAAAAGCAAAGTTATTCATAGATTTAAGAATTTGCATAAAATTCTTAATTCCGTCTCTTTCAGAAACTTTAGTAAAATCACTCTGAGTATGATCTCCACAAAATAATATTTTACTATCTTTACCTATTCTGGTAATTATACTATCTAATTCATGGAAGTTCAAGTTCTCACATTCATCCACGATTACTATCGTGTCATTAAAAGTGGTTCCTCTAATAAAAGATGTGCTAATAAAGTCAATACTATTTTGAGCTTTTAAACTCTCGTAAGCATCATTAAAAGAAAAAAGCTCCTCACAGATAGACTTGTAAGGAGCTTCATATGCAGAAATTTTTTCTTCTTCTGTGCCTTTTAGAAAACCCATATCTCTAGTAGGTACTACAGACCTAACTATAGCTATCTTTTTGTAAGAATTGCTAGGGTCTAATACTTCTTCTAAAGCTAGATATAAACTAAGAAAAGTTTTACCTGTTCCAGCTATGCCGTGAAGTAGCAGATTATTATCTTGTCTATATAAGTTAAAAGTATCTTCTTGGTGTTTAGTTTTTGGCTCAAAAGTTCGTAAATTATCTATTCTTACTTTTTTTAAACCTTTTTCTTCGTTTTTAGTTCTTTGGTAATTCTTTAATTTAGTTATTGATCGCGCCATTCAACGCCTTTCTTATGATTATTTGTCTAGTACCCCAGACTTCATAAGTTCATTATAACCCCCTATATGTTTTCCGTCTATAAAAATTTGTGGAATAGTACGAGCATTAGGGACCTGCTCTAGCAGCTGTTCTTTAGTCCATCCGCTACCTATAATTCTTTCTTCATATTCTATACCAGATTTTTTTAATGCATCCTTGGCCTTAATACAAAATGGGCAGAAGTCTTTACTCCATACCACTACTTCCATTATAGATCACCCTCTTTGCGATTTTCAGAGTAATGAGCATCAAAACTACCGCCAGGATACCGTGCTTCTAGCTTACGTACATTTTCAGCTATAACGTCGTTAGGATCGAGACCTAATGCCCGACAACTGTTAATCCAGTACCACATAATATCTCCTAGCTCACGTTTAGCGTGAAACTTAGTATCATCGTCCATAGGTTTGCCTTGAAATACGCATTTCTTTACGATCTCCATGAACTCCCCGCCTTCAGCACTAATACCTATAGCCCCTGTCATTAGTAGCGATGGGTTAATATTTGCATCTGCTAATTCTTGCATACGTGCTGCAGTTACTGTATGGTCGTTACTCGCATCACTAGTTACTGCGAGTACAAATTCCATATATCTATTTAGATCAATCATAGTGAAAATCCTTTAAAGCTGTTTGAGTCTACGTCTTGCTTGGTTCCACCAATCACGTAAGAACTAATTTCTGTTTCTTGAGGAGCTACTTGAACATCTCCTCCACTAATCCATTTTTGTGTCCAAGGTAGCGGGTTTGCTCTAGGTACAGAAAATACTGATTTCATTCCTAGTGCTGTCATTCTCTTATTTGCGATCCACTCTACGTAATCCCCTAATAATTTAGTATTCAAACCAATCATTGATCCGTCTTTAAATAGATAGTCTGCCCATGCTTTCTCTTGTACTACTGCGTCAGTAAACATATCGATACATTCTTGTTCACACTCTTTTGCTATAGTAATAAAATCAGAGTCATCTTGTGGTAATAATTTAAGAATTTGTTGAGTAGATGCAAGATGTAAATTTTCGTCTCTCGCAATAAATTTAATAATCTTAGCATTACCTTCCATCTTCTTTAGTTCTGCAAAAGCCCAAGAACAAGCAAATGATACGTAGAAACGAACTCCCTCAAGAATATTAACACTCATTAGACATAGGTATAATTTTTTCTTAAGACTATATAGGTCAATAACTATATTTTTAGTTTCACGATTAGATGCTACTTGATGAGTACCTTCACCTAATAACTGATACCACATAGTGTACTCAATAAGATCATCATAATACTTACTAATATCTGTTGCGCAATCCATAATTTCTTTAATGTCCATCATTTCATCAAAGATTTTACTAGGATTACTATAAACATTGCGAATAATATGAGTATAGCTCCTACTGTGAATAGTCTCACTGAATGCCCAGGTCTCAATCCATGTTTCTAGTTCTGGAATAGTAACAACAGGTAAAAGTGCTAAGTTTGGCGATCTTCCTTGTACACTATCTAATAAGATTTGTCGTTTCAGATTACTTGTAAAAATATGCTGTTCATGCTCTGTGAGTGCTTTAAAATCTGCTGCGTCCCTAAGTACGTCTACTTCTTCTGGTCTCCAAAAAAATCCTAGTTGTTTATCCGTCAATTTATCAAAAGATTTATATTTAAGCACATCATATCGCTGCATTCCTATTCCTTCGTTGGAATCTAGAAACATTTTAGCTTTAGTATGATCTGAGTTGTTTGTATTTAGTACTGACATTTAATTATCCCTTATAAAACACAGCTGTCGCAGTCTGCTTCATCTTCTATCATAATATCATCTAATTGAGCATTATCCTCTAATTTAGTGATATCAACTTCACCTTGTCCATCAAAAGTATTAAAATAATAAAGCTGCTTACCGCCATATTTATAGAACATTAACAAGTGTTGAATCATCGTACTCATTGGAATTTTCTCTTCTGGAAAATGTTGTGGATTATAGCTAGTATTAACAGATATACCTTGATCAATATACTTCTGTAGCACTGCCATAATTTTCAAGTAGCCTTCAGGAGACTTTTGATCCCATAATAGCTCATATTTAGACTTTAGCTTATGTATTCCCGGTATAACCTGTTTCAGCACCCCATCTTTAGATTGTTTAATACTTACGTAAGCTCTTGGAGGTTCAATTCCATTAGTCGCATTTGCAATCTGTGCGCTTGTTTCTGCCGGCATCAGTGCCATTAGTGTGCTGTTGCGTATGCCTGTAGCTTTAAGCTGCTTTCGCAAACCTTCCCAATCCATACGCTCAACATGTGGTACTAGTTCATCTAAGTCCTTCTTGTATGTTTGATTTGGTGTGATACCGTGACCATACTTAGTTTCCATGTTACCTGGAATTGCGCCTTGTTCTGCAGCTAAATCTGCACTAGCTTTAATTAGATAATAACTCCATGCTTCTGCATACTCATCCAATAATTCTAGATTCGGATTTTCATATCCTGTATCATTTTTTGCTAACCAATATGCTAGATTTATAATACCTACACCCAATGGTCGTCTTCTCATAGTACTGTGTTGTGCAGCTAATACAGGGTAGTTTTGATAACTTAGTAGTGCGTCAAGACCTCTTACAGCTAAAGTACAAACTCTTTCAAAATCATTCGGTTGTTTAATATTGCCCCAATTAATAGCACTTAATGTACATAGAGCAATTTCTCCATCTCCGTCTTTTAAGTCGTTTAAAGGTTTTGTAGGCAAATTAATTTCGCAGCACAGATTTGATTGTCTAATCGGAGCAATATCCTCTATAAATGAACCATGAGTATTAGCGTGATCAACGTTCATTAAATAGATACGTCCTGTATTTTTACGCTCATCCATGAAAGCGCTAAATAAATCTATAGCTTTAATTGTTTTTTTACGAATATTCTTATTTTTTTCTGCTTTTTCATATAACATCTTAAAACGATCTTGATTAGCAAAAAACGCATCATACAGCCCTGGTACATCACTAGGCGAGAAAAGAGTTATATCTCCTCCCGTAAGTAATCTTTCGTACATCAGTTTGTTGAACTGCACACCGTAGTCCATACCTCGCACACGGTTATCTTCTGTACCTTTGTTATTTTTAAGTACTAATAAATCTTCTACTTCAAGATGCCATACAGGATAATATAATGTAGCAGCACCATTTCTAACTCCTCCCTGTGAACATGAGCGTGTTGCAGCTTGGAACATTTTATAAAAAGGTACAACACCTGTGTGATAAGCATCTCCACTCCGAATCGGTGATCCCAGTGCTCTTATTTTTCCAGCGTTTACTCCGATACCTGCTTTTTGACTTACATATTTTACTATTGCAGAAGTGGTAGCACTAATACTATCTAAGCTGTCGTCTGCTTCAATTAATACACAAGAACTGAACTGTCTTTGTGGAGTACGTACCCCAGCCATAACAGGAGTAGGAAGACTAATATCATATTGGCTGATTGCGTCATAATATTCTTTAACCCACTTCATGCGAGTATCTTTAGGATAACTAGCAAATAGAGTAAGAGATATCATCATATATGCCATTTGTGGAGTTTCAAATATTTCTTTAGTAACTCTATTTTGAACTAAATACTTACCTCTCCACTGCTCCATAGCAGCATAAGGAAGAGAATTATCACGTATATGTTTAATATAGCTATCAGCTTTGCTAAACTCTTTTTTAGTATATTGATTTAGGATATCTTCGTCATAAAAGCCAGCTTTTACGTTTTTGTTAACTAATTCTAATAAAGTAGACGGTTCGTACTGTTCGTACACTGTTTTTCTAAGATGATAGTTTATAAGTCTTCCAGCTACCCACTGATAATTAGGAGTTTCTTCACTAATTAGATCAGCAGCACTTTTGATAAGTGTTTCTTGGATTTCTGCAGAAGTAATATTATCATAGAACTGAATTTGGCTATGTAACTCTACTTCACTAACACTGACCCCCGCAATACCTTCACAAGCAAAAGTAACTACTTTATGTAGTTTATCTATATCTAATGGCTCAGATTCGCCATTTCTTTTAATTACGTTTATCATTTAAGCTTCCTTACTGTATGCTACTAATATTATTATTTTTAATTATAGAAATCTTATCTATTAACGGGTGAGTAAAATCATGAGAAATTAAAAACACATTTAAATCATGTTCTTTCTGTAAAACTTCTACAAGTTTTTCTTTACCCTCGTCATCAAGTACTCCTGTTATTTCATCTAAGAATAGTAAGTTAATGCTGCTACCCCCTAATTTAGATAGCAAGCTTCTAATAGCTAAAAGAACAGATGTTTGGATTCTACTAAACTCTCCCCCAGATACTGTTTCAATGGGGGTGCTTATTCCGTTATTAATTACAGTTATATTAAGTTTTTCTTTATCTAGAGTAAACTCGACTTGGAATTGACCATCACTTAGTAAAGATAAGTAATAGTTTATAGTAACTTCTAATTCCTTAGTTAAACTCTCAAGCTTAAAAGCTACAATTCCAGAGGTGCTGAAAGCTTTTTTAAGAATATTTAAAGAAACTGCTTGATCTGATTTAGTTAATATAACATCTTTTACGCTAGTTTGTCTAATTGTAAATTCATTTTTTTGTTCAATTAGAGCGTCTACCTTTGCATTATGTGCACTAACTTGTTTGTTATGATTAATAGCGTCATTTACTTCTTTACTATTTGTACTTGCGGTGGCTTGAAGCTTATTCAACTCTGTTTGTAAGTCTGTTACATTAGGAAACTCTGTAGGAAGTGTGTTATCTATTAACTGAGTTAGTTGTTCAAATCTATTAATCTTAAATTGGTTATCTGCATATTCTTTTTTTAACTGATTAATTTTCTCAACTTCTGCA
>Ga0233432_10006151_pt1 | contig 10296 bp, 6 predicted proteins | sample SI_122_August201_6_FD_179870 | JGI IMG/M metagenome (GOLD analysis project Ga0233432, IMG submission 179870) | Seawater microbial communities from Saanich Inlet, British Columbia, Canada - SI_122_August2016_10_MG | ecosystem: Environmental > Aquatic > Marine > Inlet | place: Canada: British...
GTCATTCTTCTCGGTTCTCTTCGAGTCATTCTTCGAGGTTCTCTTCGAGTCATTCTTCGAGGTTCTCTTCTTGTGGAACTCCTTCTTGGTTCCCTTCGAGTCATTCTTCTAGTTTTATTTTGCTTTTTAATACTTTTTCTTGGTTCTACAATGGGTGGGGGTACTGGACTACTATTTGAAGAAGTATAAATATAACTTGGAAGTTCTAATGTGGTTGATAAACTATTTTGAGGTGTATTCATAGGAAGTCTCGGTTGTTTGGGTGTTATGATTGTTGGGGCTGATTTAGGTGATTTGGATTGTTTTAATGATTTAGATTTTTTTGGTGTTGGTTCTGATTTGGGGGTTGATGGAGATTTATTTTTTGATGGTTTTTTTATTGATCTTGGTGTATTCGGTGGTTTTGGTTCTGATTTAGGTGATTTGGATTGTTTTAATGATTTAGATTTTTTTGGTGTTGGTTCTGATTTTATCTTTTTTGGAGTAATTTCTTTTGTCCTTGAACGTGATTTAAATGTTTTTGGGGGTGTAGATGGTTTTGATTTAATGTATTTATCTTTTGGAAATAGAGCATCAAAATGATTTATTTTTTTTGATTTATCTTTAGTAATTTTATGTAAAATAAAAATATCTTTCATTAAATTGGGTTCATTTTCATTTATGCTAAATTTACTATTAATAAATTCATTTTTATTTTTCTTATATGTAAATATATTTCTTTTTAGTACTTTTGATAATGCATATATTTCAAGTTTTCCAGCACAAGAATCTCCTTTTTTAATATATTTTAAGTATTCATTCATAGTTGAATAATTTTCACTATTATTACGTATTAAATCATGTATTTCTTCTTTAATACTAGTTTTTAATTCTTTTATTCTATGATTATTATTCTTTTTTAACCATTCAACAGTAGATATTCTTAATTTAGTTGAAGATTCTATTAATGAATCATAAAATTTTGGAAATTCAATTTCCCCTTTTTCTAGAGCCAAAATAACCGCAATTGAATTATAAAAACAATTTGGATCTTTTGGAATACTTATATTATAAAAATCAGAATATTTTATTGATTTCATTTAATATAGTAAATATTATAATTTTCATCATTAAATTATAATAATATATATATATATATATATATATGAAAGATAAAAAATTATCAAAAAGAAAATATAAAATAAGAAGTAAAAAACAGAAGCATTCAAGAAAAAGAACGCAGAAAAAAAATAAGAGATCTTTAAAAAGAAAAAATACAAATAGAAGAACTAGACGGAGAAATACAAGAAGAAATATTCATGGAGGGAAAAACCCTTTTCTTAAAAGATTAAGAAAAAAAGCTGAGAAAGCAGCTGAACTTAAAAAACGACGGGAAAAAAGAAGACAAATGCGAGAAGAAAGTAGGTGGGACCCCCTTGCCACGCCCCCTGAATTGGGCGAGTCCGTGGCTTCGTTGATACTGGAGGAGAAGGAGAAGGAGAAGAAGCGAATGGATAAACCGCAAGACGCACTTGTAGAAGAGATGGATATTATAAGTGATATAGATCCGAATGATATTCCTGAAGAATCTGATTTGTCTGGATCTTCTGGATCATCTGATGTGATCGATAATCAGATCCCACTCTCCCCGGCAGAGGAGCAGGCACAACAGCGATTGAATAATAATCTTCCCCACTGGGAACGTAACAGCAACTCACAGAATCACCTCAACCCGCCGAGGACATATTTAAGGCGCAACGTGGGGATGCCGAATGAGCAAGAATATCATCCATGGGTCGGCTCCTGGGTCCCGACGAAAGGAAGAACCACATACTAGTAATTATTATCAATCATTTTTTTGAGAGTTGAAGGACTTAATTTAATATTATTTTCTAATTCAATTTTTTTTAAGAAATCTTTCTGAGACATAGATACATTTTTATATCTTAAATCTAATATATTTTTAACTTGATTATCAGTAAACTTCTTATTTGTAGATATTTTTTTGTCAGCTTTCTTCCAATCTAATATTTTACCGCGACTTGTTTCTTTCCATCCTGTAACAATTAACTCATGATTAGTAACTTTTAAATGACATGATTTACATAACGGTACAAGATTATGTTTAATATTTTTATGATGATGATTTATCATATTATTTTCATCAGCATACTTTTGATCTTTAATATGATGTGTTTCTAAACTTTCTCCTTTTTTAAGACATATTTTACATTCATTCATAAAAACATTTGTATTATATTGAGATAATTTTATATCATTTGTATTTTTTTCTAATTTATTCTGAATTTTATTCGCAAAATTCATAAATTCTAATGATAATCCCATTGCTTCACAAACTTTTAGACCATAAATTGATGGACCGGAACCTTTTTCTAATTTTCTATCATATATAAGTATATCATTAACTCTATCATAATCAATTTTAAGATGAAAAATTTCAAGATTATTTAGTGATTTTACTTCTTCTAATTTAGTTAATTCATGTAAGTGTGATGTAAAAATGAATGATGATTTTCTTTCACAGAGAGTATTTAATCCAGCAGTAATGATTGAAAGGGCAGAAATACTTTCTGTACCCGAACATAATTCATCTCCTAAAACAAGTGAAGAGTCATCTGATCTATTTAATATACTTTTTAATTCTTGAATTTCTACAGCAAAAGAAGATTGAGATCTAAAAATATTATCATTATTTAAAATTCTTGTAAATATTTGTTTATAGGGATAAAATTCAAATGAAGAACATGGTACAAATAAACCTGCTTGAGCCATAATAATATTCAATCCGACTGCTTTCATCAATGTTGATTTACCACAAGCATTTGTTCCGAATAATAGCATTCCGTCTTTTTTATCTTTCATACCTAGATGTATATCATTTGTGATATATTCTGTATTTGTATGTATTTTTTCAACAATAGGATGTCTTATTTCTTTCGCATTTACAAAACTTTTTTCGCTTTGTATAATATTTGGACGATAATATCCATTTTGTATTGATAATTTTGCGTTTGAACTATAAACATCAATTTCAGCTAAAAATAAATAGAAGTTTTTTAAAGAAACATTAAAAGTATTAAACATATAATTCGTTTGAAATTTCCATTGATCTTTATTTAATTTATTAATTTTATCTTGAATAGTGATTAATTTTGAAGATATTTCTTTTGAATAATTTGTAATTATCATTGTGCTTGAACCATCTTTCTTTTTAAATGAAAAATCATCTTTAGAAAATGATTGAATTATTTTATTACTTTCATCTTTTACATGAATTAGATTATTATTGAGATTTGATAATCTTTCTTTAAAAGTAGTTGCTCTTTTATTTGTACAATAAAAGAACCATTGATTTCTTTCATCAAAGTCTAATTTTATACTTGTTTCTGAATTATCTAAAAGTTTTGAAAGTCTCTTTGTGATTTTTATAAGAATAGAATGATAATCTACAGTTAATTCATCGTACATGTCAAGTTCACTATTTATTCCATTTTTTAAGAAAGATCTATCCAGGTTTCCAGATGTTGAAAAGTTATTAAATATAAATGTATTATGAACATAATCATAGAAATTTTTAAAATTTTGGATTGTTTCATTTATATTCATTTTTTCAAGGATTATTTTTTCATTTTCTAAAATATCTAAAACTTTTCGAATATATTCAAATGAAAGGGAATCTGAATAGAAATCATTCGGTTGTAGAAGATTAATACCCATTTTCCTTAAAGATTTTTCTAAATCTGATACTTTCCTTAATATGGGTATGATTTCATTAAATAAATCATCTTTTTTAAAACATTCTATAAAATCATATCTTTCTGTGATAGTATCTGGATTTATGGATGGATACAATAGTCTTTCTTTAAAAAGTCTTCTACCCATAGGAGTTACGCAGAGGTTACATACTGAAAGAAGAGATTCATTTTTACCTTTATAATATGAATAATTATTGATAACATTTAATTGTCTTATAGAATTTGATGTTAAACTTAAGCATTGATTATCATTTAGTATTTTTGGTCTTTCAATATTATTTAGTATATCGGTTCTATGATCTTTGATATATAAAAGTAGGTAAATATAAGATAAGGCTAATTCTGCTTTCATTTCAAGATCAAAATGTTCAAGAGGCGTCATAAGCATGCTGAGATCAAAAATAGATTGTAAGAGTTCATTTTGAAATGTTGTTTTAAGGTAATTTTTATCATTGTAGTGGTTTATTTGAATTGAGTTATGTGAAATATCCCAATTTTGGATAATATCATTTTTAGAGAGTTCAAAATTTTTAAAATGAAAGATAATTTCTGATGGATTATAGAAATTTATATATCTACCTATTTCATCATTCCAGAAATTATCATCATCTAATTTATTAATTACATAATGAAGATAATTCTTACCAGTTGAAAGATCAATTGACGAAATTCCGACAATATACATATCTTTTGTCATATATACATTTTTTTCTATATATAGTGACATTAGATAATGATTTTCTTGTTTATTATAACCATCTATACATGTACCGGGTGAAACAATTCTGGTAACACCCCTTTCTGGATTTGGAGGAGGAGTGATTTGTTCTACAATAACAACTGTATAATTGTTATTTAGTAGAATATTTTCATATTTTTGAATAGACATTAGGGGAAAACCGGCTAAAAGACAATTTGAGTAAGATATTTCTGGTTTATTTTTATTTTGTTTTGTTACTTGTAGGGCATTATTAAGAATATTCTGACATATATAATAAATATCCGGTCCATGATTAATTTCATCATTTATTACAGCAAAAATATTGAAATGACTTCCTGATTGCATCAAAACAATTGTATTTTCACCATATATTTTTGTATATTTATCATGGAAATCTATATATTTCTTAGTATGGTGATTTGGATCCATAAATATTTAATATTATTATGAACAATCATTTAAATAATATTAAATATTAATATTTATTAATATTATGGAGTATGAATATGGTATAAAAAATTTTCCACATGAATACGATGAAAATAATTTATATAATGAAAATGAAACAAATTTAAATGTAGAGGGTATAGTTCATTATGAATTATATTCAATCATGGCATTTTTTCTTTTATTTTTGAGTATATGTTCATCTATAGGATGTAATTTAATTTTAGATAAACGAAAAGAAAATTTAAAAGATAAATTAATTGAAAACAAAGTTGAGAAATATAAAAATAATGATAATTTTAAAATAAAAGATTGTTCAATATGTCTTGAAGGTTATGAAGATGGTGAAAATATATTATATTTAGAATGTGGTCATTATTATCATAAAAAATGTTCTAAAAATTGGTTTAAAGATGGAAATACATGCCCTTTATGTCGTTCTTCTTTTGCTTAACAAAATTTGAAAAATTATATAAATTATTATTATAAATAATAATATATTTGTCGTTATCTCTATACTACAAAAACACCTTAAAGAATGAGTTCAATGGAAGTTGATGGGTTTGAGGTCGTGGAGATGGAATCTGATGATTCTGTATCTATGGAGAAGAATCCTGGACGTTCATACGAAGAATTTATTAATGATCCAACTCCGGTGAAGACTTATCATGTAAATGGTATTTCATATCTACTGAAGAATGCCGTTAACGGTGATAATATCCGCAAGCTCGTCCTCGAACATGGGAACTGTATGACTTGCTATGCTAGAACTAAGAACCTTTTCAGTATCTGTGGACAGGAGGGACCATGTTTCCTTTCTAATGTCCAGAGTGAATACGATGGATGCGAGAGAGCATGTATTCATAAGATTCGTCAAGCAGTTCTAAATGTTAACAAGAAGCTTATCAACCCCACGGTTGTTATCATTGATAAGGATACTTTTCCCGACGTAAAGGACGGTATTGATCCTGAGACAAATCTTCCTTTTGAACATTTTACGATTAAGCCAGATAAGTTCACTACTCCAGAAAATTCAGAAAAGTTTCGGACAATTGCCCGTGACATTATGATTTACAAGGATCGTATTCAGAAGCTTTCCGAAAAGAATGCTGTTCAATCTGTCAAGATGATTTACTATCGTCTTGATGATCTGGAGAGACCTAACCACTGGAAGGGTGTATTTAAGTGGGTCATGGATAACCATAACAGACTAGAAAATTACAACAACCATATTAAGAGTGGTAATCCCTATCTATGGCCAAAGGGAAAGGAAAATGAGATTAAGTTCCTTATGTATTGTATGACAACTGGTCGTATTGATTATGATGGAGAAACAATTGTTAACAAGGACTATAAGCAGTCAAGCAATATTATTGATTTCCTGAGTTACTCAACAATTGAAGATTCACTCAGAGAAATGGATAATCGTAGTAATCCTGAAAATTATATGGTATCTCAACTTTCGAGAAATCTAAAGAAGAATGCAGTAAAGTCTAAGTGGGGTATCTCTATCTCATGGGAAGGAAAGTATAAGGACGATATGGACCTTGAACTTTATTGGTATCATCCAAATTCCGATAGAATGATTAGTCGTATCTATTACGGGGAAAAGATTGCTTTTACTAGTTACAATGGAACCGAATATAAGACTGTTCAAGATTTTGATGCGAATGCTTCTGGTGTCGAGGCAGAACCTTCTGAGAATTTCAGTTGTACTCCATATGGACGATATGTTATTCGTGTTAATAACTACCGTAGAAAGACACATGGTCGAGATATTCCTTTCACAGTAATTATTTCACAGGAAGGTAATGATCCTATCATTATTGAGAGGACATGGCCCCATGACAGACACGAGGGTAATTTCATGGTAATTGGTGAACATACTTTCAGTGAAATTACTTCTCCCGAACTCGTGATGTCTACTAAGGCAGCATCACGGGCGAAGGCAGTCTGCTCAGAATGGGATGAATTCATTGGAGAACCAAAGAGTATTATTCCAACACTAGAAAATCTATCTGTACCCGTACATACATGGGAAAAGAAGAAGAGTTCGTCTAATCCAAGTATTAATAGTCTGACATCTTCATTTATGGATATGGCAGTATCTACAGTTGAAGAAAATGCCGGTCGTTCTAAGAGGCGTAAGGTATATCTTTCAGAGAGAGACAATACTCCATCAAACATTACTGAACTTGTAACTTATCTTTCAACCGGAGAACATACACTCAAGGTTGATTGGAGGAGTTATACTCCTGGATATGTTACTGAAATTATCACAAAGACAAAGGTAACAAAGAGACCATATTCACTTTGTCACTATCCAGAAAAGTATAAGGTACCAGACCGACCTTCAAGTGAGAGACCTCTAAGTAATGCTCGTTTTGATCCATCATGGTTCATCTGGACTTCCTCGAGAGATGTTGATGTTGAGGCTATTATTAAGTTTGGAACAAATTGGTTTATGGTCCTTAAGGGGGCAACTCTTCCAGTAAATAATTCAGATTATCCTCTTGGTGGTGGTTTCCATCCCGGGGCACTAAATCCAACATATCATAATAAGCATAATTATCAATGGACCTTCTGTAATACACGGATTCTCCCTGAACTACCGAGTGGATCAGGAACTCCTATCATCGGAAGTTTCCTAGTTACTAATGAAGTAGAAGTTTTCCTTGATGGAAAGAAGATCCGTATCAAGACAAACTAAAAAAAAATAAATTAATGTTTTAAATAAAGATATTAGTTAGTAATATATTTCTTACATAGTTCTCTATAATTCCAATTTTTTTTAAATGCGATATATTTCAGTAGATTGACATTTTGAATTTTAATGATAATTTCAATATCTTTCAAAATGTCCATATTTGTTTTTTTCTAATTGAAATATTGTAAAAATATTTCAAATTCAAAATATTTTAAGGATAAATAATATATATTATTATGTTATTAAATGATTACATCATTACCAGATGATATTACAAATAATATTATAAAGATGAATTCCGGATTATCTGATGGATATCATCAATATATGGAAATAGATATTAGAGAAATAATTAAACTAAGAAATGTGAATAAATATTTTCGTAAAATAGTAGATGATATTAATAATTTATGGGATTTTAAAGGTAATATGAAAGGACTTCCTGAAATATATTATAATCGTGTTTATAAAAATAAAACATTAAAATGGAGTGATTATAAATATAATAGTTGTTTATCTATTGATGAACAAATAACAGAATTATGTAAAAAAGGTACATCGAGAGAAAGTATAGGATGGTTATTTAAGAATAATATATATCTGAGTTTAAAAAATATTAAATATTTAATAATAAATAATCGTGTTGATATTTTAGAAGATTCTCTAAAATATAAAGAAAATAGAGATATTATTTTTAATAGATTTCATTTTGCCCAAGTATTAGATAATACGGATGATATTTTATCTGGAAAAGAATGTCTTCATCCTTTAATAGTTGCAGGTAATAATGGTAAAATAGAAATAATTGAATTATTAATAAGAGTAAATGGTGCTTTTATAATTGAGATACCAACTCTTCTTGAATGTTCTATAAAATATAATCATGAAATATTATTATCATATTTAGCTACAAATTATTATGAAATATTATCTGAACATATACAGAATAAATTATCGCAAATTATTAATAGAGTTGACAAGTGTGAAGGAGTAATGTTTTATTTACTGAATAAAAAGAATTATTCTATAAATCAAAGAGTATTAACTGGTTGTATAAGTAAAGGTTACACTGAATTATTTATTTATTGTTATAATAGGATTAATATAAAAATTAATCAAATTGAATTAATATCATCGTGTATACATTATAATAATGTTGATATTTTGAATTTTATAATAAGAGAAGTCGGTGTTATAATATCACCTGAGAAATTTTCACTATATTTTAATAAGAAAAGAACTTATACACGAGATTTTATAAGTAATATAGTGAATTATCACAAAGGATATATAAAAGAACAATCTAATTTAATTTATCTTTCTATAAAGTATGAAATACATAATTTATTGATTAAAAATTTAATATTTCATAATTATCATTTTAATAATGATGATATTATCTTAGCTATAAATATGAAAAATTATGATTTAGTAGAATATATGTGTCAAAAAAGATTAAATAAAATAAAGTAAAAAATAATATTTGTATAATTATTATGTCGACATATTTGAATAAAATCATAGAAAGAGTATATGAAAATACCGAGTCTACAATAAATCCTGGTATAATTATAGCATCTCCATCTGAAGATCCTCCATATAAATTTCATTGGATTCGTGATTCAGCATTAGTAATGAGAATATTTATTGATATGTACAAAGATACTAAAGATCCAAAATATTTTCAATCAATAATAAATTATATTGAAAATGAATCAAAAATACAAAATTTAAATACTATTTCTGGTTTAGGTGAACCAAAAATAAATGTAGATTGTACTCCGTTTAATGGGTCTTGGGGAAGACCTCAAAATGATGGACCTGCTTTACGAGGTATTATTATGATTAAAATAATTGATTTATTTAAATATAAATATAGTGTTTTAATAAATAATCTTATAATCCCAATTATTTTAAAAGACTTGAATTATATTGTAGATAATTATGATAAAGTATCTTTTGATTTATGGGAAGAATATAAAGGATGGCATTTTTATACACGGATCGTTCAATTAAAATTTTTAAAAGATTGTATAAAAAATTATGAATATTTAAATAAATCATTTGATTTAGAAAATATAAAAGATGTTTATAGTAAATTATTAGAAAGTACAAAAGATCATTTAAATGGAGAAAGCATAATTTCTTCTTTTGATGAAGATGGTAAAATTATTAAATATGAAGATTCAGCAAACATACTAGCATTTTCACATATAGATTATGATAAAGATATATTGGGAATATTTAAATTAGAATATGTGAAACATACTTGTGATGAATTATTAAAATATTTTAGAAATAAATATAATGATCCCGAATTAAATTTGATTGGTAGATATAAAAATGATAAATATTATGATGGTCAAATATGGATAATTTGTAGTTTAGCACTTGCCCAGGTTTATACTAAGATGTATATAAACCGAAATATAAAAAAAGATCGTTCTCCTATGCATCGAGCTAAATCAAATCCTACAAGTGATTATTTTATAGTATCAAATAAAATATTGGAAAGAATATTATCATTGGATTCTGATTTTATATTACCCGAACAATTTAATCCGAATAATAATATATATTATTCTGCTAAAAAGTTAACATGGAATTATTCAGAATTATATATTGTAATTAAAATGTTAAATTAAAATTTGAAATTGTATTATTAT
>Ga0233432_10006155_pt1 | contig 10293 bp, 8 predicted proteins | sample SI_122_August201_6_FD_179870 | JGI IMG/M metagenome (GOLD analysis project Ga0233432, IMG submission 179870) | Seawater microbial communities from Saanich Inlet, British Columbia, Canada - SI_122_August2016_10_MG | ecosystem: Environmental > Aquatic > Marine > Inlet | place: Canada: British...
TTTTCTTCAGCCCATTTTTCTAAATCATAATCTTGTATAGATGCTGTTAATTGAACAGATCCTTTATGCCAATCTACATTTCCTCCAGTTCCAGCTTCAACACCATACTGTTCAGCCATTTGGATAATACGACCTAAATTAGGAACTACTACCGTATTTTCAATATCCATTGTAGAGCTATTTGCTCCTTCAAGAGTTAAATAATTATCTCTAACCTTATAACCATATAGCTCATTAGCATATACAGTTACAGCTTCTTCTAATGCCGTATAAAAATTATACTTCTGTAATTCGATATCCACTAAAGGATAACCTAATCTTTGGGCTGCAAATTTTGCAAATTTATCTGCATCTATCTGAAATTCAGGATCATTATCATAAAATCCAAAAGGTGTATCTCCTGGTTGGAATGAACTAGATCCGGGCCATATTGGTATGTTTGCCATATTTTTTTCTTTTATACGTTATCTGAATTAACTACTACATACTCTACATCTACTCTTTCACTAATAGCATACATTGAAATAAATTCAATATCTTGACCAAAGAAACCATTAAAGTTACTTCCTGTAACTTGAGGTCCTGAAAACATAAGTGATGATGTTGGTAATAAATTCATTGTCCAATAACTTCTATCTCCATTTTCTGTAAAATCATTTAATGTTAAGGTAAATACTGCGTTAGATGCATTTCCTATATCACTTCCTGTTACTGTTAAAGTTTCTCCTACAGAATAACCTGACCCAGATGTTGCAATTGTTGCTTGAAATATATTTGTTTCTACATTACTTGAACCTAATGCTGTTAAAGTTACTTCTGAAGAATTTTGAATATCTGATGGTTGGAGAGTTGAAGTATAATCTGAACCTACAGTTCCAAATCCTATATTAGTTAATTCAGCTTGGGTAATAGTAATTACTTGACCAGATTCATATTCAGTACCTATATTACTTGGTATAACTGTAGAAATTACACCTCCAACTGAAGTTACATTAACTGTTGCTCCATGTCCTGTAGAAGTATAAATAGCTATTTCTCTTGTTATATCATTTGACACTGTAGGAGTTAAACCATTATTAGTTAAAGCTGCTCCATTTATTAATTGACCAGTACCTAAATCTCCGGCTGCTATTGTTAATATATCTCCAACAACATATCCTCTTCCTTTATTTAAAACTGTTATAGAAGAAACTGTTGGTGTCTCAGGATTAGCTCCTGTTACTACTGCAGTTGCTGTTGCACCTGTTCCAGTACCCCCTGCTAAAGAAACAGTGTAGGTACCTGTGGCACAATTTGTAGCATTGGTAGTGATAAGTAATGAATTCCCTACGATTAATGACGATGAAATATCGATATCTAACGTTATCCCAGACCCACTAACACTAGAAGTTGTTGCTACCCCAGTATATAAACCTTCTACTCCTCCTACACCCCCACTAGTATAAGATGATGTTAAATCTGTTCCAATAATTCCTGAACCATCTGGGGATTTTGATGAGGTGAATGATACTGCTAAATTAGCTGTATCAGATAAATTAGAAATTCTAACATATTTTAAACTACTTGATGGAAATGTTCCTGCACTAGGATCTACACCATTTACATTAATTAAATCAATAGATGAAGTTGCTGGGATTGTTACAATTCTTCTATCTACATTAGTAATATTACCTAATGTATAAAAAGTTTCATTTGTAGTTTTTATTCCCTTAACTACATGCTCTTCCTTTATTTTAGTTTGGAAAGATGTGGGTGTGATTATTGAAGCCATTTAGTATTTTTGTTATAAATATTAGAAAAATTATTTCCAATTTAAAATTCAATAAAAGCATTATATTTTTATTTTTTTGAACGACCAGATGTGCCTGAAGATCCTAATTTTATTCCTTGAGCACTTGCTTCTTCATATACTTGAATTAAATCATCTACAATTGGATCTCTATGGTTTTGGAATAATGTTATACCAACTGCATTTTTGATAGTACGCATTGCCTTATATAAAAACCTAAACCCAGATTCTCGTTTGGATTTTAAATCGGTTTGATGATCATCACCACATATAATCATTTTAGAACGTAAACCAATTCTAGTTGCTATCATTTCCATTTGGTCATGGGTTACATTTTGAGCTTCATCTACGATTATACATGAATCTAAGAATGTTCTACCTCTCATAAATGCTAAAGGTACAATTTCAATTTTACCATCTTCAATAAGTTTTTCTATTTTTACTTTATCATATAAAGCAAACATATTTTGATAGATTGGTTGAATCCATGGATCCATTTTTTCTCGTAAATCACCAGGTAAGAATCCTATCTCTTCTTTCGATACTGTAGGTCTAGTAATTATAATTTTTTCATAATGTCTTCTAAGGAGACCATCTAATGCAACTTGAACTGCTAATAATGTTTTACCCGAACCTGCTTTACCAGCTAGCATCGTTATGGTATTTTCTAATATTTTAGCTTTAGCTTCTTTTTGTTCTTCGTTTAATGTAATTTTGAATTTAATGGGGTTTTTCACTACTCTTTGTTTTCTATGAACTTCATCTGTGTGAGGTTTCGATGCCATACTTTTCATATTTGTTTATAATAACTTTTTATCAATTATACATATTGAAAAAAAAAGCCCCGCTTGCGCGGGGCTTCTTAAATTAATAATCTAGGTTAGATTAGATAGAGTTTAAACCACTAACTAAGATCTTACCATAGAATTCTGGACGAACCACTTTCTTAGCGTAACGTGTCAATAGACCTTTACGTGGTGTGAAAGTATCTGGATCGTAAACCATTGGAGTCATGATTAATGGAATGTATGGAGCGAATACTGCACCTGCTTCCAAGAATTGACCACCTCTGAATCCCATTAAAATGGTATTTTCAGTCATGTATGGGTTTTTGTAAACTGTGTATCTTGAATTGATAGCACCTGCTTTTTGTACACCAAATGCATAAGAAGCTTTGCTTACATCACCGTCAGAGTTACTAGCGTATCCTGGGATTGATTCCAAAATAGTAGCTACTGTTGGAGAACATACTAAGAAATTAGCACCACCTCTAAGAGTTTTCTGGTGAATAATGTTACTTAGTTTTTGCATTTTAGTTCCTAATGTTTGGAACCATTGTCCTTGTGTATTGTAGAAACCAGCAGTATCTTCAAACGCAGTTCCTGCAGCATTAATAGTGTTGTTATTAATAGCTGACCAGAACTCAGTTCCAGCACTTGCAGACTCAATCAACATATCCATGATTTCAAGATCAATCTCTAAAGAGATATACTCACTCATGATTGAAGTTAATTCAGCTTCAGCATCTAGAGAATGGTAAGCGTTTAAATCTTGAGCGAACTCAGGAGTCCAAACAGCTTTCAGTTTTCTAGTTTTAGCTACGATAGCTTCACTTCTCATCTGAACATTAATTTCTGGAATTTCAAATGGTGTTGGAATTGCATTGTTAGTGTTCAAGTTAGTATTTCCTGCTTCAAAATCACCTCTTTCGTTATCAAGAGTTTGAAGTACATACTCAACACCTGCTTCACCAGCATCTTCGATATCATCTAATAAAGATCCAGTTGCAATAAATACAACATTTTCTCCAACTAATGAAGTAAAAGCTGATTCTTGAACACCAGGAACACCTGTTCCAAGAGTAGCTCCATTGTGAAGTTGGAAAGCTCTAACTGCTTTAGTATCAAAGTTTACTAATGATGCAGTTGGGAATAATACTTTCTTGTACTCACCAGCAGCTGCTGAAGCAGAGAAATTAGAATCGAAATTCATATCTACCCAATCAGCTGAAGCTGTAGTAGCTGTAGCTGCAGATGAAGTATCGTTAATAGAATAACTAAATCTACCAGCACCATAAAGACCACCTGTAGCACCGTTTCCGAAAGGAGCGTTACCATCTTGATCACCGTACATTGAATCACCTGAAGTGAATGGTGATTTTGAAGTTCCATATTGGAAATCTAGATAAAATACTAGACCAGAAGGTAAATTCATTGGTTGAACCGAAACGAATTCTTTCGCTGCGATTTGACCAAATACTTTACGTACTAATGGTAAAGCTACTCCAGCCCATTGTGCACCTGTACCAGCGCTAAATGTTCCTGAACCTGCACCACCACCTGTGTTTGATTCCTCAGTTACTAATTGCTTAGCCTGATTTTCTAGGATCATAGACATATTGTTTTTGTCGGTTTCGCCTTCGATACCTTCTAACAATCCTGTCTTTCCCCATTTGTTGGCTAACCTTGCAGCATCGCTTTGCAATGACTTGTAAGGATTAGCACTTTCTAAAAGAGAGTTTAAATGACTCATAATAATTGTTTTGTTTTGTTTTTTTTGTTGTTAAAATTAAATTAAATAATACCTGCTAATTTTTTAAATCTATTAACCATTTCATCTGATTCAACAATTGGTCTTTTCTTAGTTACTTTTGGAGTAATACTAGTTTTAGAAGCTCTTCCGATTACACTTTCGTTTACTGTTTTCTTTTTAGTAACGAGGTTTTCAGAAATAGTAGAATATACTATTTTTGCTTCTTTAACTGTAGTTGCTTTGTCAAATGCACCTAATACTTTAGCCTTTTGTGACTCAGTTAAGTTTTTAGATTTGAAGATTTTGTTAGCGTAGAGAAGTTTAGCATTCAATAAGTTAATTTCATTGAGTTCTGATCTTAATGTTGCAATAACATTCATTGCTTCATCTAAATCTTTCTTCATTTCATACATCTCATCATCACCTTCTTCTACTTCTTCTTTTGCTTCAGAAACGTCTACAGAAACTTCTTCGTCATCTTCGACTTCGATTTCTCCTTCATCGTTTACTTCAACATCAACGTCATCTTCGAATGATTCACCAGCTTCTAATTCGCCAGCTGAAACCATGTCTTCAATTACGTCTTCAATAAATGCTTTAAGGTCGTCTTCTGACATATCTTCAAGGTCGATGTCTTCATCTTCCTTGTCTTCCATGTCTTCTTTCTCGTCTTTTTCTCCGTCTAAGTAGCCTTCTTCTTCAGCATCAGTACGTTCGTCCTCTTTCAAGTCCTCTTTTTCGTCCTTCATACCATCCAAATAGCCTTCTTCTTCGGCGTCTGTACGAGCGTCTTCCTCGAGCTCATCTTTTTCTAACTCTGCTAAAATTTCGTCTAAGTCCATGTCTTCATCCATTTCTTTTTCTTCACGCATTTTTTCAGTTTCTTTTTCGGCTTTATTATCACCTTTTAAACCTTTACGCATTACGGGATCTGACATTTTCTCTTCCATCTTTTCAGCATCGTCTTTGCCTTCGTCCATCTCGTCGTAGCCTTCATCCATATCTTCTTTATCCATTTCCTCTATTTTACTAGCGAACATAGATTGTAGTTGTGGAGTAAACGCTTCTTCAAGAGCGACTTTGGCATTTGCTATAGCTGATTCTTTTACAGCTTTAGCATCGGCAATAGCCTCTTGTAAAAATTGTCTGTTCATTTTCCTAAAATTTGTTTTTGGAACTACGTTTATTCAAGAAACGTAATGGGGATTATAATTTGATTGATGTCATATCAGAAATGACATATTATGTTGATACGTATGGAAAAATATCTTAAAGTCGCAAAGGAAAATAAAAGCCCGCTTTCGCGGGCTTAGGTCTTAGGATACTATCCTAAGGGGGGGAGGGTTATATAATCGGACATTGTCCGTTGGAGCAAAGTATTTCGGATATAATAGAATTAACTTTTTTATAATCTGTTTGTTTAGAAAAATCTAAACCTTCATTTACTAAATGCATAAACGAATCTGGGTTTGATGGTGTTGATACGAAATCCCAACATAGTAATTCAAAGTCATCTTGTACTTCCATTACTTCACCCATTTGTTTAAGTGAACCCATACCACGAGATGAAACACCTACTGTGATATTTGATTCAATTAATGCTTTTAGGATATTTCCTGATGGTGTAGGTAATATTTCAATTTTACCCATTACATTATCTCCATCCCACCACATATCAGAAATGTTATGTGATACATTTTTTAAGTTAATTACTGAAGATTCTGGGTGGTCTAATTCACCCATTGCTCTATTTTCTTTAACTAAAGGCATGTATTTATCTATCTCTCTTTCCCATAAATCTCTAGAGTAATATCTACCATTACCATTTTTAACCTCTGCTGTGGCTAAAATACCTTCAACTAAAGGTAAACCTCTGTCGGATACTTTACCTTCTGTTAAAAATACAGGATTTGCCTTAAATAAATGAGTTTCGGTTAATAATGCTGACATATTAGTCTTCGTTTTGGGTTTCGTCTACTATTTCTTTCTTTGTGTAAGATTTACCACACATTTTTTCATACAATTTTTCAATACCAGCTTTTCTTTTTTCTAAAAGCTTGATTTCTTTTTGCATTTCTTTCATTTTCTTTTTATCTACTAATTCAGATAAACTTTCATCTTCTGATACCATAGATAATCTTTCATTTTTACTTGAAATTATTTCTTCAAGGGCTTCAATTTGTATTTCTAAAGTAGCAATTTTACCATTTTTTTCAATTTCAGATAATTTAGAATCTGTCGTTTCTTTTTTTACTTTTTTAGCTTTAGGTTTTGAAGGTGCTTTTTCTCCTAATGGCATACTTTCCATTAAATCTACTAATGATATCATTTTGTTTTCTTTTATTTCTAAATAACCTGTACCTACATCTCCTTTAGGAAAATCTTTTTTAGTAGCTTCTCCATATCCACCACCTTTACCAGCATCTTTAATCATTTTACCTTTACCTAAACCAGGTAATTCTTCTTTATATCCAATTCCTTCAAGACCAAATTGAGCATCTTCAACATAAAATAAAGGATTTTTCTCTAAATTCTTTTTTACTATGTCTTTTAATTCTTGCTCTGTTTTATCTGCATTTTTAGGATTTTTCATTTCTGTATAATAACCACGAAGAAATTCTTCGAAATTCATGTTATTAATATCATTTTCATCTTTATAATCATACCCAGCAGTTTCCATGTCAGTAACTTCCTTAGTAGGTTTTTTCTCTACTGCCTTTGCTTCCTCAGCTACTAAATTCATATTTTCATCAAAGATAGAAAACCAATTTGGTTTAGTATTTTTAACTGAATTTCCCATACCTAATGAGATACCTTCTGTAATTATATGTCCATGTTTTAGACTAGCTACAGTTTCAGTCAATGTAGCTGCATTGCGAACTAAGTTAGGAAACTGTCTTTTAGCAGCTTTCATAAATACTTCTTTATTTCCTTTTCCTTCAGAAATTAAATTGTACTGTTCTTGTAATGTTTTTTGTTTCATTTTATTCTTATTTTAATAAGTCTTTTATATCCTTGACGTAATCTAAAACTAAATCTGTTGGTTTCACTACAGAATACGATGATTCATTATCATTATAATATTCTACAGTTTCATTTTTAGCATTGCTTAACATTTTATAAATATCGTTAAGTTCTTGCTCTATTTGATCAAATGCAGCTATTCTTTTTTTTTGGAATTCACTTGCACTTTCAGCTTCAAATAATTGCTTAACTTCTAATCCAGATCCCTTCTGAACATAGTTTCCATTTTTATCTTTAGGTACTAATTTATACTTAAATTGTTTAACATAAGCATTATCTTTAACCCCATCTTCACTTGCTTTGGGACCTGGGCCTAAATCAGCACCAATTCCTTCATCAATTTTTTTCTTTTTTTTCTTAAAAGCATAAGGTGTAGCATATTGCATTCCTGTTCCACCTGAAGATGAAGCAGCACCTGCTCCTCCCCCAGTTGTAGACATTTCTTCTAATTGTCTTTTTATTTCATCATATTGATCAGGATAATTTTTTCTTAAATGTGATCTATATTGATTAAACACATCTTTTAAACTACGAGCAATATCTTTAATATTTTGATCTTTTTCTGCCTCATCAGTAGTCATTAATATTTTTAATGCTTTAACAGCACTAGACATTTTTTCTAATGAAGTACCAAATGAAGCTAACTTAATAATATCGTGACCAACAGAATTAGTTTCTGGGTCTATTGATGATGTTTTAAAATAAGTATCTAGATCAGCAGAAAAAAAATCAGTATCTTTTACAGGACCATAAGCTGCCTCTAATCGTTTAATTAAAGAAGGTTTTACATCTTTAGGTTTTAATATGTTTGAAGTATCGATCTTAGCCATGTGTTGTAGTAAGTTCTTCTAAAAGATTATGGTATTGGAGTAAATCAACTAAATGATTACTATTTACTTTACATCTTTTATCTAATTCAACAATTAATTTAGAAACTTCTTGCAACTTAATTTTAATTGCTTCATCTTTAGTTCTAGCAATTTCTTCTGTTAATTTAGTTTGAATATATTTAACTTCAGAATTATAAAATTCTTTTAAACGTGGAGTAGAATCTACGGATTCAATAAATTCTTTAAGTATGTGTTTTTGTCTATTGTTTAAATCTACATACTTATCATTAAACTTCTCTAACATAATTTTATATGTTAGTGTTCTAAGATCTTTATCATAAGATTTAAATTCTTCAATAACATTTTCTTTAACTTCATTTCTTTCAATTGGGGAAGTTGTTAAATATTCTAATAATGTTACTTTATTGTCAATAATTTGATTTGGATCTGTGCCTGTTTCTTTATTATATGATTCAAATAAAACATATAAAGCAGCTTGGGCCTTATAATCATGAAGTTTGGTTTGAAATAAATCTTCTACATTATAATGTTCCTTAAGTTCTTTAATAAGGTTATATTTTTCTTTTCTTAATCTAGTACGATTAAGTTTTTTGGATGATTCAACTACAGTATTTAAAATAACATTTGCTTTTGATTCACCAATGTTTTTAGATTTAAATACAGTCTCATATAATTTATATTCTTTCCCTAACTCAGAATTAACAAAATATTTTTTTAATATTTTAATTGCTGGGGAATTTGCTCCAGATAAAGTATCCGCTGTTATTCTTTTTACTAGTACCTCAAATAGGATACCAGTGTTTTTGAATTTGGAATGTTTTATATACATCAATACTTATTTTTTTATAAATATACTAAAATTATTGCTCTTTGATATTTGATTCATCTAAAAGTGAATCTCCTTTTTTATCTTCTTCAAATACTAATTGTTTTTTATTAGAAGTTGGCATTGAAATATTTTTTAACATTGATTGATGTTTAAGAAAATAAGTATTTTCTTTTAATTTATCATTATCATTGTAATCCTTTTTCATACCATCTCTACCTAATCTATCTTTACCAAAATTATCATCTTGAGTATTTCTATTAGATACTTTTTCTTTAGGTCTTCCTAAATCAGGAGCATCCTTATCATATCCTTTTGGAACATTATTTGGGTCTGAATCCATTCTACCTTTACCATACAGTGAAGCTAAATCATGGGGAGTTCCATATGATTTACCAGTTTCAACTGGGTCATTACCTTCAGCTTCAATTTGGTTAATTCTAAATTTACGTTTAGCATCTTCTCTAATTAAATCTCTATAATCATCATATTGATCTTCACTTAAGTGGAATAGATGATCATAAATAAAATCAGTTGGGAATAAATTAGTTTCAGTCATTTGAGCAGCTAAATCCATTTTTTCTTTCATTAATGCTACTCTCTCTTGATCATAAATGATTGAAGGGTTAGTTAATGATAAAGTAAAATTAGATAATTGTTCATCTTTGTACCCTTGAGTATATAAATGGACTAATGCAATCTTATATAATTCTGATGTTATAATGCGTTGAATACGTTCAATTGTGCGAGCAAAACGAATGTCTTGAGCTGCTAATGTTGCTTTACCATCCGTATTTTCATCATAACCCATAAATGCTTTTGGTACTTTAAGAGCAGCAAATAATTTATCTCTTAAATATTCAACATCTGAAATTCCATCCCATTGTAACCCATTTGCACTTTCAATTTTAGTACTTGCATCATTACCTCTAACAGGAATAAAGAAATCCTCAAGTGAATTTTGCATATTATATTTTAGGTTATATTCACCTGTTTCTTGATTTACATATGGTGTACGTTTCATTTTGGAAACTGTTTTTTCCATAAATGCATCTACTTCATTTGGAGGTATAGATCCAACATTCATATAAAAAATACGCTTTTCAGGAGCACGAACAATTCTATGAATTAACATAGCATCTTCCATCAATGTGTATTGTTTAAATAATTTTCTAGCTGGTTCAATATATGATCTACCATAAGGTAGGAAATTCATATCTGTTAATAAACGGAAATGAGCCATTTCATAATTGTCAAATATAATACTCCTA
>Ga0233432_10006156_pt1 | contig 10293 bp, 10 predicted proteins | sample SI_122_August201_6_FD_179870 | JGI IMG/M metagenome (GOLD analysis project Ga0233432, IMG submission 179870) | Seawater microbial communities from Saanich Inlet, British Columbia, Canada - SI_122_August2016_10_MG | ecosystem: Environmental > Aquatic > Marine > Inlet | place: Canada: British...
TGGAGGTGGCGGTTCTGAACAAATAAATGGGATCAATTTTGTTGGTCGTCTTTTGGAAGACACGCCCGCGCGTGAGCTGAAATCAATGGCTGACGAAATGAAACAAGGGTTGGACAATGCCGTGATTTGTCTGGTGGCCACCGATAGTGGCAAAGCGTCGATTGTTGTTGCTGTGACCGATGATCTGGTTGCTACAAAGAGCGCTGTTGATCTGGTGCGTGTTGGTTCAGCCGCGCTTGGTGGCGGGGGAGGCGGTGGCCGCCCCGATATGGCACAAGCAGGCGGGCCGAATGCGGATGATGCTGACGCCGCGTTAAAAGCGGTTGCTGCTGCGCTGTAGGGCTGGTTCAGATATTGGACAAATAAAAACCGGTGCCTAGGAAGACGCCGGTTTTTTTTTACGGTGTTAAGGCTGGTTTACGACATGGCCTTTTGCAAATTCTGGTCGATTGCATCAAGAAAACCATCAGTGTCCAGATAAGGCTGTTCAGATGAAATCAGCAAGGCCAGATCTTTGGTCATCTGGCCTTTTTCAACAGTATTGATGCAGACCTTTTCAACAGTGTCAGCAAAAGCTGCAACATCAGGTGTTTCGTCAAATTTCGCCCGATAGCTGAGGCCGCGTGTCCAAGCAAATATAGATGCAATCGGGTTTGTCGATGTGCTTTTACCTTGCTGGTGCTGGCGATAATGCCGTGTAACAGTGCCGTGCGCCGCTTCGGACTCAACTGTTTTCCCATCAGGCGTCATCAACACGGATGTCATCAGACCCAGTGATCCAAATCCCTGAGCAACGGTGTCTGATTGCACGTCGCCGTCATAGTTTTTACATGCCCAGACAAAGCCACCATCCCATTTCATAGCACAGGCAACCATGTCGTCGATCAGACGATGTTCATAGCTGATACCAGCAGCTTTGAATTTTTCCTCAAACTCGGCCTTGAACACCTCTTCGAACAAATCTTTGAAGCGTCCGTCATAGGCTTTGAGAATCGTATTTTTGGTCGAAAGATAGACGGGCCAGCCAAGATCAAGTCCGTAATTCATACATGCGCGGGCAAAGCCACGAATGGAATCATCTAGATTATACATCGACATGGCGACGCCGCCTGATGGAAAGTCAAACACTTCACGGGTGATAGCAGGACTGCCATCGGCAGGCTGAAAGGTCATGGTCAGCTTGCCTGCACCTTCGGTAACAAAATCAGTGGCACGATACTGATCGCCAAAAGCATGACGGCCAATGACAATCGGGCGTGTCCACCCAGGGACCAGACGCGGAACATTCTGGCAAATGATCGGCTGGCGAAAGACAGTGCCACCAAGAATATTGCGGATCGTACCGTTTGGCGACCTGTACATGCTTTTGAGATTGAATTCTTTAACGCGGTCTTCATCAGGCGTGATTGTCGCGCATTTTACGCCAACACCATATTCCTTAATCGCATTGGCCGCGTCGATTGTGATCTTGTCGTCAGTTTCGTCACGCTTTTCGATGCCAAGATCATAATATTTGAGATCAATATCGAGATAGGGGAAAATGAGTTTGTCTTTAATTTTTTGCCATATGATGCGAGTCATTTCATCGCCATCTAATTCGACTACGGGTGTCTTTACCTTAATGCGGGACATACTAATCTTCCTTAAATTTTTTGTGGGCAAGGGGGTTATCACATACCGTTTTATGTTTCACAAACTGTGCCCTGTAAAACTGTCGCTTTTTTAAGCCCAGAACGGATAAAAAACAAGTGTTCAGGGTTTATTTGACAGTTTCAATGCCTGGCGCGTGCAACTATTTTATACTCAATCTTATTTTCAGGTGAATTTATCTAGGTGATGCGCCAGATCATCAAGATTCTGCGCCACCTCAAAATGTTCGATATGGTCATTATGCATAAAGTCACTGTCAATCACTGACTGGAACAGGGCAAGCAGGTGATCCCAATAGCCATTCTGGTTCAGAATGATGATTGGTTTGCTGTGCTGTTTAAGCTGGCGCCACGTGATGACTTCCATAGTTTCATCTAGGGTGCCAAGCCCCCCTGGCAGAATGACAAAGGCTGAGGCCATATCATACATCATGGCTTTGCGTTCATGCATGGAATCAACAACATGCAGATCTTTGACATCAGGATGTCCGATTTCGATATTGTTCAAAAAATGTGGAATGATACCGGTAACATGGCCATTTGCCGCAATCGTGCCATCGGCTACTGCGCCCATCAGCCCCATTTTACCGCCACCATAAATAAGACCAAGGCCACGAGTGGCCAGCATTTTGCCAGTTTCAGTCGCAACATCGCGGTAAATAGGATTATTGCCGTTGGCGGCACCGGTAAATACGCATATTTTTTTCATGAAGGCATCCTGTTGATCAATGGTAACTACGGTATGTATTGAACCTATAGTAATTTAGGATTACGCTTAAGTTGTAATTATCACAAAGATGGAATGTTGAACCGTGCGGCTAAAGATTTTCTTGTTAATTTCGGTGGGTGCCATTCTGGCTGCCTTTGCGCTTGGTTGGGTGTTTCTATCTGACGACAACACCACGGCGGTAGAACCGCAAAGCGAAGAAGTTGTTGAAATTCCTAAAATTGAAGGCGAAAAAGCAGCGCCAGATAAGACGGGTGAAGCAGATGTTTCTGTAGCCACATCTGGAACCACTGGCGACCAAAAGGTCGATGATACATCAAGCCAGATTAATGATAAGCCAAGTCTGGAAATAGACATCGCCCGGGTAAAGCCCGATGGTGCGGCTGTTTTTGCTGGTAAGGCAGCGCCGAATGCGAAAATCCGTGTGTTCGAAAAGGATATTTTGCTTGGTGAAACGGTTGCTGATGAAAATGGCGAATGGGTCGTTGTGCTTGATCGCCCCTTAGCGCCAGGTCAGCATCTGGTGATGATCGGCATGGAAACCGATGATGGTCAAAGTGAACTGGCAGATATGACGCTGGCTATTGAAATTGATGAAGGTGAGTCTGCACAGCCTTTGGTGGCATTATTGCCGCAAACCGAGACTGACATGCCAAAATTGCTACAGGCACCGCAGACTATGGTGAAAACTGATGCCCAAGATACAGGCACAGGTGCCGCCATGCCGCTTGTTGCGCCACGGTCGATTATATGGCTGGATCAGGAACGTATTTCGATTGCAGGCATATCGCGTAATGGTACGCGTCTTCTGGTCAGTCTTGATGGTCAAAAATTTGCCGATGTGACGATTGATGATAAAGCTGGCAGTGATGACCGTGAATGGCAGGTTTCCGGTGCCGTTGATATGAGCAGATCACGCTTTGAAATGTTGTTCAATCTGCTTGATGCGAACAACCAGTCTGTTGCCACCTACAGACTGCCCCTTGTCACCAGTGATCTTAAAAAAGGCCTTGATGGCACCGATCTAGTTATCGTTCAAAAAGGCGATGCCTTGTGGCGTATTGCCTATCGCCGTTATGGTGAAGGCGTGCGTTATGTCGATATTGTGCGTCAGAATGTGGCGGCAATTAATGATCCTGACCTGATTTTTCCCAATCAGGTATTTGCTGTCCCAAAGTAATAGGAGTCAAATCACATGACGCCTTAACACGGGGATGTCATCGGCTGATGAACGGATGTGACTGATCTATGACGAACAGGCAAGATGATAATGACTAAAGACTCTACAACCGGATTTTTGGCATCAGGGCGTGGCATTTTTGCCCGTATCGCTGATGAAGGCTGGGTGTTTGTTGCTGTGGCTGGTGGTGTAACCATTATTCTCAGCCTTATATATTTGCCGCTTGGCGCCTTTGCGCTGGGCATTACATTGTGGTTTGCCCATATCATGCGGATGCCCCACCGCCAGCGTCCCGATAATGACTATGCGATCATTGCCCCTGCTGATGGAGTGATTGTTGATATTGCTGATGCTCATTACCCTTCAGCATCTGTGCCGCAGGATGATTTATCGGACAGAACCGGAATGGGACTTCGTTTGACGATCCGGACTTCTTTGGCAGATGCGCAATGGCAGTGCAATCCAGTCAGCGGTCGGGTGTTGGATAATTTGCTGATCCCCGGTCAAAGTAAGCATCTTGGCGGCGCAGATTTATTTGCGCATAAATCAGGTTTTGATGAGGATGTGCTGGCGGCAATCCGTGCTGGGAATGAACGCCGTGAAGTTCGATTTTTGTCGGAAACAAACGCCCATGTTACGCTTGTGCAACTGGCAACAGCCAGCGCGCGCCAGCTTGTATGCCGTCTGCCCGAAGGCAAGCATGTCGTGGCAGGTGACAGTTTTGGTATGTCGCGTGTGGCAGGTCTGATTGATCTGTTTGTGCCGTCTGACCATGTTGCGACTATCGCTATTGGCCAGCATTGTGTGGCAGGTGAAACAATCATCGCCATGCCAGCATCAAAGGCACGAGCAAAGTCTGTATCAACAAGCTGATGTTTGACGCGACGCTTCGTCCGGTTGTCGATGCTGTGATGATGCCCGTCGCGCGCCAGCTTGCCCGATGGGGCGTTACGGCTAATCATATGACAGTTACTGGAGGCTTTATGGGTTTGGTTGCTGTTATCAGCATCACCTTTGACGCGTTCATGGTTGCCCTGGTTTTTATCGTGATTAACAGGCTTGCTGACGGGCTTGATGGGGCTGTGGCGCGAGTTTCGGATAGTAGTTCTTCAGGTATCACTGGTTCAGGTATCACTGATTTTGGAGGTTATCTGGATATTGTTTTAGATTTTATTTTCTATAGTGCGATCCCTTTTGCCTTTGCCTTGCATGATCCTGCAAACGCAGTGGCGGCGTGTTTTCTGGTGTTTAGCTTTGTCGGCACGACGTCCAGCTTTCTGGCCTTTGCCATTATTGCCGCCAAACGTGGCATATCAACAGAGGTGCGTGGTAAAAAGTCATTCTATCATCTTGGCGGCTTGACCGAAGGCACCGAGACTATCATTCTCTTATGTATGATGACATTGATGCCTTCGTATTTTGCGGTTTTCGCATGGGTTTTTGGGGGATTATGCTGGATCACAACAGCAACACGCATTGCTGATGCGCACCGGATGTTCGCATTTAAATAGCATGAAGAACCAAATAGCAGGTGGGACGATATGAAGTTTGAAATAGGCCAAGGGCTATCACGTATTGAAGATCATCGACTGGTTACCGGAGCTGGTGTCTATACTGATGATATAAAGCCAGGTGAGGGGTTGCGTGTGGCTTTTCTTCGCGCGCCTTTTGCCCATGCAAAGCTGTTATCGATTGATGTTAGTGCCGCGGCAAGCGCGCCGGGTGTAGTGCTGGCGGCAACGCAGGCGGATCTTGATGCCGACAAAGTTGGCGAGATCGAATGCAAGAATGTGGTCGTGAACAGCGATGACCGCCCAATGCCTATGGTTACCAAACCACCAATGGTGCGCGATATAAACCGCTATGCAGGCGATATTGTTGCAATGGTAGTGGCCGATAGCCAGATGCATGCCGATAATGCGCTTGATCTGATCGAGGTTGATTTTGATCCGCTGGATGCCGTGACAGATGTATATGACGCGGTGGCAGATGGTGCCCCACAATTATATCCTGAATACCCCTCAAATATTGCTTTTGACTGGTATAAAGGCGATCCAGACGCAACCAAAGCCAGTTTTGCCGCCGCAACAAATAAGGGGCATAAAATTGTCGAGGTGGATGTGATCAATGGCCGCGTTATTGTCAATTCGGTTGAAACACGTCCCATTATTGCTGCGCCCGGAGATGACCAGGATACGCTGTTTGTTTGGTGTGGGACGCAAGGTGCACGGTCAATATCAACGCAGATTGCCGATGCGTTGCATATGGAACATGACGCTGTTCGTCTGCGTACAGGCGATGTTGGTGGCAGTTTTGGTTTCAAGATTTTTCTGCATCCCGAACAAGTGCTGGTGAGTTGGGCCGCGCGCAAGCTTGGTAGTATGGTGCGCTGGCAACAGCCACGATCCGATGGGTTTCTATCGGACATTCAAGGGCGTGACACGCGAACAAAGGCGCGCGCGGTGATTGACGACACTGGCCGCGTTCTGGCCTATGAAGCCGATGTGCATGCCAATATGGGCGCATGGTTGTCAAACTTTTCAACGGCAATACCGACGATTTCGGCCAATTCGGCACTCACAGGCACCTATGATATTCCAGTGGCAAGCCTGCATGTGCGTGGAGTGGTGACAAATACGCCTGCTATCGATGCCTATCGAGGTGCGGGTCGGCCCGAATTGATTTACGCACTGGAACGGCTGATGGATCATATCGCGATGGTGACAGGTATAAGCCGCGTTGATGTGCGGCGGCGCAATCTTATCAAAGCAGATCAGATGCCCTATCCGATGGCGGTTGGTATCACCATTGATAGCGGTGATATGCCTGCCTTGTTTGAAGCAGCATTGCAACGTGCCGATTGGGACGGGTTTGCGGCGCGGCGCGATGCGGCCCATGCCAAGGGGCTGAATCGTGGTATCGGTCTTGGGATGTATCTGGAAAAAAGCGGCGATGGCAGTGATGGCGGTGTGCATATAAGTTTTGCGGCCAATGGCCATATGACGGTACTGGCATCACAGCAATGTAACGGACAGGGACACAGAATGACTTTGACCCAGATCCTGTCTGACAATCTTGGCTATGATGCTGATAAAATCACCATACAGCAGGGGGATTCGTCAACAATGCCCGAAGGCACAACAGGCGGTGCGCGCATGACGGTGCTGATTGGTTCAGCCGCCGCCAAGGCGTCGGGCGCCATTATTGAGCTGGCGCGTCCTATGGCAGCGCAAAAGCTGGATTGTGCGGAAGATAATCTGGTTTTTGACGATGGTATTTTTGCCGATAAGGCCAGCAACCGTTCGATCACGCTTGAGGATGTTGTTATTGCATTTGCGGATGACGCGTCTGAACATAGGCTGAATACGATCCAGCCTTATGCCAGTGAAGGCCCCAGCTATCCCTATGGGTGCCATATTGCCGAGGTGGACATTGATCCAGCAACCTGCACGGTAAAGCTTGATCGCTTTACCTGTGTTAATGATTTTGGTGTCGTTATCAACCCCATCATGCTGGAAGGGCAGATACAAGGCGGGATCGTTCAGGGCATAGGACAGGCGCTTTATGAGCATGTTGTCTATGACGATCAAGGACAGCTTCTGTCAGGGTCATTGATGGATTATACATTGCCGCGTGCAGACCAGATTCCGATGCTGGATATCAGCATGCGTAACACGCCCTGTCTGAATAATGTGCTGGGCGTAAAGGGCGCGGGGCAATCTGGTGCTATTGGTGCGCCACATGCGATCATTTCGGCTATTTGTAATGCGTTGTCGATACCCCATATAGATATGCCTGCCACACCAGCATCAATATGGCAGGCGATGGAAACACATAATATAGCGGACGTATAATATTACAGTTAATAGTAAGAGTAATATTAGGGGCGTTTTAACCGGAGCAAGATTTATGTCTGACAAAATTATCAAAACTGATGCCGAATGGCGCGATATACTGACCGAAGAGCAGTTTCACGTAACCCGCGAACATGGCACTGAACGCGCCTTTACCGGAGCGTTATGCGATAATCACGCAGATGGTATTTATCACTGTATATGTTGTGGTGCTGAGCTATTCGAGAGTGACACGAAATTTGAATCAGGTAGCGGCTGGCCTAGCTTTTACCAACCTGCCGAAAATGGTGCTGTCGGCGAGACCGAAGATCGCAGTTTCTTTATGCGGCGTACCGAAGTGCATTGTAACCAGTGCGATGCGCATCTTGGTCACGTATTTCCCGATGGGCCGCAACCGACGGGCTTGCGCTATTGCATCAATTCAGCGTCGCTGGATTTTGTTGATAAAGACGGTCGCGACGAATAGCTGCCAGATATGTGATGTTTTGGGAAGCGAACGCGCACCAGCGTAACGTCATGTCGCTTTTAGCCGGGGAGAAAACGGCGGTGCGCGTTGCGTTGTCTTTAGCCACTATCAGAGGGGAATAAGGCTAAAGACATTGGTTGGTTGGCGCCATGTAAAATGGCAAAATGGCAACTAGCTTTCAGACGCGTCGGTACCATGTGAACGGTCATGCTTGTGCTTGCCATGATATTTATGGCGATGATGCCGTGGCAATTCGTCAGGCTGTAGCAAACCGTCGGCGTTCGTATCCAGCTTTTCAAACATGGCAACCATCTTGGCGTTATATTCGGCGGGGGCGATCATGCCGTCTTTATCGGTATCAAGCATGTCGAAATGATTTTTCTGGCGTGCTAGCATTTCGTCACGGCTGACATTGCCGTCATTATTTATGTCGATTTTTTTGGCCATAAACAAGCCGTGATGTTTACCTTTGCCAAAGCCACGGTCACCTGCTGTTGCGAGGCCAGCAACAAGACCGCCCGAAACAAGTAACCCAACGCCAAGAACAATGGGGAGCTTTAAATTTTTCATAATATGTCCTGTCGATATGGTTAAAATTACAATGTGTCATCGGGTCAGCCTGCAAGTGGGTGATGACAGGCCAACACCGGTGACAGGTAAAAATTAGGCGGCAATAACGGCGCAAAAAGGGCAGCGCTGTGACATTTTCGCGTAAATGTTGTGGCGAATTTATGTGCGTGGATAAGTTAAAAGTTTATCTGAGTAGATAAAGGGCATTGTGTTGGGTATGATGAATGGCTTTTTACAGAACTGGTTTTTCTCATGACTGAACAAACACCATCTGCGACACCAAGTTTGGTACCGCTTGTAACCGGAACAACAAAGATATTTGGCGTGATCGCGCATCCATCAGCGCATGTCCGTGCGCCGATGGTGTTCAACGAACGCTTTGTCAGCGAAAAGCGCGATCATCTAATGATCCCAATTGATGCAACGCCTGACGCGCTGGTGACGGTTATGGATGGTTTGCGCGCTATGGAAAATTTTGGCGGTCTTACCATCACAATTCCACATAAAATGCCGATTGCCCAGATGTGTGACGAGCTGGGTGAGGCGGCGCGTGTGTGCGGCGCGGTTAACGCCGTGCGCTTTGGTGATGATGGACGTTTATATGGTGATATTTTCGATGGTGCCGGTTTTGTTGCTGGATTGGCGTTAAAGGGACATGAGATTGTAGGTAAACGTGTATTGATGCTGGGGGCTGGGGGCGCTGCACGGGCGATCGCTGTTGCATTGTGTCAGGCAGGTGTTGGTGAAATAGCGATTGCCAACCGTACCCGTGAGAAAGCAGAAAATCTTGTTAACTCAATGCAACAGATTGCAGGTTATAATCAGGCATTTGCGCTGGATAATATGGCCGATGCGGCAGAAGACGTGGCGCGTGATATAGATATTATTATCAATTCGACCTCGCTTGGCCTGCACGCGGGCGATGCCTTGCCATTACCCTTGGAAAATGTGCGCCCCGATACGTTGATTGCCGATATAATTATGCTGCCTGCGCGCACAGACTGGCTGGCTGTGGCCGAAGATAAAGGCCTGCAAACGCATTATGGACGGCATATGCTGGATTGCCAGCTGGAACTTATTGGGCGGTTTATTGGTGCTCTGGATTAAATCAGGCGCGATACCCACATATATAGGCAATAAAGGTAATTGAGTTAGTTGGCAGGTGCCGTTATAACGGCTGTCTTGGTGGCGATGGCGCGGCCATTCCCAGATTAAGAGGATTGATATGGCAGATACGGCAAATGTTTGGACTGATGAGCGTTTGGAAAAGTTGAAAGTCCTGTGGCAGGAAGGCTTGTCGATTTCGCAAATTGGCGAGGCCCTGGGCGTGTCACGCAATTCGATTGCTGGCAAGGCGCATCGTATGGGATTGCCAAAGCGGCCTTCACCGATTGCCAAAACAAAATCGTCAACGGTTAAGCCAGTGACTGCAGTGCCGGAGCCAGATCGTGAAATGCCATTGCGTCTGGAATTACGCAAGCTTGAATGGTCACGAAGCAAATGTTGCTGGCCAACAGGTGATCCAAAGTTTAACGGCTTCACGTTTTGTGGCGATACGATTGTCCCGGGCAAACCTTATTGTCTGACACATTGTCAGGAAGCCTATACAACGTCGCGTGATTCCAGCTAGATCATGTTGAAACATCGTTCTGGCTATATGCCGCCAGCCTATCTGGTAACTGCGGCGCATCTTGATATTCATATTTTCGAAGACCAGACGCTTGTGACCACGCGTCTTGACCTGTCAAAAAATCCTGATGCGGCGGCTGGTTCGCATGACATGGTGCTGAATGGCCGCGGGCTAGATCTGCAACGCCTATCTATCGATGATATCGAAATAGCCAAAG
>Ga0233432_10006157_pt1 | contig 10292 bp, 10 predicted proteins | sample SI_122_August201_6_FD_179870 | JGI IMG/M metagenome (GOLD analysis project Ga0233432, IMG submission 179870) | Seawater microbial communities from Saanich Inlet, British Columbia, Canada - SI_122_August2016_10_MG | ecosystem: Environmental > Aquatic > Marine > Inlet | place: Canada: British...
GCGTGAATTGGGTGACCTGAAGGGTGCTGTCGAAGACCGAGAGAAAGATTCTCGTCATACGCATCAGGAAATTCACCGTCTTAAAGATCATATAGAGGGGCTCAGGGGTGACCTGGGGCGTCAGAAAATGATTGGAGTTGCGATTGCAGCGTGCGCTGTTGTTGGTTTTGCTTTTATTTTGACCTTGGGAAATGGAACCCAAGAGATTGATGAGATGGTAGCTCCTCCAGTTACGGTGGTTCCTGAAGTACAGGAAAACTGGATCCCCCTTGAAGAAGAAACAGCTGCCGTGGGTGAAACTTTGGAAGGTGATACTTTCGCGTCTTTAGAGCAGGCTTTTGAAGATGAGGCAGTAGAAATGGCCTCCGAGCCTGTTGATGTTGAGCCAACAGCACAGTTTGTAACAACAGCTTTTGCTCCTTCGGAAGTGGAAGAAGAGGCATCTGACGCTTCCAAAATCGTTGACTACGTGGTGCAAGATGGTGAAAGCCTTTGGACGATCGCTAGAAAACACAAAACTCCTCAGCCACTGATGGAAAGAATTGAGAAGATCAAAGAAGATAATTCACTTGATTCTCAAACGATTCGACCGGGACAGGTTCTTCGTATTTTTCTGTAAGACCTGATATCATAAAGGAATTATATGGCTGGTCACAGTAAGTGGGCAAACATCAAGCATAAAAAAGCTGCTGTTGATGCGAAAAGAGGGGTCGCCTTTACCAAGGTGGTCAAGTTCATTGTTGCCGCCGTGAAAAAAGGCGGGAGTGGTGACCCTGAGCTGAATCCGTCGTTGAGGCTGGCCGTCGAAAAAGCTAGGGCCGTCAATATGCCCAAGGATAATATTGATCGGGCTATCAAAAAAGCTTCGGGTGAAGATGCCAGTGTTCAATATGAAGAGCTCACTTACGAGGGATATGGTCAGGGAGGAGTGGCTATTCTCGTTGAAGCTTTGACTGACAATCGCAATCGAACCACTCCTGAGGTCCGCAAAATCTTTGAAAAGGGCGGCGGAAATCTTGGTGAGATGGGATGTGTCGCTTGGATGTTCAAGCGAGTTGGCATGATCGAGTTAGAAGCTGATGGCAAAGATGAAGATACATGGATGGAAATTGCCATGGAGGCCGGAGCGGATGATTTGGAATTGGATGGCGATCAAGTTGTGATTAGAACAGACCCTGAGTCTTTGGCCGAAGTGATGGACGCTTTGAAAGGGCAAGGTTTTGACCCTAAAGGGGACCTGATGTCGATTCCAGACACTCCCGTTGTGATTGATGACGTGGAGCAGGCGGAGAAGATTCTCAAGTTGATGGACACGATTGATGATCATGACGATGTTCAGAGTGTGACGTCTAGTATGGAGATGAGCGAGTCCGTTCGGGAGGCCCTCGAGGGTTGATTTTTTGAGCCCCTTTGGGCTCCGTTCATTGTTGGCTCTATTGATATGGGCATTTTTGTGCGGAAGCAACCTTTTTAGCGAAGACGAAAGGCCTGAGCTTTTGGCTGAGGCGACAATCTCTCTTCCTTGGGCTGTAGAGAAGTTAGACCCAAAGGTTGGGGGGAGATTCAAGTCTTTATTGCTAGCGTCCCTTTCGAGCACAGGCTCTTCTCTTTTGCGTGCAAGGTCACGAGTTCTTTCAAAAATTGAAAAGAATGTGTCGGTGAGCTTGTTCGAGCCAGCAAACCCTCTTTTGCCAATCCCATCTTTTGTATTGGCGCTGCCTTCAAAAAGTCCAAAAGGGCTCATGTTCGAGCTTCAAAATTGGGTCAAACGAGAGCTAGAGGCTCAGATGGGAGCAGAAGTTCCATGGTTGAGATTTGAGCCGACACATGGTAGAAGTGGGGTGCTCGAGGCTTTTGTGATGGCAGGCAGGATCTGGCTCATCGAAAAACCTTGGGGGTGCGAAGTGCGGTTATCGAACCGTTCTGATTTTCTCACTCAAAAAGTCACAGACTTTGATGGGGAAGGAGAAGTGATTCTTCGTGAAAAGATCAAGTTCCGGCTCGCTAAAATAATTGAGGTTTATGGGCCATGGTGGGAAAGATGGAAGGGAAGTACTTTAGGTGCTTGGGGTGAGTTCGGGAAAAATTGGAAGAGTGTAGATATTCTGTCTAAGGGGAGCGGAGCTGGCAGGAGTTATGAAGTTAATTTCGTTTCTGAGAAAGCTCCGAGTGGATTGTCCTTGGGTTTGGGCGAGACTGCCCTTATGCCAAAACTATCAGCTTCGCCATTTCTGAAGGGAGGAGTTGCCTTTCAATTGGGCCAAGAGGCAACTCTGGTTGAGTTGTTGTTGAAAGAAGTTTTTGGCGCTGAGGAGGAGATGAAGGAGTTGCTGCAGGTTTTTTTGAAACACACACAGAGCTGTGGGCTATCCCAGTCGACCAACTTTGTCGCCCCGGTATTTGCTTTGAGCATCGTTGATTTAGTCGCTTTAAAAAAGGATTTAAAAAATTGGTCTGAGAAAGGGAAAGGGCGATATCGAGTTGACCCTCAAGCCAAAGAGATTCACTTACAATGGGAGAAAACGACCTTGAGTTTTAGGGAGTTGGGGGGAAATCTCGTGTTTTCTCCCTTGAGGCAGGTGCTTTTCGACGAGTTCAGTGGTTTGGTGCCGTCCAAAAGGGAAGAGGCCTTTTGGCTTGAGGTCCCCTTGGGGGGGAGTGTTAAGCAGCTTTATTATACGGCCCTGCGTGGTAGCTTGCTTCTGTCTGAGTCTTGGTCGGGGCCGGTAGATACCAATTTAATACCACCTTATTCGCAAACTGGGTTAAAAAATCACTCCTGGGAAGGAGTCTTTGAAGTGGTTTTTCGTGAGAAGAAGAGTGGGGGGTCTTTGGAGTTCAAAATGCCTTATGGCTTACTAGGACTGGCTTCGGGCCTCGAGTTGCAGAGTTCTAGGATGCTCTATGTTCTGTCTTGGTACAAATTAAGTCAACAGTTGGAAAGGACGTTGAGATGAGTGCAGAAGAGGGTAATCAGGGAGGGCTGGGAAAATCGCTCGTCCTAGTGGTCTTGGGTCTCTTTGTTCTTTATTATGGCATTAAGGTCATGCAAGGAAGAGATGATCATGGGAGCCATGATGATGCCTCTTACCCTGAAGTGCAGGTTGGAGAGGAAGACTCATCTGACAATGATCACGAAGTTTCAGCTCCTAAAGGAAAGTCTTCTTTGGTTTCGGGGCAGGATTTGTCTTCTTTGATGGCAGAGAACGCCAAACTTAAACAGGATGTTGCTGACCTACAGGCTAGGCTTTATGAAAGCCAGCAAAAAGTTGGCGCCGTAAAAAAACTACTAGAAGCTGAAGCTCTAGCCTCTGGGGTAAAGTGACATCAGGTCACGGTACTCCCATTCAAGTTCAGATTCTCGATAAAGTTTTTTAAGTTTTCCTAGGAACTTTTCGTAAAGTTCTTCGACGGCTTCGGTTTCTCCTTGGCTGTGGAGCCGGAAAAAGGTGCGGCAGCCAATAAGTCGTTCATGTCTGACGGAGCACGATTTTTCAATTTGATGCGGGCACCGATCTTCTTCATGAAGTGTTGGGCTAGGGTGCTTCTCTTTAAGAAAGGCTAGTTCGAGGCTGGAGCCATACAATCTGTGGCCAGCTTTCTCGAAATGGCAACATTCACCGCAGCCGGTGCAGGGTTGAGGGTGAGCCTCAAGTTCTTTTTCGAGCTCGACATAAATCTTGGTCAGAGAGTCATAAAGTTTATGACGAGTTTCCGTTGGAAGGGAAAGAATCTGTTGAAGGCTCAAATCGTTGAGGAGTTTTTCTTTGCTACGGGAGGTTCTCCTTAGAATCTTGCCGTGAATTTGCAATTGAATAGTCTTTGAGTTCTGTCGGATCAGAAATATCCTCGCTTTTAGAGGATAGAGTCGAGGATGAATTCATTCGAGTCAACCTTGAATGGTTGGCCGTGGATCGGGCGTACGAGTTCGATCTTTACTTCCCTGTGCGGGGAGAGTACGTGCTGCTATGTCGGAAGCACTTGAAGCTCACTGAGGGCATGACGGCCAAATTGAGTAAAAAGAAGAGTCTTTATATCGACAAGCGCGAGGCAGGTGTTTTCCAGACTTACATGGAAGACAACATTGGTATGGTTCTTAAGGATCAGGCTAAGCCTATGAGGGAAAAGTCTGAAGCTGTTTATGCCGTTACGACGAACCTGATCAACGATTTGTTGCAAGAGCCTAAGGCCGCCAGCATCAATAAGATGAAAAGTATGGTGGATAGCCAGTTGGAGTATGTGATGGACAACCCAGGGGCGGTTAACTCTTTGATGAGTATCACAGAGCATGATTATTACACCTACACCCACAGTATGAATGTGGCGATCTATTTGGTTGGGCTTGGGGGTGAGATGAAGCTCAGTTCTCAAGAGATTCAAGAGCTCTCGATGGGTGGGATGCTACATGATTTGGGGAAAGCTAAGATTTCTTTAGATATTATCAACGCTAAAGGAAAGCTCACTGATGAGCAATTTCAAGAGATGATGGCTCATCCGGAGATAGGCGTTCAGCTTTTGAGAGATGTAGATAAAGATAAAAACGTCCCTGAGAATTGCTACTTTGCAATTCTTCATCATCACGAAAAGTTTTGTGGAGGGGGCTATCCTGAAAACAAGAAGGGTGAGGAAATCCACCTTTATGGTCGAATGACAAAAGTTTGTGATGTGTTTGATGCATTAACAACCAAGCGATCTTATAAGGAGGCGATGACCTCCTTTGAGGCTCTCAGGTTGATGAAAGAAAAAATGTTTGATGAGCTTGATCCAGGAGTTTTTGGCTCCTTTCTAGGCTTGATGGCCGATTACTCTAAGTTCCAGCGACAGGCGTGAGTTATTGGCTCGAGGGGGCCTTGGGTTCCCTGGACGCAGCAACGGCTTTGGCCTTTTTATTGGCGGTCCTTTCTTTTAGGTGGTGGGTTCTTGGCCCCGCATCTCTAGTCTGTTTGGCTTTGGGGCAGGACTTTGCTTTTGGAGCTGTGCTTGTTGGTCTGGGGCTGAGTCTAATTGATCATATGGAGCGTGATGCTGGGCCGTGGTGGAAAAATCGGCCTGGGGTTCGAAAGGCTCAAATCTTATTTTTACTCTCTCTTTTTGGTCTGGTGCTATTTTGGGGGGAAGTCGGTCTTGAGCCTTGGGGTATGGCTTTGCTTCCTTGGTTGTGGTATCGACCGATTGAAACATGGATGGAAAAAAATTCAGGAGGGGGAGTGATGTGGATACCTCTTTTGATGGCTTCTAGTTTGATGGTGTTTTTTCCAAGAGTTGGGCTTTCGAGTCATTTTCTTGAGGCGACCTTGGGAGCATTTTTCCTTTTGGTGGCTTGGTACCGTAGAATTCCTATGGGTTTGAAATTTTTATCTTTGGTGCTGGGATGTTCGTTTTGGTTGGTCCTATCTTTTCAGCGAATGGATCTATTTTTGGTGATGTTGGGAATGGCTCTTCTTCAGGCCCTGGAGAGCTGGAGAGAGGGGAAATCCAGTTGTAGAAAAATGCCATGGGCTCTTTATTTTGGAGTGGTCTGGGGAGGACTGCTTATTTATCACGAGGCATCGGCTGATCTTGTTTGGCTGCCGATGGTGTTGCTTCTTTTCGGCACTCACTTGCTCTCGGAGGAAATCTGCCGGCTATGCTTAGCTTCGACGAGGTGCCGGGAGAAAGTCTTTTCGGTGATGGCTTCTCGTCTACCCCTACTGTTCGGTCTGCTTTGGTCGATGGGTTCGGTGAATCCGATGGATTTGGTGTGGCTCTTTTTCTTTGCCCTTGGGGCTGAGTCGACTAAATCTGTCCGATTGCGACCCGTAACAGAGTCAGTGATTCAGGAAAGTTCCTGTCGCACCGAGTGGGAAAAGAGCTTTAAATAGAGTTTGAAGCTGGACTTCGTTCTAGCGCTTATGTTTTGATTTAGCATTCCCTTTTAGGACTTGCTTATTCTTGCCCTTAGGGTCCTTTAGTGCTTTGAGGGCTGTGGGGTTAGCTTGGCCACCAAATTTGTCAGAAGCTTGAAGAGGCAATTTGCTCTCGCTCTTTTCTAGGGATGTGGACTCAAGGTTGGGTCGCCCGAGTGGCAATCCCTCTGAGTTAGAGCCCATAGCCTTTTTTAGGAGATTCATTTTGTCATCAGTCATGGCGTTGAATCTAACGGGTCATGGTGTGTGACAACCATGTGAGTCATATCCGGCCTTCAATTCGCCGGCAACCCCAAAAACCAAGAGCCAATAATGCGATGTTGGGAAGTTGGATCCAGAGGAAGCCTACTGGCGCGCCACCAGTGAGCATTTTTTTTCCAAAGATCAGCAGGGGGTAGTAGACAAGGAAGATGAGGCCTAGGCCTAAGAGGAAGCCGGTGAATCGACTAGAATCTTTGCCGGCAAAACCCAAGGGAAAAGCAGCAAAAACAAGAAGTAACGGACTGAGGAGTAAGCAGATTTTTTCATGGAAGTAAGCTCTGATTTTGACAAGCCTAGGGTGGGTGCCCTTATTGAGTTCCTGCCACATTTTTGACAGAGGCCATTGCCTAAGGCTGACTTCCCCTGAAAAACGCTCAGGATACTTGTAGTGAATTTGTCGTGGTTGATTGAGGTTGGCTTGTCCGAATTCAGTGCCGCTGTAATAGAAAATGTCGACTTTTTGGTAAGGGGTTAGGGTGATCTCTTTGTTTTCCTGATCGATCTCAACTTTGGCTTCAGCAGCAAAAACTTCTCCAACGATTCGGCCAGAGGAGTCTCTTTCTTGAACGACAGCGGACCTTTTTCCATCGCCTCGGTCGTAAACGCTGATCGTTGTCTTGCCAATATTTAGGGTGGCGTGAGGCTTTTCTAATTCAGATTGGAGGATACTTGCCCCAATATTGGAGAGGTAATGGTGTTTGTAGCCTTCTCCCCATGGCTGAAGCCATTGAAATGAAATGGCCGTGATCAGGCTTAAAATAAAACCTACAGCAGTGAAGGGGGGGAGTAGTTGGAAGACTCCGATGCCACTGGAGGCCAAAGTGATTGGCTCATTGAGCTGCCTAGCTCGGGCTAAGGTGCTAATGGTAGAGGTGAGTGCTGCCATGGGGATGCTGTAAACTAGCATGCTAGGCAGGAGGGCTGGTAGCATCGGTACGATGTGGGAGACGCCTACTTTTGATCCGTACCGAACTAAATTTCCGATGAGGAGGAGTAGATTTAGGATGCAAAAAGCAAGTAGGAAATTGTAGATCCATTGGCCAAGGAGGTGACGGTGATAGGTCTTCAACTCAATTGCATCCGCTGAGAATGTCCTACTATAGCGTGAATGAAGATTTGGCTTTCCTGGCTCCTGATCCTGGGGGGAATACTCCCCACCCTCGGCCAGGCGGAAGACCCCTTTTTTGACGGTGAACGCTTAGAGTATTCTGCGAGCTGGACGGGGGTTCCTGCAGGAGAGATCTCCCTCAGTTCTTCAAAAAAGGCTGATGATCGTTGGGTTTTCACGATGGTGGCAAAGACCAATTACTTTTGGTCGATGGTTTATAAAGTTCGGGATCGAGTGACATCCACGGTTAGCCTGACTCCGTTTAGATCTCATTATTACTACAAAAATGCAAAACAGGGGTCTCGCCACATTGAAGAAAAGGTGGAAATGGACTACAAAAAGAGAGAGGTTAGGCGCTCCAAGCAAAAGCTTTCGGCTAATGAAGCAGCTGGGCTCTCAACCATTTCTCTTGAGAAGCAGCAAGATGTTGTTTTGGATCCTCTTTCTATGATCTATGGCATTCGGAAATTCTCATTCTTGGACCCCAAGGAACTAGATAAGAGTGAGTTTCATGTGTTTGCCAGCAAGGGGATATACGACCTTAAGTTTCAACTCATTGATGAGATGGAATACGACAGCAATCTTTTTGGAAAACGAAAGGTTTGGCACCTTAAGCCATCGGCAGAGTATGAAGGCTCCTTGGTTTCGAAGGGGACTTTGGAGCTTTGGATCGACTGTTTGACTGGAGTGCCTCTAAAAATTCTATTCAACATCCCTGTGGGTTGGGCAACTCTCGAGCTGACCAGCTCTAATCGAAGCGATTTAAAGAAGGAATCCTACCGAAATAGGAGGAAGCGTCGCTGATGGAAGAGGTGGCCATCATGGTGCCCGCCCGACTGGAATCGACGAGACTTCCCAGAAAACTTCTCCTCAACGAAACGGGAATGCCCCTTCTCGTCCACACCTTGAAAAATCTTCAAGAATTGAGGAAGCGATGGGGATCTTTGTGGTTGGTGACAGACTCTGATGATTTAGAGGCGGTGGCTGAACCTTGGGTTGACGGGGTGCATCGTTCGACTCAACCGTTTTCTTCTGGTTCTGAAAGGCTAGCAGATGCTTTGGGGAAGATTTCATCCAAATGGGTTCTGAATGTTCAGGCAGATGAGCCTGAGGTGGATTTTGAGGCGCTTCAGGGTTTTCTGGAGACTCTTGGTTCTCACCCTCCTGAAGTGGAGATGGCAACGTTGGCGACCCCTTTTATCTCAGCAGAATCCTGGAAGAACCCTAACGCCGTTAAGGTTTTAGTGAACCGAAAAAATTTGGCGATGACTTTTAGTCGAGCCGAGATCCCCCATGGAGGTAGCTTTGACACCGAAGGGCTCTTTCATCATCTTGGGGTTTATGCATATCGTCGCAACTTTCTTGGCTCTTGGCCAAATCTCCTGAGGGGGGTGATGGAAGATTGCGAACGACTGGAGCAATTGAGGGCTCTGGAAAATGGTTTGCCCATAGCTGTCCGTGTGATAAAAAGTGCCCACAAGGGCATTGATACGCCAGACGATTATCGTGCCTTTGTCCAACGTTTTTCATCTTCTTGATCATGCCGACTAGCCAAAAAACCCAATACATTTTTGTTACCGGGGGCGTCGTGTCCTCTCTTGGGAAGGGGATCGTGGCGGCTTCGCTAGGGTTGTTGCTGAAGTCGAGGGGCCACTCTGTTCAATTTCAGAAACTAGATCCTTATCTGAATGTGGACCCAGGGACAATGAACCCTTATCAGCATGGTGAGGTTTATATTACAAAAGATGGAGCTGAGACTGACTTGGACCTTGGTCATTACGAAAGGTTTACGGGAATCGAGACCAATAAGAAGAGTAATTTCACGGCGGGAAGAATTTATACGAAGGTTATTAGTGAAGAGCGTAAGGGGGCATCTCTAGGGGATACCATTCAGGTTGTCCCTCACATTACTAACGAAATCAAACGTTGCATCCTATCACTAGGTAAGGATGACGTGGATTTTGCCATTGTTGAAATTGGTGGAACTGTGGGCGACATTGAGAGTCTTCCTTTCATGGAGGCGATTCGTCAGTTTAGCCTCGAGCAAGGTATGAGTCGTTGTATGTTTGTGCATTTGACCTTGGTTCCCTTTATCTCAGCTGCTGGTGAGATGAAGACGAAGCCTACTCAGCATTCGGTCGCGAAGCTCAGGGAGATTGGAATTCAGCCTCAAGTTCTTGTTTGTCGATGTGAGCAGGACCTCAATGCTGATCTGCGCAACAAACTGTCTCTTTTTACGAGCATCCCAAGGGAAGCGGTTATTCAATGTATCGATGCTGACAATATTTATCAAGTGCCTTCTTTTCTCGCCGCTGAAGGTTTAGACCGTTTGATTTTGCGGCATTTCGGCCATGAACTTGGCAAAAGACGAATGGGTCGTTGGGAAGAGATGCTTAGAAAGATCGATGAAGCGAACGAGCCAGTGAAAGTGGCGGTCGTTGGGAAATACATTGAACTTCAAGATGCGTACAAATCTATTTATGAATCTCTCAATCACGCAGCTGTGGAACTGGGTATTAAGCTGAAAATCATCAAAGTTTCGTCAGAAGATGAAGCGACGGTTAAGAGTTTGGGATCAAAAGTTCATGGCATGCTCATTCCAGGCGGTTTTGGTTCACGTGGGATTGAGGGCAAGGTTCTTGCTGCAAAGATATGTCGTGAAAAGGAAATTCCATTTTTTGGAATCTGCATGGGAATGCAGGTCGCAGCGATTGAATTTGCTCGCAACGTCTGTGGCTTGAAAGATGCAAATAGTCTAGAGTTGAATGAGAAAACACCTCATCCTATCATTGCAATCATGGAAGAGCAGAAGAAGGTGACTCAAAAAGGTGGAACGATGCGCCTTGGCAATTACCCCTGTGATTTAAAGGAAGGGAGTAAGGCTCGTGGAGTTTATCACAAAAAAGAGATATTGGAACGCCATCGTCATCGTTTTGAGTTTAACAATGCCTACCTAGAAGACTTTGAAAAGAAGGGTTTAAAAGTGGCGGGTACCTGCCCTGATAATGGCTTGGTTG
>Ga0233432_10006163_pt1 | contig 10288 bp, 6 predicted proteins | sample SI_122_August201_6_FD_179870 | JGI IMG/M metagenome (GOLD analysis project Ga0233432, IMG submission 179870) | Seawater microbial communities from Saanich Inlet, British Columbia, Canada - SI_122_August2016_10_MG | ecosystem: Environmental > Aquatic > Marine > Inlet | place: Canada: British...
CAGGGAAGGTAAGGTCACCCCCTCCACCCGGAATCGTGAGGTATGGCCCCGCGGTTTGTATTCTGGGGCCCAACGCATCTCCCCGCTCTATGATTTCGCGAGCCTGGTAGACCCTGTCAGGGAACCAAGCCCCTACATGACGCACTGTAGTGAACCCGGTAAGTAGCGTTGTTTGCGCATTATCAAGAATTAATTGGAGCGTTTCTTCGGGTGTCCTTCTCGCATAAACGCCATAGTCTACGGAGTCTTCTGGATTGCCATCTAAATGTACATGGGTGTTGATCAATCCGGGCAGGCAGGTGAAATCAGCCAAGTCGAAAAAAGGACGCGATTGCGGCGCTTTCGAGTACTGATTGAAAGCTTCTACCGTCACGATGCGACCGGCCTTAACCGTGATCTGTTGATCCAGCAAGGGCTGGTCTGACAGGCCGTTTATCAGCACTCCACAGCGTACTATCGCATCATCACTCTGTGCCGACGATGCGATCGTAGTTGTCATCGAGGTTGACGAGTCGTGACAGCCGGTGCTCGCGAGCAATGCCAACGCGACACTCTTTAGGTTTTGGTGGCGCACACGCAGCATCCGAATCACCGGCGGTATTGCCACGAGTCGACTCACCCGGCTTGATACCGGTATTTCACATAAATGAGCGTGTAAATAAGTAGCGCACCCGCCGAGGCAATCGCGCACAGAATGAAGACGCCTTCAAACCCCCAGCCGAGCTCGAGCATGATTGATGCTGCAAAGGGACCCACGGTCTGCCCAAGCCCCTGAGCGCCGGGAATGAAGGCGGCGGCACTTCCTGATCGGTCAGCCACGGAAACCCCACCCATTTGGTACACGTCTATGAAAATCCACAAAAAATTAAACATCGCAACGCTGAACACGAACAGCGCTGCGGTGATTTCTACCGCCAATAGTCCGACGGCCATGACCATGAGGACGAAGGTGAAGAGCAACGGTCGATCGTGGTCGAAGCGTTTTAGGATCCACATCGCTGCGAAGCAACCCATAAAAGATAGCAAGACGCTCCAAGCAATGACCTGTGCTGACCAATCTCCGTCAAGTCCGGCTGCTTCTGCGGCCAGTTCGATATTTGACCAGTAAGCGCCAATATTGATGTAGGCGACGATGATCGCCCCAATGCCAACCCAAGCCAGAAGGGGCGGCCTCTGCTTCTCGGTTGACACTTCGGGTATTGGCGCTGGTCCGCTGGTCTTTGGAATCAGTCGCACAAAGGGCAGCGTGACCGCATAAGTGGCGATAAAAAACAGATAGACACCGTTCATGCTCAGATGCGGAATGAGCTGCAGCTCTAAAAATTGCGAGATGGCGAATGCCAGCAACATCCAATTGAACGCCTCGCGCGGTTTGGAATGGGCGCCGAGCCCTGCCACCGCGACGGCAGTGTATAAACCTGCTCCCAGCCCAGCCACGAGGCGGAGTACGAGGGTCGACTGATAGTCCACATACTGAGTGCAGAGGCTATTCGCCGCGATCGCCAGCACAATGCCCAAATAGGCTAGCATCTGCCTGTTCCAGCTTCGAATGAGCAGGCTAGTTAGCACCGCTCCGATGAACAGGCCCAATAAATCAGCGGAGGCAACGCGGTTGACCTGTACCTCGCTGAAGCCCAGTTGATCGACCCAGGCGCTATTAATAGCAGGCAGCGCCACGAGAACGCTATAGCCGACCAATGTCATGAAAAGACTCAGCAAGAACGGACCCCTTGCATCGAAAGGATTGCTGGAGGAAGCCGTGGTCAATTCAGCATGGTCCAAAATACGTCTCCGGTATCCTGCGGGTTTAGGGGCTTCGAGGTCTTCCGGACACTGTCGCATCGAAAAAGGGGGATGGCAATCTGTTAGCGTGTGGAAGGGAGAAAAATCAGCCCCACCTCTTTGACTGCCCGATTAAAAATTTCCATGCGACAGCAAAATGATGCCCAAAGAACAAATTAGATACCCGTTTGAGAAACGTGTTTTACTATTGTAGGAGCGCGCTCCGTAGCATGCTGAGACACTTTTCCCCGAGATGGTAGATCCCCAAGATGGTAGATCGGCCATCTAGCGATTCTAGTTTTCTTGCGCTACTGGGGGGCTCAGTAACGGCTAGGAAGTGCAACCTCGAAAAGTCGATGAAATCGCTATTTTCTCCCGTTCAGGGGCTGTCATAAAAAGATAATTTCGATTACAGTTGGAGTAATACTGTTAGTAATTTCTCGCAAAAACAGAGCCAAAACGCATTTAGGCAGAAGGGGAAACCATGTCTTTTGATCAAAAATCCGAATTGAGCTCACTGCCTCAGGCAAAAACACTCATTCACACCGCAGTGGCAGCAGCGCTTGGGCTATCGGGAGTGCCGGTTGCGGTGGGCCAAGACCCCTCTCTGGAAGAGGTTGTTGTAACCGCTCGCCAGCGTGCTGAATCAGTGCAAGAGATACCCATGATGATTCAGGCAATGTCTGGAGAGGAAATTCAAAGGCGAGGAATCACGACGCTACAAGATCTATCGAAGCATATTGGCTCGCTCCAAATAACCGCAGACGGCATTGGCTCTAATGAGATCGTCTTCAGGGGGATTAGTACAGGAGGAGGTTTCCTCCAAGATGCGACCGCGGCCGTTTATCTTGACGATCAACCTATGAGCCTTGGCGGCTTAGCGCCCGATATATATCCCATAGATCTTGAAAGAATAGAGACTCTGGCAGGTCCTCAGTCGACCCTATTTGGTGCCGATTCTCAGTCGGGGACTGTCCGCTACATCACCAATAAACCTGATACTGATGAATTCTCTGGATCTATAGCAGGGGAAGCCGCTTCCTTTAAAGATGGAGACGCAAGCTTTAACGGTGAATTCACGGTGAACATGCCCGTGAGTGACAAGCTTGCGATTCGCCTCTCAGGTTTCGCGCGCGAGGACGGAGGGTTTATTGACAACATCCTCAGCGCAACGGTCCAAGGTGGTGCTGATAACTCCGATATGGTGGAAGACGATTACAACAGCGTGAGCTGGCGCGGAGGGAGGATAGCAGCAAGGTGGTTAATGTCAGATGACTGGACCGCTGACTTAAGCCTGCACTATCAGGACATTGACGCTGACGGCTTTGCCGATGTAGATCCGTCGACGGGCGACCTGACAATCGCAAAGTTCAAGCCAGAAACTCGGACTGACGAGTTCCTGGCTACCAGCTTGGTGATTACAGGGGAGCTTGATTTCGCGACTTTGGTTATAGCGGGGTCATATTATGATCGAGATACTTTGTATCAACACGATACCCAGACCTATGCTTCATATTTTAGTTATTTTGGTTTTGGCTACGATTGGGGCGAGGACGCTAAAGGCTATCTCGTCAACGATCAAAACAACGAGAGTACTAGCCTCGAGGTTCGGTTGACAGGTGCCGGGGAAAAGGTCGATTGGACGGTGGGAATGTTTTATTCCGACCTTGAAGAGACATGGGATTTCAAAACATATATCGACAATTACGGCGAGAGCATGGGGTTTTATTACTTAACCACTTACTATGGTTTCGACATTGAACCATCTGACGCTTGGTGGTTTTCATCTCAGCAGACTAGCAGAGAAACCATGGCAATATTCGGTGAGCTAGACTGGAACATAACCGACAACCTCGCACTGCTACTGGGTGGTCGATGGTATGACGTAGAGAAGTCGATCGATTACTTTGTCCAAAAGCCGGAAGGCCTTTTTCAGGCAGTGCCGAGTAACAACGACATCCGCGGACCTCAGCCTACAAGAACGATGAGTGATGATGGATTTATTCCTAAAGTCGGGTTGCAGTACAGTTTGACTGATGACGTCATGATCTACGGGGTTTACTCTGAAGGCTTTAGGTCGGGGGGAGTGAATAGAGGCAGGAGTGATAACGGCACATTCCCCGTCACCTATGACTCGGATACAGTGGAGAACAAAGAGCTCGGTATAAAGACCACTTTCGCGGATAATAGGATCCAAGCCAATTTTGCTTTTTATCAGATGGATTGGACCAATGTGCAAGTCGAACTGGTAGACCCAAGCTTCCAGGTTGGTGAGCCCTGGCAGACCATTATTGCAAATATGGACGACGCATCTATCACTGGTTTCGATCTGGATATTATTGCCAAGGCTACAGACAACTTGGAGCTTGGCTTTAATATGACCTATATCGACGAAAATGAGGTTGACGCCCCGCCTGTTGCCGATGATAGGTTCGAGGGCGGGTTTGCACCGTTAGGATTGGATGCGACCCCACAGTTACCGCTGTTTGCGGACCGATCGTATTCGTTGTATGCGGAATATAGCTTCGACGCTAGCAGAATGGGAATAGATGGAGATGGATACTTCCGAGTGCAACACAGCTATACAGGAGAATCGTTAAACCAAATTAGTGATACCCCTGGTATCCAGCCGCAGGAAAAACAGGGAGACTACCGGCTCACCGATCTGAGCCTAGGCTTCGATCTGGGTTCTTGGCAAGCGACTATATTTGCACGGAACGTGACCGATGAGAGAGGCGTAACGTTCAAGGATTCTAGCGATTTTGACCGGATGTTTGGAAGAGCCTCTTATTTTATCGTGCCACCTAGACAGATTGGCGCCTCGGTGAGGCTTACGTTCTAGATCAACCGATCTTTTCTGGTGAGACCTGTTAGGCACGAATTTCGTGCCTTTTCTTTATGTGAAGGGCCACACCTCCAGACCATGGATTGCGTTTCGCACATCCATGGTCAGGTTGACAGACCCGAGACACGCGCCCTTTTGTAAATCATAAAGGCTGATAGTGGATGGCGACGAGCCACCGGCGATAAAACGGTTATTGATAACGCATAGCCCTCGTGCAAAGCACTGCCGAGCAATCTTCGAATCATCGAGGCCGGTGCCTGTGAGGTCACGAGGATCAAATGCAACCACCTCAAAAGCCCGTTGTTTTCCTTCTCTAGTGATGTAGCGAACAGTATTTTTTGCAGTATCGTTGAACAGTGCACCATCTAGAAACGGTCTTGCGTTGTGGGTTCCGCTTGGAAGCGTGCAGAATTCTGTGACCTGCATTTTAGAATCCAAAAACAGGATTGCATTCGTCTGTAAGCCGCTGAAATAGATACCAGTGCCATCTACATGGACGTTGTTTAGGTGGTAATGATTAGCAAATGGTGGGCCAGAGGAAGCATTCGGGTCAAACGGCTGACCTACCCAATGCACCCCGTTTTTAGAAACGTATATACCCCATATGAATTGCCTAGCTGCCAGATCAAACGCCAGTAGGCTGTCATATCCGGTAGAGGTCAGAAATAATAAATTGTCTCGCTTACAAATCTCGTGGCAGTGCTTTAGATACTGATTTTTATAGGAGGCAACCAGTCGAAAGTTTGTGTTGTAAGCAAACAGTTCATCGCTTGCTGCTATCCAAATCAGATCGTCGGAGAACTCGATCCCTCGAAGCCCGCGGTCCCAGCCTCGACCAGCAAAGTCGATATCACTCTTGTCCCAATCAATGTGTTGCTCAACCGTCTGTGACGCAAAGTCTACGATGTAGACTCCCCCATGACTCTGACCTTTTTCGCTCCCCCTGACTACGGATGATGTGACAAGCTTTGGAAATTCAGACGACATATTCAACTCGAACTTTCCGAAGGCTCTTTGCCTGTTCTGGCGAGCAAAGGGTCAAGTCCTTCAATCAATGGGGCAATATGGTTTTCAAATCTTTTCCAGGTCCCAATTGAACCAGCATATATAGGTTGTCGCACCTGCTCTGAGCTCGCCGTTCGGACTGCTCGCTTGGTCTGATGGAAATCGACACAGTCTTCCTCAAACGGCAATTTGCAGTAGTCCAATATTCTCCGAACTTGCTCCTCCAATTCGTTGACGACGTCCTCGTATTGAACTCGTAACACCCTACCCGGCGCTACTTTTTGCCAGTGTGACATCATCTGATCATACTCGAGATAAAACTCCGCTAATTCAAAAAGATCATATGTAAACGTCTGGCCTCGGGCAAAGTGTTGCTTGTAGCATCCAACACAGCTGTCTAGCGGGTGACGCCGTGCATCAATGATCTTCGCGTTTGGCATGGTCGCCAGAATCAACCCAATGTGCGCAAAGTTATTAGGCATTTTATCTGTAAAGTAGGGGGCTCCCTCTCGGTGTCGTTTTGTCCGATTAAGATATTCTAGCCCCAGAGCCGTGATCTCACTTGGCTCCATATCTTTTATGCCCTCTGGATACTGACGTCCCTTTTCTCGATCAGTGACCATGTTAGATATCCTACCAAGATCAGGTAGTTCGCTTGTTCCATCTACCAAGCTGTGGCTAGCCAAAATTTGTTCTAACAAGGTCGATCCAGACCTGGGCAGGCCTAAAATAAAGATCGGGTCAGGCCGCTTTTCGCCAACCCCTTTACCGCCAAGTTCTCTCAGCAGATCTTCGTCAAAAGTGTCTCTTATCTTCTGGTGCGTGATAGCAGTCTGGACCGGATCATAAGCTATCGTTCCGCGATGTTTGGAATTACCCCGGTGATAATATTCAAAGGCCCGATCAAACTCTTTCCTATCTTCAAATGCCTTACCTAAAGTGAAGGAAAAGTGCACTTCAGAATCCAGACTTAAGCCTTCTTGATCAACACGGCGCAACATATCTTCGATATCTTCATCCGAGAATCGGTAGGTCTTTAAGTTTGATAGGCTGAAATATATTTCTCCAAAGTTTGGTTTGAGGTCTCTTGCTCGCTGATATGCCTCAATGCCCTGATCGTAATTTCCAAGCGTTTTAAGAACGTGTCCCAACCCCACTAAGGCACCAACTTGCTTTGGATTTAAATCGATCGATTTTTCGTAATGACCAACAGATTCCAACGTTTTACCTGCAGTCGCAAGTGCAGCAGCATACCGATAATGGCTGTCAGAGTTTCCCTCGTCTAGGCTCAGTGCATGCGCGAGTATGTCTAAAGTCTCCTCCATTCTATGTTGCTCTTTCACAGCCGCTGCCAACTCATGCCAAGCGATTATGAAACGCGGGGCGATACTAATAATTTTTCTAAGGAGAGCTTCTGCATCCGAATAGCAAGAAGCATCCATCGCAATTTTGGAAAGTAGCAATGCGGCGTTCACATCTCGTGGATTTTCTAAAATCAGCTCCTGCGCTAGCTTCTCCGCTTCTCTGAATTTTTTCTCTGAGAATAGCCTGCTGGCTTTCTCTAGCTTGGCTACACTTGGGGATAGCTGGTGTGCCACGGCAAAAGCTGCCGAGGCCCCATCATTATCGCCTGCCAACTTCAACGCACCGCCCAGCTTAAAAAAGCATTCAGCTGACTTTGGATTGAGCTCTGTGGCTTTGCGTAAAAAAGGAATCGCCTCTTCCGGTTTACCACGATTCAAGAGAATTGACCCAAGCTCCTCATTCGCCTTTGGGTACGCTGGCGCAATCTGAACAGCTCTGCGGAGATGAGATTCAGCTCCTTGCAAATCATCTCCTCGCGCCAGGATCGTGCCTAGCAGTGCAATGAAATTTACGTCACCATTATCATCAATAGCTTGACGACAAAGCTTCTCTGCTTCGATGACTGAACCGCTCTGAAGAAGTTCAATAATTTCGTTATATTTTCGTTTTGGTGCGATCTCTTGCATAGGGTATTCCGTGTTCAGCAGACCCACAGTCTGAATCAAGGGCGGATAGGGGTTTCCTGATGAGCTGTCGTTTACGATTAGCTTTTAAAAAGTTACAAGGCTTTACAGCTCGCTGATTATTGTAAGGTCATTCGTAACCGCTTTGGGAACAAAGGTATGAAAATTTGTATTAGATTCAGTCGCTTCGGACAGCATTAAATATATACGAGCTCAATACAAGGCTGCACATAAAAATAAACGTTCCGATTACTTTCAACGGTATACCCCAATCGACTTTGCTCATTTTCCTCAGTTTTTTTGCAGGAAGATAGCCAGTCGTCTCCATGCAGACATGGTGTGCCTGCTCAAATAGATAGGAAAGAGTGCATGAAGCACGCGGGGATATTAGACTGCTAAGCTGAGACGTCAAATTTGCTTGAGAACAATGGATATCGGAATACCAATAAAAGAACTCGGACAATATGATATTGAGCCTCTACAGCGGGCTATTCTGGATCAACCAGAGGAGGCGTGGCTTGATAATCAAAATCGGCAGAATGACTATGAGGTTCACCAATACACCCATTCTATCGTTTTAGTGTTCACTACCGGCGACGGATGGCCGAACATTGAGGTGACGCAGGAGAAAGGGTGGGGTTTGCTTGCTGAACAAGCCATCCCCCTCATGCACCAGATCTTACATGATCACTACCCGATTGGAGGCACGATAATCCGAGCGATGGCCGCAAGACTTGAACCAGGCGGGTTCATCATCCCACACACTGATAAACACCCCTCTTTCCATAACGGGCATAGGATACACATCCCGATTAGTACTAACTCTAAGGTGCGATTTATGATCGACGGACGCCCTTATCAGTTTGAAATTGGCAGCGTCTATGAGATCAATAATCAGATGAAACATAGCGTGATGAATAGGGGTGAAAGCAGTAGGGTCAATTTTATTTTTGACTACGTTCCGCCCGAAAAAATAGATAGGCAATGAGGCTATTGGCCCCGATTGGTTAAGTGGAGATCAACGGAAAAAATAAGGTGTAGTAGTGGTCGTTGCAGGCCACCACCGGTTGGCGAATGAAGCCAACGAGATTAATTCGGGCCTGCCTGCTCAGGCGTCCGACCGCCCGTAACACCCTTAAATTAAGCGACTTAAAAGACTTCTCTGAATTTATCAGTTCTTTCAACCAAGTTACTCTTGCTTAATAACCATATCAGGGCAGTCAGGCTCGAAGAAAGAGGGAAAATGCTATGTCTGTCTCCCAATGGTGGCCGCTTGCACTGGTTTGCCTGCTGGGTGCAATGTCCCCGGGGCCCAGCCTCGCGATCGTTGTGCGCCACACAGTGAACGGCGGCACAATCCAGGGCATGTTATGCGCGGTGACCCACGGCATCGGCATTTTCCTGTGGGCGATGCTGATGGTCAGTGGATTGGGCGCCATTCTTGTGACACAGCCCGCGTGGTTTGATGCGATAAGAGGGCTTGGGGCCCTGTTTTTGCTGTATCTGGGTGTACGGGCCCTGCTGCCGCCACCCGACGCCTCTATCACAAGCGTTGACGTCGTCGAGAATAAAGCTCGAGCCGGATGGGAAGGTTTTTTGATCGCGCTGTCCAATCCCAAGATCGCGGTGTTTTTCGCGGCACTATTTAGTCAGTTTATCCAGCCGCAGACGACTCTGACGGAGAAGCTGATTATTGCCGCGACTGCCGCGTTCATAGATGCCCTCTGGTACGTGTTGGTTGCCATCTCACTGTCTCGCCTCGCTTTTACTCAGCGCTTTCAAGGACAGGCGTCCTTGTTGAACAAGGTGTTTGGGGCAATACTCGTTGTGCTGTCGCTAACGGTGTTCTGGTCCCTCTGGTAAATCTGATTGGTTGAGGCCGACCGCTAGAACGACAGGACGAAAAGGGGAGCGAACATGGCTGTGCGCTGGCGTATTGCGATTCTGTTGGCGGTTATTACCACCATCAATTATATCGACCGATCGGTCTTTGGTGTGGTGGCGCCGATGATTCGCGAACAGTTTGGCATTGGCGATGCTGACTACGGGCTCATTACCAGCGGGTTTCTGCTTGCGTACGGCATCGGCCAACTGATATCGGGCCCGCTCATCGATCGGCTTGGAACCAAACGTGCGTTCAGCCTCGCCGCGGTCTTCTGGAGCGTCGCCACCATAATGCACGCATTGGGACGTGGGATTTGGAGCTTCTTTGCCCTCAGAGTCTTACTGGGCCTTGCCGAGGCTGCGAACTTTCCCGCAGCCAGCAAGGCGGTGGCTCAGTGGTTTCCCGCCAATGAGCGCTCCACGGCTGTTGCGATCTTCATGCTGGGTGCCGGACTTGGTGCCATTATCACTCCGCCACTGACGGTTTGGACGATACAAACGCTCGGTTGGCAATGGGCCTTTATCATTCCCGGTTCACTGGGGCTGGTCTGGGTATTCCTGTGGCAGCGTTGGTACCACTTGCCCGAGACTCACCCCACTATTGAACCTGCCGAAAAAGCGCTGATACTGGAGCAACGCTCCAATCAGCAAAGTCAGGGCAGTTGGACGACACTGCTGAATTACCGGGAATTTTGGGGCATTCTCATTGCCCGGGTGGTGAGCGATTTTCCGTTCTATTTTTTCCTTTTCTGGTTGCCGCAGTATTTGATTGACGTACGGGGTT
>Ga0233432_10006167_pt1 | contig 10284 bp, 8 predicted proteins | sample SI_122_August201_6_FD_179870 | JGI IMG/M metagenome (GOLD analysis project Ga0233432, IMG submission 179870) | Seawater microbial communities from Saanich Inlet, British Columbia, Canada - SI_122_August2016_10_MG | ecosystem: Environmental > Aquatic > Marine > Inlet | place: Canada: British...
TGGGGGTTGATGTTGCGGATGATGTTGCTGAGGTTTTGGCTGCTGGTGAAGCTTCCAAGGTGGGTAATGATTCAGTAGAAGCTAATTCATTCACACTCTCAGACCCAGGAGCAAAGGTAAGAAGCTGAGCAAGGGGTTGCCAATCCGTCTGCCCTTCGAACAAAGCAAAATCATTCTCAAGAAATTGGCCCGAAGATAAGTATTCACGAGCTTGGTCAACCGAGTAGGGTCCAAAAGTCTGACCTTCCCTGCTAAGATATAATTTCATTTCGTTCCAGTATTGCTCTTTTCCGCTTCTCCATTAGATGAATCCGAAGCATCTGATGATGGAGGTGCTGATGAAGGTGCAGGCTGGTCTGAGCTTGGCACTTCATGACCAAAGATCTCAAGAGGGATACCGACTCGCTCCAACTTTGGTCCAACATCAGGCCAGAAATTAACCAGTACAAAAGCAACAAGATAGGATAGGACCGAGAGAATAAGGAAAATCAATGAGATCGTGTAAAGTTTTGAAAATATACTCGAGCTCTTCACCACGATGACTGTTTGCCCACTGTTTAAACCCCTAATTTTTTTGGAGCGTGGAGTGATAGGACTTGGCCTATTAGAGGGGGCTTTTTCTCTCGCTTGAGGATTACTTTCCTCCCTATTTCCTGAGGGTGGTGGCGTAGTATTAGGTGCCGATGCCGGTGGTGGTGGTGGTGGTGGTGGCAGGTGGTTTTCGTGGATCGATTCGTCTACAAAAGAAGTTGTATCAATAGGTGCTGGTGGTGCTGCTGCAGCTGGTGGAGGGACAACTCGTTCATGAGGAATTTCGGGAGAAGGAGAAACAATTGATTGAGCAGGAGGAGGAGGGGTAAAATCATCTTGAGTTTCTAGCTCATCCACAAATTGTTCATCATCTTCGAATCCTTCTTCGTCATCTACAAAGACATCCTCCCATTGTTTCATTTTCTCATGATCGAAATCATCATCACCCCCGGTCTCTTCTGTCTGGTCTTCTTTTTCTGGGTGGGATAAGGAAGCCACCAGCAACTCAGTCAGGGGGCACCACTCCTCAATACCTTCCCAAGATGCGAGATCTTCTGATGAAAGCTTCCCTTGCTCAACAAGTTCTTCAACCTGATCCCTAGTGTAAGGTCCAAAGGTTTGATTATCCCTAGCTATGATTATGTTCATCTAAACAGCATCCATCTTAATGGAATTACAAAAATAATCCAAAGCAAAAGAAGATTTCAACGCAGTTTACTTGATCCCTCTAGGTAAAATACGCCGCAATGTGTTCAACTTGGTTGCCCATGCAATTTGAACAGCCTGTAAAATACGAGGATATTCAAACAAGGTAGTTCTACAAATCAGATTGAAAGCGTTTGCGTGAAAACAACTGAGATACGAGGTATATTATTCGGGGAAGGCAGGTAGAGGAAGGTCATCTTCCGGAGATCCACCGGGCAACGGAGGCAAATCTGTACCTGAATCAAGCGGAGGAAACGCAGGCGGTTCATCCCCTCCAGGAAGAGGAGGAAGATCACCGGGATCTGAGTCGAGTGGAGGAAAAGCAGGCAGATCATCCCCACTTGGAAGAGGCGGTAGATCACCAGAATCTGAGTCGAGCGGAGGGAAGGCAGGTGGCTCGTCTATGCTGGGAGGTACCGGAATGGGGGGCAGGGCGGGTTCATCTTCACCTGGGAAAGGCGGAAGTCCACCGGAATCCGAGTCAAGTGGAGGGAAGGCAGGTGGCTCGTCTATGCTGGGAGGTACCGGAACGGGGGGCAGGGCGGGTTCATCTTCACTTGGGAAAGGCGGAAGTCCACTGGAATCCGAGTCAAGTGGAGGAAAGGCAGGTGGCTCGTCTATGCTGGGAGGTGCTGGAACGGGGGCCAAGGGAGGTTCTTCTTCACCCGGCAAAAGCGGAAGTCCACCGGAATCCGAGTCAAGCGGAGGGAAGGCAGGTGACTCATCTACACTGGGAGGTGCAGGAATGGGGGGGAAGGCGGGCTCTTCTCCTCCGGGTAAAGGCGGAAGTCCACCGGAACCCGAGTCAACCGGAGGGAATGCCGCTGGTTCTTCAACGGAAGGAATAACAGGAACGGAAGGCAAAGACGGTTCTTCCTCGCCGGGTAGAGGCGGAAGTCCACCAGAATCAGAGTCAAGAGAAGGAATGGTAGGAGATTCTTCAACTTCAGGCACAGAAGGCAGGTCTCCAGTGTCAGATGGAGGAAATGTATCAGTTTCTTCATTATTAATAGCAGGTGACGGAACCGCTACCTCTTTCGAGGGTTCGTCCGATACTCTACTAGACCCCAAATCAATGGGGGTTCCATCCGAGCGCCAAGTCGCATCTTTTCCTCTTTTTAGCCCATCTGTGTATGCGCGAATGTACATTTTTTGACCATTGGGCCACCAGCGGGTGACAGTTCCGTGCCATTTCCCATCATCATAATTTCTCTCATACATCTTTACCCCATTCGAAAACCAACGGGAACTAACTCCATGTTTTCTGCCTTTTGCCCAAGATTCGTCCGAGGCGACATACTCTCCCCCACCCGAATTCATTTCCACTGTAAGGACACGACCTGTAAAGGGACTGTCCGAGAACTTCTGAAACAGCAAACCATAGCGTGTCTCGAAAAACTGATCGTACTCTTGGGCGGTAACTTGATAGGCGTCACCCGACACGCTGACTACACCACTTGATGCACCACTTGGTACACTCGGAGTGGGGGCTTCTGTCTGCCTATATTGATTTTGACATGCTGACAGAAACAGCAGGGCGACAAGTGATAAGATGCTTAGCAGAGATACTTTCATGGTGTTTATACTGTTAATGCAGGTAAGATTTGCAAGGTTGAACATAGCCTCCGGACAATCTTGTTGTAAGATCCCAATATTTACGTTTTTTAAAGTTTTATCTTCTGCCCTCCTAACTTAATCATAAACTCTACTCTCGTATTATGTCATTAGCCGATTTACCCCTCATCCTGCCAGCTTTCGGAGTATTAGCTCTACTTTTCACTTGGTGGAAAACCAAGGAAATCAATAACGCCCCAGAAGGTTCTCCTCGCATGGCTAAAATAGCCAAGAGCATCCAGGATGGAGCCATGGCTTTTTTGAAAGCGGAATACAAAATTTTACTTTGGTTTGTGGTCGGTGTTGCCGCCCTGCTCTATTGGAGCGGATCGACAAACGAACATAGTCATGAAATGATCGCCCTTTCCTTTATCGTAGGGGCAATTTGCTCCGCATTGGCTGGATACCTCGGAATGAAAGTTGCCACCAAGGCCAATGTCCGAACCGCAAATGCAGCACAAGACAGCTTGGGAAAAGCTTTGGAAGTAGCTTTTGCAGGCGGTTCTGTAATGGGGCTGGGCGTGGTAGGGCTAGGAATCTTGGGATTAGGAGGTTTGTTTGCCTTCTTCGGTTATCACTTTGAAGAATTCGGCGTAGGGAAGAGCTTGGACACCACCTTGTCCGTATTAACGGGGTTCTCCTTCGGGGCATCATCGATTGCTCTTTTCGCCCGCGTAGGCGGAGGGATTTACACAAAGGCCGCCGATGTCGGAGCTGATCTCGTTGGTAAAGTGGAGGCTGGTATTCCGGAAGATCACCCTCTGAACCCAGCCACGATTGCCGACAATGTGGGCGACAATGTGGGTGATGTCGCAGGGATGGGAGCAGATCTATTCGAATCATATGTTGGCTCGATCATTGGAACCATGATACTAGGTGCCGCTATGGTCGCGGCAACTGGATCCACTTTTTTGGCTCCAGAAACTGGAGCAATCTTAGGTGGACTTGCGCCCATTCTCTTGCCCTTGGTCTTGGGCGCCATCGGTATCGTAACTTCCATCTTGGGCACTTTCCTCGTTAAAGTGAAAGATGGCGGAGATCCCCACAAAGCACTGAACGCGGGTGAATTCGCTTCTTCGGGGGTGATGATCGTGGCCGCCTATTTAGTTATAGGCAAACTCTTGCCAGAATCATGGTCAACCGGCTCAATTGATGGTGGGAATTTAATGCAATACTCATCAGACGGTGTCTTTTATGCCATCATTATTGGGCTGATCGCTGGACTTGCCATTGGCAAGATAACAGAACACTACACTGGTACTGGCACAAAACCCGTACGTGCAATTGTCGAGCAATCCGTAACGGGCTACGCTACAAATATTATCTCAGGTTTGGGCGTTGGAATGATTTCCACGACTTTCCCTATTCTAATATTAGCTGCAGCTGTAGTTGGTGCTTATGAGTTTGCAGGTCTTTATGGTATAGCGATTGCCGCTGTTGGAATGCTCTCAAATACTGGAATTCAACTTGCCGTTGATGCATACGGACCAATTTCGGATAACGCAGGAGGTATTGCGGAGATGTCCGAATTGCCCGCTGAAGTAAGACAACGTACGGATAAACTTGATGCGGTTGGAAACACGACTGCCGCAATTGGCAAAGGGTTTGCCATCGGATCCGCCGCACTCACTGCCTTAGCTCTGTTTGCTGCTTTTAAAGTGGAGGCTAACATAACAGTGATCGATGTCTCCGCACCAAAGGTCATGGCTGGATTGTTCATCGGAGCCATGCTGCCTTTCCTCTTTAGTGCATTGGCGATGGGTGCCGTAGGCCGAGCGGCAATGGCCATGATTCAAGAGGTCAGAAGACAGTTCAAGGATATCCCTGCCCTAAAAACCGCACTGAAAGTGTTACAACGTAATGAAGGCAAACCATCGGCAGAATGGTCCGAGGAAGAAAGAAACCAATTTGACGAAGCGATTGATGCAGCCGAATACGGAAAGTGTGTTGAGATCTCCACCCAATCGGCAATCAAGGAAATGATCGCTCCCGGCCTTGTTGCAATCCTGACTCCTGTTGTGATCGGGCTTGGAGGCGAACACTTTTTTCCCGGAAGTGGTGCCGTGATGCTCGGAGGCCTCCTAGCCGGAGTAACTGCATCTGGTGTCTTGATGGCTCTGTTTCAATCAAATGCCGGAGGTGCATGGGACAATGCCAAAAAGATGGTCGAAGAGGGTTATGAAATCAACGGCGAGAAGCATGGTAAAGGCTCAGAGATACACAAGGCCACAGTGGTTGGTGATACCGTCGGGGATCCCCTTAAGGACACTTCCGGACCTTCCCTGAACATATTACTTAAGTTGATGTCTGTAGTTGCTTTGGTCTTGGCACCTTTTATCAAAGTGCCTTGACCACACAATCCTCAGTTATGAGTTCTCGACCGAGGATGCGAAATTATCTCGTTCCTTTTTGTTTCCCTTGAAATAGGCTGTTCCTGCAACAAGGACATCCACGCCTGATTCCAAGCATGCCGAGACATGACTGGGACCTACCCCTCCATCCACTTCGATGAGAAAGTCCTGCTGATTTTGCTCGCGGAGAGCGGATAAGGTTCGAGTTTTAGAAAGAACAGTCTCGATAAAGCTCTGGCCTCCAAATCCGGGAACGACCGTCATGCAGAGAATCAATTCGACTTCATCCAAATAAGGGAATACCTCTTCTACGGGTGTATCTGGGTTAACGACGACTCCGGCCTTTTTGCCTAGAGACTTGATTTTCCGCAAGGTGTCCAAAATATCGTATTCGGGCTCCACATGTATAGAAATTAGATCGGCACCAGCTTGAGCAAAAGGCTCAATATATTTTTGCGGTTGGTCAAGCATGAGGTGAACATCAAAAAAAATGTCCGAGTGCTTTCTAAGATCTGCAACGGTTTGAGGCCCGAAACTAAGATTCGGCACAAAATGCCCATCCATGATATCCAAATGTATCCAGTTTCTACCATCTTGATCAGCGGTTAGCAGGGAATCCTTAAGGCAAGAGTGATCTCCAGCCAATATAGAGGGTGCTAATATTCTACTCATAAAAAAAGCGAAAAGCTACCAAGTGTAATTTGAAACCCTTGAGGCAATTTTAATCCCCAGTTCGCGGGCAATCGCCATAGAAGACTGACGAGCGGAAGGCTGACTGGTTGAGTTTTCCCGCAACACCGATGCATTACCCTGAACAAGGTAGTTTTCCATAACCAAAGACTTCTTTCGGGCTGAATATAAATTCAGCGAAGCGGCGACTTCCAGATCGAATCCAGCCGCCAAGAGTGTGTCAGTAGATCGAAAGACCTCGGGCGATTTATCGAATCCGTGTAGTTTGACTCGTAGTAAAAGATCGGCTTTTTCAGGAGAATGAACGAGCTCAAAGGAGCCCGAACGTAGCAACTCCTCCCTCACTGTCCTACTAACGATCCCGCCCGCCTGGGGTAAAAGAGTGTTATTGGAAACTACTTGTACGAACAGGGTTTCCTCTTTTTTGCCATTACCTAGACCAGATTGATAGCGGCATGAAGATACCAGTCCAAAAATTGACAGAAAAACAAAGAAAGAAAGTTTAGTCATCGCCTGCCCGCAATTCAGACACCTTTTTTTCTGCAGCACGAGCGGCCTCGGATTCGGGTGCTGTGGTGATCGCCTCATTGTAAAACTGGAGGGCTGGTTTATTGCCAAGCTCTTCCCATCTAACCATATAATACTTTCCGTATTTCTCTACGAACTGACCAACGACGACCTTGCTTGCAGCCAAAGTTTCCCGCATTTCCTTTCGACCCTTTTCTGCCAAGTCTCTCCTCTCCTCGGCTTCAATCAGGCGGGTTCGGTAATCGGCTTCCTCTTCGTGCTTACTTCGAGGTGGTGATTTAGAATATAAAATGATGTAATCTTCGTAGAAATTCAGAGCTTTTAGAGTGGCACCTTGATCATAAGCGGGGCCAGTCACACGCGTTTCATAAATTTTGGCCAAAAGAAAATATGCTTCTTCACAAAGGTAATTATCCGGATAAAGATTAACAAGTCTTTCCAATGCATCAACCGCTTCGTCATCCTTCTTGTCCTTGGATGCGATTTCAGCGAGAGCCATTAGGGCACGGGGGGCAAACTTTGGGCCTCTAGCCAGACCTGCAATTTGATCAAGCCGTCTGCGGTCTTGATTACCTGAGCGAATGCGTGGAACAAAACCCCATTTACGAGGAAGCTTTTCCTTAGCCAATCTCTCAGCAATCCTCATGAGAGATTCCGCAACTTTTTCGAAGTTGTACTCAGTATAGGCTTCGGCAATCAATCTCAAGTGCTCAAATGACTTTTGCCAATCTCCACGATTTTCCCTAATGATTGCAGCACGGAATAGGGATTCGGGTCCAAGTTGAACCTCTGAGTTCTCTCTAAGTAGCGTCGCATTTGATCTTCTTTTGGCAAAATTCTCGTAGAAATCCAAAGCCTTTCCAAGGTCTCCTGCTTTCTCCTTTGATTCTGCAGCAAGAAACCATTTCTTTGCCTGTTCCGCTTTAATCGGGTCACGGTTCTTTTTGAAAAAACCAGTTCCTGGGAAAAGATAGTCCTTAGCCGCCGAGGGGTTGGATTGGTAGCGCCTACGATCCCCAGGGGAAACAGCTGTCAGTTCAAAATGGCTAAATACAAGGGTGAGGAGTAAAAGTAAGGAAGAAGCTTTCATTGATGTTAGAATCGAACAAGTGCAGCCGACCAAGTCAAGCCTGCACCAAAAGCAACGAGTAACCCGAGGTCTCCTTTCTTGAACTTGGAGGCCTTATAAGCTTCGTCTAAGGCAAGGGGAATGGAGGCCGCAGAAGTGTTTCCGTATTTCTGAAGGTTACAATAAAATTTCTCAAGTGGGATCTCAAGTCTCTGAGACAAACTTTCTACGATTCTAGCGTTTGCTTGGTGGGGAATAACATGATCCACCTCGTTTTTGTCGAAACCATAACGGGAAAGCAATTCGCGTGAGGCACGTTCCATGACCCGAACAGCGGACTTAAAAATTTCGCGACCGTTCATTTTCAGAAAATGTCCCCGGTCCTGGATCGTATTAATGGACGCAGGCATCGCTGAACCCCCTGCCGGTTGATGTAGTAGGGAAGGATTTGATCCATCTGCTCCACACTGAAAACCAAGTAAGCTTGATCCCTCCCCCTCCCTTGTCAAAATCGCAGCTCCTGCCCCATCTCCAAAGAGTACGCAGGTCGTTCGGTCTTCCCAATCCATAATGCTGGAAAGTTTTTCAGCACCTACAACTAGAGCACAATTGTACCGACCCGAGCTTAACATCCCATCAGCCACATCCAGTGCATAAAGAAAGCCCGAACAAGCGGCTTCCAAATCGAAGCAAGCCGCCTTGGAAATACCCAGTTTGTGCTGAAGCAAACAAGCAGTCGAAGGAAACGCCATATCAGGGGTAATGGTAGCAACGAGAACTAAATCTATTTCATGGGGAGAAACTCCTGCCATTTCGATCGCTCGCTTGGAGGCATGAAAAGCCAAATCACTCGTGTTTTCGTCTTCCCCTGCAAATCGTCTTTCCTTAATTCCTGTCCGACTAGTAATCCACTCGTCACTTGTATCGACTTTCTTACTCAATTGATGATTGTCGACTTTTTGTGACGGAACATAGGAACCAATGCCCCTCAGAATACTGGACCCTGAAGTGCTCATGAATCAGCTTTGGGCGATCCTCTTAGAGGAAGAGGTTCTGGCCGCAAAATTTCATTGGTCTCTCTTATGTCAACAGTTACTTGGGATAGCATATCATGCTGAATGAGATCAAGAGCGATCTTAATCGCACCACTTATGTGATTGCGGTTGGAGGAGCCATGAGCTTTGATGACATTTTTGGTCAAGCCAAGTAAAGGGGCTCCGCCAAATTGTTCTGGATTGATTCTTTGCTTTAGGCTTTTGAATGCTCCCTTTGAGAGCAAGGCACCCGTTTTTCTAAGTGCGTTCCTTTTGAGTTCCTCATCGAGAAAACTCCCGATCAGTTTACTAAGAGATTCACAAGCCTTGAGGACAATGTTGCCAACGAATCCGTCGCAGACCACAACATCGACAACATTCTCGAAGATCTGAAAGCCTTCAATAAGGCCAGCGTAATTTAGAATGCTTCCATCAATATCCTTGAGCATTGAATGTGTTTCGTGAATAACCTCGTTGCCCTTACCTTCCTCGGTACCAATTGTCAGCAAACCGACTTTCGGACGAACCAGACCCAATGCCAAGCGAGCATAATTTGAGCCTAGAACCGCACTTTGCACAATGTGAAAAGGTTTTGCATGCGGATTGGCTCCTGCATCAAGCAAGGTAAAGTATCTCTCCCTTCCGGGCCATATCGTGCAAAGAGCTGGTCTTTCTACACCCTCTAGGGTTCGCAACCGAATCGCTCCTCCGGCCATAAGGCAACCAGTATTCCCACAACTAAGCATAGCATCTGCCTCACCATCCTTGAGGGCGAGTAAAGCAAGCGACATGGAAGAATTCTTCTTCCCTTTTATTCCAGCAATAGGCTTTTCGTCCATTCCGACCACTTCAGGAGCATGACGAATCGAAACTCTCGCATTTGAAAGAACTGAATTCTTCTCGATGAAAGAGCCAAGAATCTCTTCTCTACCGAAGAGCATGAACTCTGTACTGCGTGGAGAAGCTTCAACGGCTTGGGCAACTCCTTCTAGAATTTCTTCGGCACCGCGATCACTGCCCATTGCGTCAACCGCAAGGGTCAACCTCGCTTCGGTCTTATCCATGCCGAAGCGTAGCAAGCAAGTTAAACCTCTAGGTCGAGAACTTGCTTGCCGCGATACTGTCCCGTTTCAGGATTGACGCGATGAGGTCTACTCATACTCCCATCCGCTTCTTTCACTAGAAGGGGGGCTTGGAAACGATTGGCTCCGCGACGCTTTCTACTGCGCTGCTTGGAATGTTTTCTTTTAGGTTGTCCCATAACAAATAAATTAAGTCTAAACTAAAGCAATAAATGGAACGGGCGTCAAGCCAAGGAAAAGATCATGGCTGCCAAAAATAAAAGCCTAGAATGATTGCCGCGAGAAGAATCCTGTACCAGACAAAAATGCCCAAGCCACGCCTAGCAAGATATCCAACCAACCAAACGACTGATGTCGCTGCGGAAGCTCCTGCAATCAAGCAACCGAAAAGGACGGGGCCGATTTCCAAATTTGCCTGCATTACTTCCCACTTCGTCATAGATTTGTAGGCGGCGGCGGCGGTCAAGGTAATCAGTCCAAGAAGAAAACTGAATTCTGCTGCCTTGGCTCTCTTCAACCCGACGAGGTATCCACCTACAATTGTCATCATGGAGCGGCTTGTCCCTGGCCACATGGCAAAACACTGAAGAAAGCCTACCAGTAGTGAGGATCGAGCCGTCAAGTCATCCAGCGACTTCCCCGAATCTGACATACCAAAGGAGTTTTCTTTTTTCCTTTTA
>Ga0233432_10006168_pt1 | contig 10281 bp, 6 predicted proteins | sample SI_122_August201_6_FD_179870 | JGI IMG/M metagenome (GOLD analysis project Ga0233432, IMG submission 179870) | Seawater microbial communities from Saanich Inlet, British Columbia, Canada - SI_122_August2016_10_MG | ecosystem: Environmental > Aquatic > Marine > Inlet | place: Canada: British...
AATACGGAGGTAGTTGACGTTGCCTTCCTCGATTACCATCACACCCCCTGGGCGATTGTCGTCACCCAAGTCACCAACGATGCCTGAACCGTCCCATTGATCAGATCCGTTGTCATGACTCCAAGTACCATCCAGAGAAGCGAATCCTTCCCCATCGGCGGCATATTGCGCTTGGTCTCCTTCAAATGCATAATCCCAGCCGCCATCAATCGGGCCGAAGGTTTTGGATTCAGGGTCGACAGCTTCGAATTTGACACCAAAGAAATCAATGTCCAGAGCCGCGTTCTGAGGGGTCGCCGTGGCCCCCAAGGCCAGATAACTCAAATCGCCGAAGTCGTTACCTGGACCAGCGGTGATCTTAAAAGTCTGAGCTGTGGAGTCACCGTCGACATAAATCCTGGCAACATGTGTTCCAACGTTGGCCTCATCTTTTTCGATGGTGATCCAGTATTCGTGCCATTCGGTTGGATCAAGGGCAATCACGTTGGCACCATCCCCCTGTCCAAAGTTGACGTCACCAGAAATCTCATTGCCATTGAATTCGTTGAAGCTGAGACCATTGAATCCAGTCACCAGGTTATCAGGGTCTCCACCTGGGGTATCCTTGTCGTTGGTCAGGGAAAAAGCAATGGCTCCGCCGCTACCTTGCCTGATGACAAAATTGCCTTTGCCTCCATCTGATGTGACATAGCCGTCACCATTTTCGGGGTATGGTTGCGGGCCATTGCCGGCTTGTTTGTCACGATGCAAAGGATCAATGGGACCCGAGGTGGGGATGCGCGCTCTGAAGATCAAGGTAACCCCATCATCAAGAATGGTGGGAGCAGCATCTTCATTTCCGAGATCGTGTCCCAGGTAAATTTTTCGATTGGATCCAGGGTCGCCATAGTCGTAGTCCCTTGGGTCTCCAGTATCCTGAATGCGAAGAAAAGTCGTAGTCCCCTCGGTGAGGATCATGGCGCCTCCGGGCCGGTTGCCATCTCCGAAATCTCCTCCGATGGCTGAACCATCCCATTGATCGGAACCGTTATCATGGCTCCAGGTGCCATCAAGGGATGCGAACCCTTCGCCATCGGGTGCATAACTCGCCTGATCGCCCTCATATATATAATTCCAACCGCCTTCTGGTGGAGAAAAAGCGAGCTGTGCGATCAAAGGTCCACTGCAGGCTGTGAATAAAAGGGCTGCTGCCCATCGTAGTTTAAAGGGTATTGTTTTTTTGATGTTCTTCATGACATGAGGAGTGTGGATCGAACGCAAAGGTTGGCTTTGATGACAGATCAATATATCGGTGTACAGTCCTTCTCTGTATGTTGCCTCGTTTGGCGCGATCTTATGGGTGTCATACACTCACTAGGAAAAGTATCCATCCCTGTCAAGTGAAATTAAATGACCTTCATCAAGCTCGTTCCATGCATGGAGGCGGACGCATGAGGCTGCAAATACACAGACCATGGTATGATATCGCCGTTCTTTTCCATGCGACGGTAGTTGACTGAAGGCGCCTAGGCCAATTTGAAATGAAGAGGCAAGTAAATATGCATGTGCCTGAAATTGAGTCAAATCACCTTACTTGAGACAGTGAAATGATCGGAAGCCAAAAGGCGGCGTTGATACCTGCACGGCTTTCAACAGGTTTCTAGTTTGAAGATTTTAATTCTATATTATAAATAGAACGATATTTTATAATAGTTGCAAACCTCGAGTAGAGGGAAGATGTGGTCATGAACAAAAAAACATGCATGCTATTCATCTTTGTGCTGGGGCTGGGTCTGGGTTGCAACAGGCAACAGTCTGCAAGGATTCAGGAAAGCATATTTCAGCACCCCGAAATGTTGGAGGGTAATTGGGAATCGTCCGAAGCGTTTTTGGAAATTGAATACCATGATTTTGATAAAACCTTCTGGTGTGAGCTGCTGACATTGGATACCGGGAACAGGGAACTCATACGGCATGAGTCCATGCGCATCCTCATCAACCAACGAAATGATGCCTCCGGAAATATCCCCATGGTGGTAGTGGATTCAGATTCAGAAATCACTGTCTATGATATCACTCCTTTTCAGTCGGGGTTTCAGGCGCGCGGAGGCAAGCTCAGTCAATGGATCAATGGCAAAGGCGCATCTCCGAAGAGCATGATGAGTCAGTGGGAATTCGATGAGCAGTCGCGCACATGGACGCTTTCTCAGACGACGGGTTTGACAGGGGAACATAGTTTCTCCTCGACGGACATGACGAAGGATGAATTTATCCGTGAGTACGACACTGTTCCTGATCAGGAGGCTTCATTTTCAGGATCCAACGACACATTTTTCAACAAAATACAAGGTCGATGGTTGGGGCCTGATTCCCGCGGTTTCAACTACGATTTGGAATTCAAGATAGAACCTCTGAACATGATTTTCACTGAAAAAGGCAAGAGCATAAACCTTGAAGGGGATACGGTGACCCAATGGACGCATTTCTCCCTCATTCATTCCGAATTGAGTCAAATGGTGGGGATGCCTCATCATGGCAAAGCACTGTCTTTGTTTTCAGTGAATGGCAGGGGGTTTGGCGTGCTCGGGAAATGGGAAGACCTCGGTGACCAACGGATGGCTCAATACGAAAATCCGAACCTGAGACTGATTCGTGCTTTCGAGAACGAGGACACGCTCAAGAGCACATGGCAATCAAGGCAATCAGAGGCGGGACAATGGAGGGAAAACGGCAATAGCCACGTTCTCAAACGCCAATATTGATTTCACTATGGAAAGATAAAGGTGTGCACTGAACAACGGGCCATATTATCAGAGACACACTCGAATGGTGACCTTCTGAAATACTTAATTTCAGTCTTTTGTGGATCGTTTGACACTTCGAGGTTTTACTTTGCCTGCTTTTCAGGAATCCCCGGGTCTTCTTCATCCCCCATGGGAAGCAACCCGTAGCGTTGCATCATCTCAATATCTATTTTGGGTTCATCGATGGTCTCTTTCATCACGGGGATCTTCACCGAGGCTCCCTCCACGCGCCAGAGGAGATCGTCTGGAAGTCCTTCTAGAAAATACCCACCTGATTCCGAGGAAATTCCCTGATCATCGCGACCATTCCAGCCAACGGAATAAATTTCAAATCCATCTCCTTCCAGACGTTTGTATTTGAAGGGCGCTTGAGTCATGGGGTCAAGAGGGATTTCCGGGATCCATGCCGGCACCAGGTCCTCCAGCTTGGTTGGATAGGCCTGATGATGGAGGTAATAACGTTCCAGGTGCATGGATACACTGCAAATTTCCATGATTACCTGGGCTCTGAACAATCTGCGAAAGCCACTGCCCATGGAAGACAACCACATCCTTGCCAGCAGCCCATCCTGCTCCTGTGACTCATCGAATGCAGCCGGCAAAAAACGGCTCCAGGGGTGCTGGTCGGCTTGTTGCACCAGGTCGTCCCATTGGGCAATCCTTTGACTGAAGGCTTCCAGCATCAGGCTCAATTGCCGGGTATACCAGGCTTGCAGGTGAGTCCCGGCAAGCCACCGATAGACCGGAGGCAGGGGAGACAGTCCACTCCCATCGAGGGTCCCTGCACCAGATTGCTGGAAATACAGCATGCTGAGCGTTTCGAGGGGATCTCCGTTGATGCCGGCTTTCAACCAGGGAAACAACAGGGCTCTCTCCTTGCGAAGGATTTCGGGCGCATGCTGGACCATGTTGAATGTTTCCAATGACGCATTCATTGCCTTCCATTGTGCCTCGCTCCAGCTATGTCGGTCCTGTGCCGCCTGAATGCCTACCATGAGGTAAGATACTTGGGCAGCCTGAACGAGTCGGGTGATCATCCCATCCCAGTGGCCGGTTTCCGCCAGTCTCAATACCAGGCGGGAGTCCTGGTAGGAAGCGTCTCCATTCCCACGGTAGGCATGATGTGTGGCGGACAAACAGGCATAGATGGAAAACATTTTCAACTTGGATAAATGGGGCAGTAACATCCCTGGCCCTTCCTTCCAGTCAAAGGGATAAACATCCTCCGGCCGATCCAGGGCTTCCCTCAACTGCTCCAGATCCTGGCCTTTGGGATCAAACAAGGGGGCAAGCTGCTCAAGAAGGGTTTCAATGGACGCGGGTGGGTCGGCTGAATCCGCAGCAGGTGATGCTTCGAAATCCAAGCAGAGCGCCAAGCTGTGCAGTCGCTCCAGGGATCGATATATCGGGACACCCTGACCTTCGGGGTATTCATATTCAAAGGACGCACCGGGGCATTTTGGCAGTTCAAGGGCCTCGTATTGGGCATCCATCAGCTCGCGGGCGCGCTGTCCCTCGCCCTCAGTGTCTGATTGCCCGGCCCTGGCGAGCATCACCAGATAGGGATGATCCCATATATTATTTTCAGGATTAGTGGGCTCGGACGGATACAAGGTCGCGATATTCAGGGATTCCCCTTGTTCGCCCAGTGCCTCTATGCGGGCCTCGAGGCTTGTCACCTCGGTCGACTTGGCGAGGAAGCCGCCCCCATACCAAGCCAGGATCGCCAGGAGATGAATACAGAAGGGTAGCATCACGGGCTTATGGCGCTTGAGCCCCATGTCGATGAGACAGAAGGGATATAAAAAGGGCACGCACATCAGAAAACAGAGCCATCGACTGCGCCGGAGACCAATCCTCATGGCCACCCCCCAGGCTACTACGTGCAGTCCCAAGGCAATAAAAAAGCCCCAGGTCAGCAGGCTGGGAATCGTGTCGAATGTGGACAGCAGGTTGCCAATGATGGCGAGCAGGGGCCTGAAGAGCAGCTCAAGGGGTACATTACTTAGGGCAAGTATGATCAGGGTGCTAATGAAGATCGTTGCAAGACCACCCGATACATACAGGAGTCTTGATTGGCTTACGGAGTCGCCTTTGGATTGTTGCGAAAGGTTGATGCCTTTTCGCAGAAGTTTCCAGGCAGCATAAATCATCAACAAACCCACGCATGCCACGATTCCAGGACCGATAAATCTTTCATACCTCGCAACATGGTTATCCCCGTCAAACAAAGTAAAAAAAGAACCAAGGAACGCGGAGACACCAAACAGCCCCAGGAGGGAAGCCACAGCCATGATGCACAAGGATAGGAGTTTCTTCGCAAGCATTATCACCTACCTTAAAATTTCGCTTGGCTTTTACCATTACAAAAAAACCTCGTTAATGTAAGCGCAGCACTTCTGCTTCAGGATATCGTTTGAAAAATGGAAACCTTGCAAAAGACATCGCTTAGCGCGTCCAGATTCTGTTTCCGGCAGAACACGTCTGAGAAAGGTTACGTTTCCCGACGAATCCGGATCGACGCAACTGTATTTTGCTGATAGATACCTTGAATATGACGACTCCTATCAAGACAGCCCTGGTGACCGGGGCTGGTTCCGGCATTGGCCGTGCCACCGCGCTGGGCCTGGCCGGGGCAGGCTACACGGTCGTGGCGGCGGGCCGCCGCCGTGAGGCTCTCGAGGAAACCGCTGGTGCCATTCGTGACGGGCAAGCCCCCATGCTCGTGGTGCCATGCGATGTTGCAGACGCGAAATCGGTCGCCCATTTGTTCGCGACCACCGGCGAGGTCCTGGGTCGGCTTGACCTCCTTTTCAACAACGCCGGCATCAGTGCGCCCGCGGTCTTGCTGGAGGACCTCGGTCTGGATGCATGGCAGCAGGTGGTGGATACCAACCTCACCGGGGCGTTCTTGTGCACGCGCGAGGCCTTCCGCATCATGAAGGAGCAGGATCCACGCGGAGGTCGCATCATCAACAATGGCTCGGTATCCGCACAGGCACCACGCCCCGACTCCGCCCCCTACACCGCCACCAAGCACGCCATTACCGGGCTGACCAAGTCGACGGGACTGGACGGACGGAAGTATGACATTGCATGCGGTCAGATCGACATTGGCAACGCCTCCACGGCCATGGCCAGGAAAATGAAGGAAGGCGTGAAGCAGGCCGATGGCAGTATCTCCATCGAGCCGACCATCGACGTGGAGCATGTCGTGCGTGCCGTCCTCTACATGGCGAACCTTCCCCTGGACGCCAGCGTACCTTTCCTCACCGTCATGGCCACCAAGATGCCCCTGGTCGGACGCGGCTAGGTCGGCATCGGGCTCATGGCCCCGTGGATCGCTCTCTTCAAGGGGGGGGATCCAGACCCAGCCTGATGAAACGGTCTTGAAAAGGCACTGTAACTGGGCCAAGCGCTGGAATGAGATGGAGACTGTCATGATGACCGACTTTATCATCGGGCCGAATATGTGGGGCAGGGGAAAGCACTGTTGAGGCACATGCGGTCGCCAGCATGCATTCCGAGTGCCAGCGAATGGTCATGGATGCATTACTGGTCTCGTTGCATGAGCAGAAACACCTCTTGAACGACATCCCAACGGGTCGAGGGCCAGCTCTTTGAATACTGCCTTTGAACATTCCCGAAACCCGGCATCATGAAACACACCATCAGCCGGCGCAGCGCCAACGGCATCCCGGTTCCCTGCAAAGAAACCATCATCATGCAGCGGGTAAAGTAAAGAACACCCCAAGGAGCTCGAATCCCGGACGAGGGCGGGCAATTTGTAAAGGGTCTGAAGATGACCCAAAGGTGCCATGCAGCGGAGAATCACCTTTTCCGAGCCAGATCAAAGTTCCTTCTCTTTACTTGAGTCAAGCTCCTGTTCGGACCTTATCCTGCGTGGCCTTGGCCAGGTCTCGCTGTTGCTGCCGTGTATTGACACCCAGCGGTCGTAAATGGGTTTGTATCGGAGCTGTTGCACAAGCCGCAAAACGATGGAAGCGAAGAGGAAAACAAAGAATATATTACCTTCTTCACCTATGTACATTTCCAGAGCGCAAAGAAATAAGAGGAGGCCCAGAAACCATAGTGGAACAATACCCATGACCTGACCTTGGCAGGCCAGGCAGTATCGGTTCATCCAGAAAGCATTTCCTTCCCTTTCAATGGCGGACCAGCACCTGTCCTTGCGCATGGGTCTCTGGCATTCATGGCAGTAGACGAAAGATGTCCATTTCGTGTAGCGAGGCCTCAATAGTTGATCCAGAAACGTTGGTTCTTTCTCAAGAGGTTCGAGGTAAGTATCCATACAATCCGTGTGTAAATACTCTCCTTTCACATTTTTGAAATATCGATCTTTACCGCAAGCCTTACCGCAAATCATGCATGTCTTTTCCATGTTAGGATCCTTTACCGTGATCTTTCTATCATCCAGGGTTTTCGCGGAAATGGTTCATGACAAGATCGAGGCTTTCTTGAAACAACCCGGAAAACCCAGTTCCCATCCATCTCAGGTTTTGCCTTCCGCTTGCGCCTATTCATCAAAGCCCATGGGAAGCAATCCGTAGCGTTTCATCATCTCAATATCCATCATAGGTGATGAGGCGTCATCCTCCCCTTCATTTGCATCGATCAGCAGGATGGGTAATGTTTCGCTTCTTCCATCGACACGCCAGAGCATGTCGTCCGGATGATGCTTTCCTTTGGGCGCGTAGTTAAAAAATGCGTGTTCCTCTTGATGCCCCGGAAGGCCTCCGTCATCACTACCGTTCCATCCCACCGAGTAAAGTTCAAAACCATCCGGTTCCAGGCGACGGTAATGGAATGGCTGTGCCGACATGGGATCCATGGGGAGGGCGGGGATCCACTCTGGAACCAGGGCCTCCAGGCTTTCCGGGTAGGACTGGTGACTCAGGTAATAACGCTCAAGCTGTATCGAGACCTTGGCCATCTCCAGCTGCAATTGGGTGTCGAAAAACTTGAGGTAGGCTTTCCCCAGAGAGGGCGTCATCATGGTCGACAAGAGACCATAAGACTTCATCTCATGCCGCGGCGTCTCGAGGTCAAGACCGCTCCACGCACCAACGACCGAATCCATGACAATTCTCTCGGCTTTTGGAATGAGCCCGAGATAAGCCTGATGCAACAAGCTGATCTGTTTGATGTAGTGTGCCTGCATGAAATCCCTCACCACCCAGTATATGTTAACTTTCCAGAGTGAAAGCGGAGGCAAACGACCAAAAAAGGATGGGTCGAGCCTGCCAAGGGTGAGAGTGGGGTCTTCATCGGCCTGGGATTTAAACCAGAAACCATGAGCGGCTCTTTCCATGAGAAGAGTTGCCGGAACATGGTCTGGAAAATATTTTTGAGAAAGCCGTTCATGGATCCAAAGCCACTGTTCATCTGACCAAAGATGATGATTCTGCGCGGCGATCAGCAAGGAAGGCGTTTCTTGCCATCGTTTCAATGCGCTTAATCGGCAAATCAAGATATCTGAAACTCCAGTCTCACTGATATAGGTGGCCAATTGTAAGTCCTGGAATGCCTTTTCCGCTTCATCGTTATACACATGATGAAGTCCTTTGCGTGTTGCCAGGATATACACATCTTCCAGGAAAGACAAATGCGGCAAGAGCATTCCCGGGCCCTCGCTCCAATGATAGGGATACACATCCTGCATACGGCTCACGGCATCGTTCAGGTCCTCAAGCTTTGGCTCTGCCTTTGCAAAAAAGGGCACCAGGATTTCATGGATGGATTCCATCGACTCGAAAGGAACCAGGGGCGGCTCCAGGAATGGGTCATGGGACAGATAACCATTCAAGGTCTCATCCAAGTCACTCGGTCCATTGTCATCAGCAGTTCCCTCATCTATTTCTTCCTGGTCCGGGCGCAAGGCCAATGCCAGGTCATAAAGCGTTTCCAATGGACGGTGCATGGGGACAGGTGCATTGTCCTTCGCCTCGTATTCAGTTGCCCAGGGTGGGATTTCCGGAACCTTCGACCAGGCATATGCCACTACCATCAACTTACGGGCTTCCTCGCCCTCCGGGGCCCCAGCGATTATTTCTCCCTTGACCCATTTTCTTCCCGGTGTTGCCGCTTGAGCCAGGGTCTTGAGCATGGGATGGTCCCAGACATTGGCATCCGGGTCTGCTTCCTGAATGCCGTGGAGCTTGGCGGGATCCAGGACATGTCCCTCTGCGATCAGCTCTTTCTCCAGATCCATCAAGTCGGACCACTCACTGGATCGCAGGTAAGCACTGCCTCCCAGCCAGAGTACTAGCCCCAGAAGGTGCGCCACCACGGGAATGTAAAAGTGCTTCGCCCTTCGGATACAAAGCACCAGCAGTGTGAAGGGATAAAAGAAAGGGATCAGCAAGGGAGCTACCAGCCACCACCTGCGTCGGAAACCCAGCACCAGTGCCGTGATCCATCCCAGGATGTTCAGGGCAATGACAACAATGAGCAGCAGGAGGGCATGGTCTGGTAACGTATCGATCATAAGTTTCAATAGGGCAGGCATAACAATCGCTGCCTTCAATGATGTTTGCACTCATTAAAGGCATTGAGACGAGACGGTCCATTACAATACTGTGTTGCTATTGTAATCGATCATTAAACAGAGATGCCGAACATGAAAATGACATTGGCTCTTTGCTGTCTCACTGGAGTGACTGCGAGACTCAAATAAGCTTGAATGGGTGAAATGTGGGTATTAAACGTATTTAGAATGAAGTAGTTGAAACCGTGTGGTCGTTTGCCAAATGCAGTTTTCGCCTCCTGTATACTTTTTTGTTTGCGTTCGTGTCGATGAGTCATGCTGCCACCTTCAAGATCGAGGACCAGACAGTCCCCTCCGGCGCCACCACCGTGACCGTCCCCATCAAAGTAAGTGATTTCACCGATACGGGAGCGTTTCAGTTTACCTTGGCTCAGTGAACCGTTCCAGAGCAGGCCTGAACGGTGCGATCAAGAGCATCTAGCATCGTGACAATCAAATCGAACTTTGGTTGGATACCCGGGGAGCCTCATCCTGGCAGCTGGAGTCCAGTCCCACACTCGAGGCTTCGCAGTGGCAGCCACTGGAAGTGCTGGATGGGGGTCAGGCATGGCAGCGGCTAGTGATCCCTCACACCAGTGAAACACATTTCTTCAGATTGGTGCCAGTGACGGGTCCTGAACTTTAGGCTCCCTTTTTCTCAACCGTGACTTTCAAAAAAAAGTCGTGATCGCTCAAGTCGATTGCGACTTTTTTCCTGCCCGGTCTTGATGGAGTGCCGGTGTTCAGAGGATTTGTTTGAAAGTATGGATCAACCGATCAACTTCATCTGCCTGAAAATCCAGATTTGCGACGCCCCTGAGCTTAAGGGGGTCTTTGGTAAACGTTTGACCTTACCTGAACCGGCATGACGATGTCAAACTCGTGATATGACTGCCAGCCTGTAAACGTTAAATGAAATTAAATAAAAAATAGGATAAAAGACTTGATAGA
>Ga0233432_10006170_pt1 | contig 10278 bp, 10 predicted proteins | sample SI_122_August201_6_FD_179870 | JGI IMG/M metagenome (GOLD analysis project Ga0233432, IMG submission 179870) | Seawater microbial communities from Saanich Inlet, British Columbia, Canada - SI_122_August2016_10_MG | ecosystem: Environmental > Aquatic > Marine > Inlet | place: Canada: British...
AACGTCATAATATAAATTGTCACTTTGATCTATTTCTTGATCAGTACAGAAAATTCGATCTTTGAATATAGTATCTATGTTTGTTGTATCTACATTCCAAAATTCATTATAAACTTCCCATAAAAAGTAATTTGTATTCCAAAAATTTGGATCGCTAAATAATTTTATGTCGTAAAAATGTCCTTCAACTAATACAGGGCTAAATGCTTGACTAAACGTCAAATAATTACCTGATGTTACAGCATTATTAATTTCATAAACAGTTGTTACGTTTGTACTATCATCTCTAATAGATAACGAAAATTCTGCACCATACTCTCTTGGTATGACTTTAAATTCTTGTGCTGATGTAGATGTTGTTAAAACTATCATTACCTATATAACGTATTTAATAAGTTATTTTGTAGAAATATAAACGCAAAAAAAAAGCACCCCTAAGGATGCTCTTAATTTTTCATAATTTATTATTATGGTGTTGGGTTAATTGGTGTTGCAGATGCAGATGTAATTAATCCACTAGCCAAAAAGTATGGAGCTGTTTCTTCCATTCCCTCCATTGTTAGAGTGAATCCTGACAGATCTCCAGCTGCAGCTCCTGTTACGGTAGTTCCACCTGTGCATTCCATTCCGTTTTCTAGTCCACATAAGAATTGATTTCCATAATAATCCTCAACAACTACATAAGGTCTGCCAACTGCAATAATTTGCAATTCTGCCTGAGTTTGTGCGTCAAGGTAAGTTAATGTTAAGTTTAATGTTTGTGTGAAAAAAGTAGTACCATTTTCTCTAGAACTTGTTACAGTTGTTTCTAAAGACGAATTACCTTTTACATCATACTGATACCAGTCTGGTTGAGTTCCTGTAATTGATGATACTTCACCATCAGCTCCGACTACTACTCCAGTTAATCCACCGAAGTCACCAAACCATACCGTTTTTATACCACCAAAGGCACTTTTACACGGTAACAGTCTCCCTTTATTTAATGTACAAGCCATATTATTTATATATTTTAATAAAAAAGGGTAAGCAGGCACTAACCCACCTACCCTAATTTTTGGTTAATTTATTTATTAAGAATAAAGAACTATCTCAGATCCAATTCCGTATTGTACTCCAGCAGTAAATCTCATAATTACTCTTACGTTTTTACTTCCGTCTATGTCAGCCATATCAATTAGCTTAACTAAGTTATAGTCAGACATTAATCCTGTTCCAAAGAATAGGTTAGATCTCTGAGCAGCGAACATATAGTTGCTTGGTAAACCATTAGCAACAAAGATTTTTACACCATCTATAGAAAGGTTTTCACCTCCACCATACCATAGTGTTCCTCTATTGTTAATACCATTTGCACCTATAGAACCTACATTTTCAGTTCCAGCTACATTTGATAAAGCAGCATATCCACCTAATGCTCTAACGTATGCTTTAGCAACGTTTTGAGATACATAGATAAATAGATCGTCTTTTCCATATAATGTACTTGGAATAGCATCTACTACTTTTCCTAATTCAGCAATTACATTTCCAGAGTTTACACCTCCACCGACAGCAGCAACGTCAATAACGTCAGCATCAGCAGCAGCTAAAGTTGTAAATCCATCAAATTCTCCAGCTTGAGCTCCACCTAAGTTACCTTGCCAGATGTTGTTTTCTGTTGAAGCAGATACTTGTTCTGCCACGTGAGCAATTAAGAAACTTGAAAAGTCAGGAGGTAAGTTATCAAAAGCTGAATAGCCCATTGATACTGCACCCCAGTCTGATTCAAATGGAGTTTTACATAATTCAAGATTTACTTGAAATTGATCAGGCTGGATTATTCTTTCAGTTAATGTAACTGCTCCAGCTGATACGAAGTCACAAGAGTCATCTGTAATTAAACCAGAAGTAACTACTTTTTTCATAACTTCTTTAAACTTAATGTTTGGCTTAATTTCGATAGCACCCTGACTTAGTGTGTTACCACTCAAAAGAGCAGCAGCGATATACTTACCTGCAAATTCTCCAGCATAAGTAGTAGTAATAGTTGGTTGTGGCATAATTATTTATTTTTATTTATTTAATTGATTTAATATATAATCCATTGTAGTAGGTCTTTTATTAGGAGCTATTCTAAAATGGTCTTTCTTGTTATTACCAGCTTCAGGACTATGCTTAATTGGAGCAGAGGCAGGTTTTGATAATTCTTCTTTTAATTCTTCGTTTACTTCTTCGTTAAATTCTTCTTTAACTGTTCTAGATTTTGGTTGTCTTGCAACTTCTTGTTCCATTTCAACTTCTTCTTCTTCTTCCATATTCTTTTCACCTACTTTAGATTTTAAGTCAGCAATAGCATCTTCAAGATTTTTAATTCTCTTTTCCATACCAGACCAGTCATCTACAGCAGCTTCTTCACCATCATCTCTCATTTCTTCATCTTTGTATTCTAGATCTTCAGTTTCATCTTTAGATTCTTCTTCTTTTTGTGGTACTTCGTCAGACACTTCTCTAACGTCATCGATAATTCCCTCCTCAGCGACAACTACTAATCTACCATCCTCTAGTAAGTATTCACCTACTGGCATAGCAACTTTTTCATCATCTGTAAGAATGAATATCTCTTTACCTTTTTCAAACGACTCAGCTTCTACACGAGTTCCGTTCTCTAATTTTTGTTCTTCAAGTTTAACTTCTATGTTTAGAAGCGTCTTGATTTGATTTAACATTTCAGTTGATTTCATAATATATATATAACGGTTATTGATTTTAATTTTGCATTTTTAAACTGTTCTTGATATAACTCCAATACCTTGAGCCCATAAACTACCATCACAGCATTTTACAGAATATTTGTTTTCGTCTTTACACAAACAAGCTCTCCTAGATCCTTTAGGGCTTGTATAACTTGGGAAAAATTCTTTATTTGTTCTTCTCATCTTTTTATGGGAACACAATTAGGTACTTCTTTACCATCTTTAATCTTAGTTCCGTATTGCTCATATCCATTCCAACAAGGCTTCTTTAATTCTGCTGTATCTCCTATTAAGATCTGTTTTATTTGATTCAATATTTCTTCTGACGATTTTTCTTCTGATAATCCTACTGCATCTTTCGGTCTTTCCATTTTATCAGCAAAATAGCCTTCTATTGAAAATCCTTTTACCTTACCTGTTTTTACATAATCGTTCCAGACTTTATCGTTGTTTACTTTTACAGCACCCATCCAAGTTCCTACTGGTACGTTCATACCATACTTTCTAGATTTGTCGTGTACCTCATCTTCTACTAACCAAGACTCAACTAAACTCAATCCACTTAATTCGTGTTGATGTTCTAATGTTGAATTGTTTTGATTACCTTTTGTAAGATACATTTGCGAGGCTTTTAAGACAGTATCTTTTGAAAAATATATATAATACTCATCTTCACCGTTATTGCGATATATCGGCTTGTTAGGGATCAACAAAGCTCCCATTAATATCTTTTTATCTTTAGATATTTCAGCTAATTTAATTTCCTCACTTTTTAATGCTATGAAATCTTCTTCTATTGCTGGACTTTCAACTATTGATATTGCGTCAATACCACTTAGCTCTTGTGTTTCGTCTAATACTAATTCGACTATTTTCATATTTTATATAACGTTTTAAATTTAATATTTTGCATTTATATAGTAGCACCCTCTACAATATTACGCTCTAATCCTTGTGCTGTTGTAACGTCATTACTAACAACGTATGCTCGTGTCGGTGCTTGTCCTCCTATAGCTTCAGCTAATTGACTAGCTCCACCTTGACCTACTACATTAAATGCAGGGGGTGCTGAGGCTGGTGTTATAGCTGCTGGTGTAGATACAGATCCTCCTCCCCCAGCTCCAGCTTGAGTTGCAGCACTTTTTGTTGCACTAACTGCAGATTTTACAGCACTTAATACACTTGCACCAGTAGCTATTGCTGTTAATATAAATGGTATGTTAAATGGTGGTGGAGCAGTATTAGCAGCTTTTGCTACTGAACTACTTGTTTCTGTAGATGCTTCAGCAGCGTTAACTTTAGCTTTGGTTATTGCAGTTTTACCAGCTAGTATTTGTTCTTTAGCATTCATTACAAACTCTTTTGCTAACATCAACTGTTTAGCTAGTAATAGAGCTTTACCAAGTTTTGTTTCCTCACCTGCTAAAGCTACAGCATTATCAAATGTTGCCTGTTGTTGAGCTTTCTTTTGATCTTCAATTTCTTTTAATGCTTCAGCTTGTGCTTGAGCTTCATCTATTTTTACTTGTTTACGTTCAGCATCAGTCTCATCAAACTCTGCTTGTTTTTCTTTTCGTTTCGCTTCTTTAGCAGCTTCTAAATCATCTGTTGCAATTCCTGCCAATATCGCTTTATCTATAAGCTCTTGATAATACTCATCTATTTTCTGTAATTCTAATGCTCTTGCATCTGCTTCCTCAACAGCTTCTGCATCTCTTATGTTCTTTTTTAATGTAGCTAATTCTGTTTCTTTAGCTTTTACAGCAGCAGCTTCTTCTGTGTTTGCAGCTATAATCTGACTTGTAACTTCTTTTTGTCTTGTAAGTCTCTGAGTTTCTAACTGTACTAAATTAGCTTTTAACTGAGCTTCCTCATCTAGATCTTCTTTTGTTGATTTAGATAATGAATTTTCTAATACTTTTGAATCGTATCGCATTTTCGCTGCAGCAATCTCTTTATTTGTAATATCTTCTTCCAATTTACCAGCTTCCTCTAAAAACTGTATGCGTTGTTGTGTCGTGTAATTTTCTTTATCTATTGCTTTCTCTAATAAATCAGCTCTATCTCTATCTGACTTCGCTCTTGCTACTACTAAATCTCTTTCAACTTTATCAGCCTTAGCTCTCATATCTGCCAACTGACCTGCTTTTTTTATTTCTTTTGCAGTTTCTTCTCCAAAGTTTTTTATACCATTAGTAGCTTCTGTGATATTTACAGTCATTTCTACAAATGAAGCAGTTGCTCCAGCAAAATCACCTTTTATTAATTTAGCCATAGCTTTACCTGCATTGAATATACCCATTCCAAAGTCTGCTAGTATGTCTGTTACATTACCTACTATAACACCAATCTTTGTCATAATTTTAGCAAACTTATTCTGTCCCTCCTCTGAGCTTGTAAATGCAGCTTTTAATGAAGTAAGTAATAATACAAAAGCACCAATACCAGTTGCAACTAAAGCAACTCTCATTAATTTAAATCCTTTTGTAGCTCCCCCTAAACCTTGTGTTAATCCTTGAAAGCCAGATATAGCACCACCTAATTGACCATCTACCACACCTAATACACCTGAGTAATCAGCCATATTTTTTTCAGCAGTCTTTAAATTATCGTTAGCTTTTTTACGTTCCTTATTTAAAACTGTATGAGCTTTTTTCTCAAGACCTAATTCTTTTCTAGTTTCAGCTATTTTCTTGTTAATATCAATACGTCTGTTTGCGTCTTTTTTAGATGTTTTCTCTAATTGATTCTCATATTTTAAAAGATCCTTTTCTAACTGTAGTATAACATTATCCTGTATCTCTAGCTGTTCATTGACTTGTTCTAACGCTTTTGTTGCATCTTTTACGTTAGCATCAATTATTAAAGTTTTAGTTATTGGCATAGCTTAATTCTTTTTTAATTTGTTTAATACCCTCTTTGATCGTTTCAGGTAGTTTATTCTTACCTGTCGCTATACGGATGTTTTCCGTTTCACCGTTTGTATATTTTAATAATTCTAATATATTTTTTATCATAATCTTATTTTAAGAACCACTACATTGTTTAGGCCATTCTCCTGTTCCATTTTCAAACTCTGATTGCCACCAACCCTCTAATAATAAAGATGGTGCAGTAGGAGTATAATTTATTTTATTCCAATAATCATATTTGCTTCCTGTTCCTCCATATCCATATCTACCTGTAGGTGCATAAATAGTTAATTCTTTATTAGCGTATAATTTGCCTATCGTTTGTGTGCCGTTTTGAGAGCCAAAGGTTATTGAAGCTGAATCTGAATATACAGTTACTAATGTTCTATTTGAATTAGTTGGGCAAGGGGTTCCAGTTAAGCTATAATATAATGTTAAAGTAAAACTATCTGCCTCTAATTCATTTAATATTTCTAAACTGCTTTTGCCTGTTATAAGATTTGTTTGTAAAGTGTTTAAAGTATAATCTTGATTATTAATAGTAACCTTGTCGTTCATTTTAATATTTTTAATAATATTTAAAGGAAGATTTGCATCTATTTTTATTAATCTTCTTTTACCATTAAAAATGTCTTGTATATAATTAAAATAATTTTTCTCAAATAATGTATCTGTAAAATCATCATCTACCGGATTTGATTGAGAGCCGTATTCGTTTGATTCAGGAAAGAAATTAATATTAATCTTGCTAACTGCTGATGATGTGCTTAAACTATTGCTCGGTATATAATAAGTATCTAATTCACTTACAGATCCTGAATTGCCTGATAAATTATTTAAAAATCCTATTGAGGTTGTTCCGCTACCTGTTTGTTGTATAGGATAAAATAATAAAGGTTTACCTATATAAGCATCTTGATTATCATCAACAAAATAACCATATTGTATTGTAGTTCTGTTATTTGGAAATGAAACATTTGATGCTACATCTATTAATCTTTCAAACTGCATATGCTCAAAAGGTATAGCAACTTTATAAGTAGGATTAGGACCCGTAAAATTATTTCCTATTGCTTCATTTCCTATAAATGATTCTGCTCCCCATTTTTTACCGATTAATTGTTCGTATTGTAAAGCAAGTAAAGTTCCTGTTCCCTCATAACCAAAATCTATTTCTTTATATGGCAAAGCTACGTTTACTTGGCTTTTATTAGTGTTTACATATTCGCTTATATCATAAGTAGTTCCATCTGCATAAAACTCTGATAATCTTTGAACTTTTATTTTACCATAGTCAGTGTCTTGAGCATTACTAACATAATAAGCAGTAAGATTAAACATCTTAAATATGCCTGTCAAAAAATCTAAAATTTTAATATCAGGGATTTGTTGTTGTATTATAAATTCAAACGTTGCAGAGGCATCGAAACCTCCTGTTGGTGCTAATATATATTGATTTGTCCAAGGTGTGCCATTAAAAATACCTGCTAAATTCCAAGTAATACTTGAAAAAGTAATTAAAGATTCTACTTCAATAGTAATTGTATAAGAACCTTCATCCATAGGATTTGGAAAATCTGTTCTATCAAATGTAGAATTTCCTGTTTGGTTAGTAAACGTAGCCCAAACAATACCATTTCTATTAATAATAACATTATAAGGAGATGGATTAGAACCTGCTACAACTATATCTAATTCAGTTTGTACTGTTGGCAAAGAAGTATTAGGACAAGCAGTTCCACCATAAGGATTACAAGAATTATAAACTTCTAAAGCTGAACCACCTAACATTGTAGTTTCAGTTTGTGATGAAATAGGAAAACCTGTTACCTCGGTCGGATAAAATGTCACCTGTGATGCAGGTTGTACATCTCCTTTTTTTCGATGGAGCCATAAATAAAGATTATAAAACTCTGAATTATTTGTATTAAAAAAATCATCAGTAAAATCAATATCATAAGTGCTTTGTATAGCTTCTATAACTTCATAAACTCTAATAGCATATTTTAAATCTTCCCAATAAACTCCGTGTCTATGTCCTCCACCTCCACTATTTGGATAATATAAATTTCCATCATTTTTTCCTTGATATGTTTGTGAATCATAATATAATCTTGAAAAATTAAATTCTCCCCTTCTTTCTCCTGATGTTATTAATGGGCATAATATAGGTCCTGAGGAGGCTTGTAACCTTGCTTTTATATTTGTTGCATCGTAATCTAAACTATATTGATTTAAAGTGCTTAAGGCTGCTAATTTATCATCTCTTAGAACATCTTTTAAGTTTACTGTCTTTCCAAAGAATGTTATTTTATAAGCATAAATTTGATTATTTTTTAATTCTGTTCCTGTTAATGTTACATAACCTTCTTGAAATGTAATGTTATTTAATTCAATCAATGCCTCTACTTTATCTCTTGCATCAAAACCATCAACAATATCATAATTGTAATAATGTTGGAATAATATATTATTTGTTTTAGAAGCTGGTATAGTAAATGTTTGAGTAAACTCTGTAAATATCTTTGCAGGGTCTTTTATGTTTTGAATAGATTGATTAAAAGAAACCTGTTCATCTTTAAACAAATCTACTCTTTGATTATTTACATATAATTGTAGTTTCTGCATTATCTAATATTATTTATATAATCAAAACTCATATCGAAATCAAATGTGTAATCAATTAATCTTTCATTAACAGATGTTTTTTGTATCATACTACTCTTTTTAACATTTACAGGAATAACTTGAGTAGATAAAGGATTAATAGGATCTAATCTTGTTAACCAAACTTGCTCAGATAATAATAATTGTTCAAACCATTGATTTGCCCATTCAGGATAATAGCCAGAACTTAAAGATATACTTGTGTTAGCTATCGTATTAAAAACTTGTTTAGTGTGAGTAAAAACATCATAAGAAGTTCCGTTTATAATATTTCTTTGAAACTGCTCTTGCCTTTTTGTTGTTGTGTTTACTGATTTTAAGAAAAACCATAAGTCTTGTAATGCACCAAATTTATTAACAAAAGTTATTTTATGACCTTGTCCATATTTTGTGCAATCAACTCTTACTATATTCATTTTAACTCCTGCAGGACTGCCTACAATATCTAAATCTGATGAGCCATAAGATTGATACCCCATTGTTTCATTAGCAATTATATAAGGAACTTGCCCTGAAACATCATAAGGTACATAGATATAAAAAATATCATTTATATTAATTGGATTTGGATTTTCTCCTAATAGCCAAGTTGGTCGAGAGCCAAAAGGAACAACAGGATTTGCTGCCTCCATAAAAGTTCCATAAGCATCGTAACCTATGTCATTTATTGCTTGAGTGCTTGCAGTAATACCACCTGAAACATTATAAGAATTAATTTCAGTTTCTATTGTTAATGTTTGAGCCGTATAACTTCCATCAAAAGTGATGTTTAAAAAATCTCTACATAATTCTGCTATTTCAAAAACTACTACTTGTGATGGTGCTGCTTCTTTTCTTAAAGTATATTTTAAAACCCCTCCTATTTTTATTGTGCATAAAGCATAAACTGAACTTGCTCCTGCTGATAATGATTTATATTGTGGACTTCGTAATGCTATTGCTGCCATAATTTTATTTTTCTCCGTATGTTAATTGTCGTTCTACATCTATTGCAAACTGTTCCAGTATTTCATCTGGTAGTCTCTTGAATGCCTGTTCAAATGGTTTAGTAAAAAACATAGTAGGCTTTATACCCTGTGCAAATATGCTTCTTTGTAACACAAAGGCCATACTTCTATAACTACCCTTTTTAAACTTACCCTCTTTATCTCTAAATCTTAAATTTTTACTTTGAGCCCAATTTCGTAACGGCTCTATAGGTGGCATTTTAGATCTGTAACTAAACTGACTACTAGGAGCTTTTTGTTTACCATTCTTTACGAGGCTAGGATTTGCACCTTTTACACCTTGATCCTGAAATATACCATAATCTTCCATTAGGAATTCTAACAGAAACGCATCCTTTTCAACAATAAGATCATAACTAATAGAATCATATAAAGCACCTTTACTCACGCCATCTTTTGTCAAGTTTGATCTTGACTGCTGAACTACATACTTTCCAAACTCATTTAGAGCTTTATTTAATTCTTTGTATTTATCTAACATATTTTTATATCATTATAAATCACTATATCCATTGTTGCAGTCCATCCTGCTAATTGGTTTTCAAATCTATCATAAAACGGCTCACAACTTACATCACCATCTAATTGGTACTTGTCTGTATATAACGTACCCATTCTTAATTTTTGTATCACCTTATTCAATACAGCTAGTTGTGTGTTTAAAATGTCCTGCTCATTATTGTTACCTGTAAATCTGTCAAACGTTTCTTGTTTCGACTGATCAACAATATCCATAGCTAAGATGCTTATATTAAACGTTAAAGTTTGTTCTTGTTGTAATACGTTGTTTACTATAATGTGAGCTAATGGAAAAATATCTTGTTTATTAAGATTAACGTCATATATGTCTCCAGTTGTTACTGTGTTACAATTTACGTCTGCTAATAATGTATCTTTAATCGTTTCGGTTAATTGATAAAAACCTCTTATTCCTTGTTGGCTCATTTTAAATGCTTT
>Ga0233432_10006175_pt1 | contig 10274 bp, 3 predicted proteins | sample SI_122_August201_6_FD_179870 | JGI IMG/M metagenome (GOLD analysis project Ga0233432, IMG submission 179870) | Seawater microbial communities from Saanich Inlet, British Columbia, Canada - SI_122_August2016_10_MG | ecosystem: Environmental > Aquatic > Marine > Inlet | place: Canada: British...
TTTACCTTCCCTAGGATTTTTCCAACCCCTGACGACACGGCGATTATCGAGGGTGATGCATTCACGGTGAGTGAGGTTGCTTCTGCGGCATTGTCAGGTGACGACAAAACAAATTTCTTCTTATCTCTATTTACCGATGATGTTGATGGTTACCTACTAGACAGATTCCTAAACGTGGCGTCGTGGTATAACGAGGATGACACGGTTTACTCCCCTTATCATAAGAGGATCATTAAAAATATCGTAGACATTAAATCCCTCAACAGATCTTATGGCGAGTTTAACTCAACATTCTTGGACCCGTTCATGATCGAGCAGTGGTTCCATGGATTCTATTCTGGAGAGTCTAGTTCGTGGTACGGCGAAGTTAATATCTCAGGCGGAACAGTTGCGGTCTCTGGCGGATTACCATGGGGTACCCAAAACTCGAAGAAGGATTTATTTGACCAGATCAAGGGAACGATTGATGGTAAGTTCAGTGACTATACCCTTTACTACTTAGACCTATCCAAGTACCACTCATCAAACAAGACCAGTAACGGAACCGTTGATGGTGGGGTTGCTGATCCGTCGGTATACCCAATAAGTGGCAACGCTAAACTGATTAAGAACCCTGAGGTTGATAATGATTTAGAGAATAAGATAAACCCGACATACCCAGAAGGGTACTTGAGTTTCACCAGTGAGACTGAGTTCCCAATGGATAACGTGGAGGCGCTGGACTCTTCTAATTACGATGTAACCATAACAAGGATCCATCGATTCTTTGAGGATGAGGATGAGTTGAATTGGGACTATAACCATATGATCATGCTTAAGGATGACAGCAAGTTCAATCAAGAAGGGTCATATCTTTCTTCTGAATTTGAATACTCGCATGATCAGTATACGAACCCTAATAACTCCCTTGAGAGGATTTCACAGAAGGTTAGTCTGGGCGAGAATGACGGCACAAGCGATCAACTCTTCCCTAACCCGAACGTGTCCTACAGGCAGAATGTAAAATACTCTAAGGTACATGACATTTGGGTTGACAATTATATAGACGAAAACTATAGCATCCTTACTAGGGATGATGGAAATGTTCAGTTTGAGTTGGACGTTAATGATGTCTCGGACAACATATACTGCGCTGTAACATATAAAAGTTCTAACTACCTGGAGTTAAACAACTATAATAAATTTATCGATAACTTTAACAACCAGCGGGATCTCAAATGGGTTACGTTAACTAGGGATAGGTTTGGGTTTATACAGAAACCTTCTGAATTCGATGGATACGAGGTTGACACGTCGGTTGTTGATGGGCACTATGTGTGGAAGAAATCCATCGGTGCTTCAACTGTATCAACGGCAGGGACATCAAAAGCAAGTAGTCTTATTCAGGGTTACCGCATAGGCGATGAGGACGAAGATGTAATAGAGGTAATTGACCTGAAAAGGAATAACAACTTCGAGGTATCGGTAGACGTGTACTTTGACGAAGAGGAGACAAAGGACAATATGGTTGCAGGACTCATCCTCCGTGGTGACTTCAACCTACTAGATGATAAACAGTACATGACTGATTATTACACTTTACTTCTTAATTTCCAAGGGGATAACATTACCTTGATAGGGAACCAGTTGGTAGAGAAGACATTTATTGACGGTGATGTTCTGGTATCGGTTTCTGACGAGAGTTCTCTTATCAAGCGTGGGGTATTTTACACCCTTAGGGTTAGCGTCATTAAGGACGAGATGAAGGTATATTTGAGTGAACGGGATAAGGAAGAGAAATTCTACTTCTCTTACAATTTCTCAGGCGGTATCAACAAGACTAACTTAGAGGATGTGGTAACAACCCTCCGTGGTGGGTTAGGGGTAAATGATACTGGGAAGGTTATGGATATTGGTGGCGACAGGATCGGGTTATTCTCTCGTGGTAATATGACATATTTCATGGACTTTCAGTTGAAGGCATTTGAGTACGATACTATCTCCTTCGGGGATCCATTTGTCTACAAGAACTATGACGCAGTTATCTCTAGTCTCAGAGCGACATACGGGATTGATGGTGATTTCAAGAAGATGAGAAAGACCCCTAATGGATATGAATATATGCTATTAGGTAACACATTGTTTTCTAGGATCATAGATGGCACGTTCCAGCAACACTCTTTTATCGTGGATGACTTTGAGGTTATTGGGAACTATGTTTATTCCGTTGAGAGGAAAGAAGAGAGTTCACTAAAGGTGATCAATGCATATGAACGAATATTTAAGAGGAAAGTAGATTTTAATATAGATAGTAAGCAGTTTATAAATGAACCCGTCATATCATATTTGAATGATTTGAATGCGAGCGTGGTTTCAATCGTTAAGCAGGGGGATTCATTGTTTATAGAGACGAGCGCAGGTGTGCAGACTCCTCTCACATGGGATAGTATGGTTATGCCATGGGATTTTTACACAGAACCTTGGAATGTATACGGATAGGGATTAGACTATGGGAAAAAATAAAAAGAAATTGCGTGGGATGGATGTCAAGAGTCCGAATAAGTTTCCTACGATATTCAATGATGATATAGATATCCTTCAGTCGTTCATGGATTCTACTACTGCTTCTATGGAGGAGATGAAGACATTGGTGCGCTCTTTGCGCCAGAAGGTAGTCGAAGAGAGCAGTAGCAAGGTTACAGTTGACCAACTCGATGCTTTGAACAATAAGTTTTTGGACTTAGGGACAAAGATGCTAACGATAAAGAAAGAATCCCTTGTTATGCGAAAGAATATGAAGACTGGGAACAAGGTTGATACGAACGTAGAGGTTGTTGCTCGAAGGGCAAACGATGAACTAGATGTGGTCAAAGAAGAGTTAAGTCAGTTAAAGGGGGCAATGTTCTCTAACATTAACGAGATCAAAAAATCACAGAAGGATTCGATTAAAAAGGAGTTAGATGCGGTTGCGAAAGCGGTAACTGTTGCAGACGAACTCCCAGTTGAGCGTGAGGTAACGGTATCAGAATTGAATATCGAAGATAAGGTCGTTAAGCAAATCATGAAGCAACTTTTCAAGAACAATGAAGACATCGCTAGTCTCCAGAGACAGATTAACGAAAAGAACGCAGAGATTGAGGATTTAAGGGGAAAGTTAGATAACTTGGGGTAATATGTCGGAACCAGATTTAGATAAGATTGTAGACCCTTCCGTAGACGCCCCTGCGGAGTTTCCCGATCTATATAACGGTAACCTTGATACTATCCGAGAATATCTTTGTCAGGTAGCGTTGGAATATGCGGTAACGAATCAGAAGACCCTTAATAATGCTGATGAGATTGATGAGGTAAGGGCATTGGTATATTCAGAGGTTGCTAACATTACGTCTAGTAGCGTGATCGGCAACCCAGAGGACGGTACCTATACTGACGGATTATTTACTGACTTCCAAGCATCTACAACTATTGGCACCGCAATCGATAGGATCAATGAGGTTCTAAAGGCAATCTCTCCGGGAGCACCAGACGTACTGACTAGTCTGGAGGTACCTAATGGTACGGAAGGTCAACTATCATTCGGCGTTGATAATGAGATACTAGGGTATGAAAACTCTACGTTTAGTGTTAATAAATTGATCGATAATAGCGGGAACTGGAGAGGTATCCACACGAACACCAACATCTCTGGCGTGATAAACCCAGATGTTGTAGCAACAGATAACTATGTTGCTAATGCATTTATGAATGGTGACCAAGGCACCCTACAGTTAGTCCTGAATGATGTAGTCATCCATTCGTATGATCTTAGTGCAAACCCTGACTTTAATGGGAATAGCAAGAACTCTAATGGGTCCGGGTTCATCAACATGTCAAAGGTTAAGAATGTTGTTAATGAGGGGAGAGAGGTGGACGCTCTTAGATACCGTACATCGGAATGGAAGGTGAATGCCGACGACCTCCAGTTAGGTTATAATACGATTAGGGTCAAGCATGTAGGTTCTTGGGGCGAGATTGAGACCCCTAAGTATAAGATAATTGTGGATGGCGAGGTGATAACAACTACCTTTGCTGGAGCATCGGTATCTGGGTTTTCTGGGACGGGATCTAAGAAGGTATCTGGGATTGAGTATTTCACTGGGGGAACATATACCTACGGTATCGATATATCCAATGCATATAGGAATACATTCTCAACTAATCCTATATTTCTAAATGGGACGAATATTCAGACCTCTAACATAGATTATGTTAATCTAGACACTGGGTCTAGTGAGGATGAGTTGAAGGTTGTAAATGTGTCAGAGGCGATCACGATTATCCCACAAACGAATGACCTAATCGCTGGAGGAAGTGCTACCACTAACGTATTGCCATCTAGGACGGTCCAGACTGAGGTCTTATCATCGAACACATCCCTCACCCAGTTATTGATTGATTCTAGTACCACTGAGGGCGGTAAACTCGTAGAAGAGTTTTATGACGAGAAGTTTAGGATAGTCCCACTGTCAGGGTCAGATGTCTTAAATGTCAATTATGATGAAACTGGCGGTTCCGATTTTACATGGGATAGTACCGTAGATCTTAATAGTAATGATGGATTGATGGTGTTTAACCGTAAATTATCATACCCGTCCAAGACGGGGGGTTCAGGGGTAACGAATGGTAACTTTGGAGCATTGACCAATGCGCCAACAAATCCTGATTATTCTGGCACTACGGGGGATAGGAGTTACTATCGATTCTTTAGTTTTAAACCCACCTCTAGGGTACAAAAGTTTGTCGCTTTGATGGACTTTACTAATACGATATTTGTACCAGAAACCTCGTCTCTATCAGGAAATAATGTCCACGTCGAGTTCTTAGTCCCCAATGTGACAACTATACTCAGTCAGGTTGGATTTAAGGATGCTTATGTAGATTATGACAATGACGAGACCGTCGGACTTTTCTTTGAGTCGCTAATTAACGACACTATTTACGAGAATAATCCAGCGGCAAGGGGGTACCAGTTAGGCAGAAAGGATACCCTCCCTGCAAACGATGTCGTTGTGATTAGGATTACTGCTTCTTCGTCTTGGGTAGGGTCAATTGACAGGATTGAATTAGTTCCACTTACTTAGTACCAAATTGTTATAAATACAATTGATTAAATAGGTAAACTTTAGGAACCCCGATATGTCACTGTCAGATAGATCTCTAGCATCGCAAGCGTTTAAGTTATCACAGAGATTATCGCATACTGCCAACAACAGAGACTTTTACAATGAAGGCGAAGAGTCCAGTTACGTAGTATTCGCTAAGGATATCTGGGCAAATAATATCGATCCTGACCCAACTGTATCAGAAAGTGCTGGCATAGTAACAAATGTCACTCTACGTCTGCAAAATGTATTTACTGCTGGGCAGGCAAATCCTAATTCATACCTTACTATGTTTTACTGGGACGAACAGTCCGCCGCAACTCAGACTGCTCTTGCTGGAAAGATTAACCCAAGAACAGGCACTTTATACTCTGCAACAGCAGGGGAAACTGCGGGCAATGGTAATGGACAGAGGGTTGGTCATATCATCCCATATGTTCTTAATGAATTTAAGGCGACAGAAGGCGGGTACAAACCTGTCATCACTAAAAGCGATCAGGTAACTACTATTGCGTCAGGGCACCCCTCAGATTGGTTCCTAGACACGTTTGCTGGGGTTGTAGTACACGAGATAGATTCTTCTTCAGACTTCATGATCCTTAATGGTGGCGGGGATGAACTTGCCAAGATGGAATGTTTTATCTATACGGGATTATTCCTTACAGAAGCACTCGGGATTAGCGGATCAGGCGGAGGGTCAGGTGTACCGTCAAATGTTACTGATCTAATAGATGCGCTCCAAACACAGGTAGATTCGATTAATGTTCAGGTCACTGCCATCTCTGGTGACGTAACTACCCTAGAGCAAAACTTCAATCTACTAGAGACTAATGTAGAAACTATCTCTGCTGACTTAGATGCGCTAGAGGTTACCGTAGGTGGTATTCAAACCGATGTATCACAGGTAACTACGGATGTATCCGGTATCTCCGGAGATGTTAATACCCTACAGGGTCAATTCAGTACTGTAGATACAAATGTTACTAACTTATCCGCATCATTAGTTAACTACCCTACCCTTGCTGGGGAGAATACATTTACAGGTGATAGCACCATCTTTACAGGCGACGTAACCGTTCAGGGCACGTTCACTACGGCAGGTAGTGCATTTATTGTAGATGCTCAAAATGCGACCGTTACTGGAGCACTGTTAACACTCAATAAGGGCGAGGTAGGGTCTGGCGTAACCCAAGGCGAAGCGGGTATTATCATTGACCGTGGTACTGCGGTTGACGGAGACTACAAGATCGTCTACGATGAAAATAGAGATAGTCTGGTTATCGGACTTAGTGGTGAAACGGATATCGTAGCAACGAGGACCACTGACCCTGTACAGGGCGGTGTTCTTGTCATCGGGGATTCTGATGGTAAGAACTTTAAGCAGGACTCTAGTATCGCTTGGGATGGCGAGACCCTTAATGTTGCGGGTGGACTTACACTATCAGAGAGTGGTTCTGGTGCTAATTCAGTTGTAACTAGGGATGAGGTAGAGAGTATGATCGGCACGCTTGGTGTCGGTGATGTAACCAGTGCTCAGTTAAGTGCTATCTCGGCATCTCTAGATTCTAGGATCGATGTATTAGAAAATTCTGAAAGTCTCACCCAGTCTGACATTGTTGGGATTACAGCGGCACTGGACGATAGGATTACTGACCTTGAGGATGGTATTACAAGCATCGTCGGTGCTTCAGGGAACGTTATCGGTCCAGCAGAGGATGGCACATACGAAGATGGATTGTTTACGGAGTTCACGACTACGACCCCAGTTGGTCATGCAATAGATAAGATTAATGAGATATTGAAAGCGATTGCCCCTCCTTCCCCAGATGCCTTCGCCAGCATTTCATTCACAACGGGAGCAGGCGAGAATGGTAATTTATCCTTTGGTCCTACAAACTTAGTGCTCAGTGATTACGAGGAGGTTCCCTCTAAAGGCGTCGGTAGTGCATTTACAACGACCGGAACGGAGAAGGGTATTTATCCTTATTCTGGAAATGTCACAGGCGTACTTAATCCGGGTTCTGCTGACCCCAATGGTGCATTCCCTGCAAATTCTTTTGCGGATGGGGATAAAGGGACTTTGGAATTATGGGTGAATGGTTCTCAGATCGGTGCGGTTGATGTAGATTTAAGTACGCATACTGTCGGTGTTGACGGTGCGAGTATAGTGAATGCTAATGGGACGGGGTTCATTAGTATCTCTGACGCCACAGCGATTACGCTTGAAGGTAATGGTGGTAGTGTGGAGATTGATGCCATTAAGTATAGGACCGCTCAATGGAGGGTTAACTATCAGGATTGGCGTAAGGGTTATAATGTTGTATACGTTGTACACCGTGTAGATGGCACCCCAAGGACATCAAATGTTTATGAGTTTGTCCTTGATGACGATACTACCCCTCTAAGTTTTACTGGCGGTTCTTTGGGGACCCCAAGTATGGGCACAAGTAAGTGGTTATCCGGTGTGCAATACTATACTGGTGGGAATATAAGTTACACTGTAACTGTTAATAATGCGTATAGAAATACATATGTAAACGCAACAGACCCTTTCTCAGTTGGCGGGACGAATGTCTCCCAGCAAAATATTGTATTGGAGGGCATCGGCGGATCTGACCATACTAAAACATTTGTCATTAACACAACTATGGTTATATACGCAAGTTCTTCGCAACGCTTGTTTAACGAGGATGTAGGTGTCGCTGTGAGCGCAAAGAGGACCGTTCAAGCAGACGCAATATCTACCCCGGAACTGAACTCAGGTGAGAAGTTTCTTATAGACGCAGTAGGGCAAACCTCTGATGACCTCAATGAGTATTTCGATGACGAAACTTATCGTATGTATGCGGTTGATAGTTTGGCAAATACGAATTATGGCGGACCATCTTCTCCATCTTCCGATTATGAGTGGGTTTCTACTCATGCTCTAGATGCTCTCCCTGTCGGTTATGACGGGGGACTACTTGTTTTTAACGGCAAGTTAAGGTACCCTAACAACACCGACGACGGTATCTCAAATGGTAATTTTACCGCTATCACTCAACCTAATCTATCCACTCTTGATTATTCGGGTATCACTGGTGTGAAGTATTACTATAGATACTTTTACCTAGGGGATAACATTCAAAACTTCGGTATCCGTGTTCTCCAAGACGGCGTTAACTTCATAACGAGCGCTGCTAGTTTTAGTGCCAGCAGTCACACAAAAATGGAGATCTTGGCGCCGAACACGACAACAAATTCTGGGGGTACGCCTGAGTGGAAGGATGCTTATAGAAACTATGAGGGGGTTAGCGATATTGGTATGTTCCAAGAGAACTTACAATCTAAACTCCCGAGTGCGCAATATAGGGGGTACACGTTAGGTAGTAAGAGTACCACTTCATCTGGAGGTGTGATACTAGTTAAGTTCACGGTACCAAGTCTTTGGTCTGGTACAATCGACAGTATTAGCGTTTTTAAAGTTACTACATAATGAGTGTATCGGATCAGACTAAAAGTGCTATAGCGTTCAACCTTACCCAAAAAAAGACACATACTTATCAGGGAAGGGAATACTATAACGAGTCCGAGTATTCGTCGTACTTAGTCAGTGCGAGCGAGATCTTTGCTAATAGTATTAATCCTGATCCATTAGATGCGAGCAATACCGGGATAGTCAAGAAGGTAACTTTAAACCTTTACAACATATATAACCCAACTGGGGAATACAATGCTTACGAAGCAAGGATCTCTGCCTTAGATGCATTAGCACTGGACGGATTCTCTAACCCACGCCTCGGTCTCCCTTTTTCCGACAACCAGAGGGTAGGGTTTGTTATCCCAGATTCTTACGGTGAGGATTTTAGACCTATCCTTAGAGATAAGGACAATACAATTATACCTAGTGGTTCACTCTCTGACTGGTTTATTGATTTCTTTGCTGGGATTATAACCCATGAGACGGATGGTCCTTATCTTAATCTTAACGGCAGTGACCCTGCGGATGACGGATTAGCAACACTTGAATGTTATATTTACATCGGTTCTTTTGTAAGTGACGTACTTTCAATATCAGGGAGCAACCTTTACCTACAAGACCTGATCAATGGTCTTAGATCTGACTTGGATAGCATTAGTGGTGCTTCCCCTTGGCAGAAGTTTGATAGTGGAATATTCTATGACGGGGCAGTAAGCGGTTCCTCTTTCCAAGCAAACAACTTCTATGGTGGGAATTATTATGGGAATGGTGCGGGATTAACAAATGTAGTTGACGCTATCGTAAGGGCAAACCTTGTATCGGTCAGTGGTTCACTATACCAAGATATAGAAGGTGTAGAGACAACGGTTGCAGGGATCAGTGCTTACCTTCTAGATCAAATATCTCAAGCACAGGGTGAGGTATCTACCGCTCTATTAGCGTCCGTATCCGGAGCATTAGAAACACAGATAAATACGAAGTTAGATACATCTGTTTTTGTTTCTCTTTCTGGCGACCTTCAAAATCAAATTAACAGCATAGAGGGGGAGGTAACCACAGCACAGTTAACTGCAATCTCCGCTGGTTTAGATTCTAGGATAGATGACAAGTTAAGCACATCAACATTCCAAGCGCTAAGTGGTTATCCTTGGGATATCAATGGTAATACTATTACATACACTGGCGACATTATAGGAGGATCATTCTTTGGTGACGGGTCAGGACTAACTGGCGTCACAGGCATAGGTATACAAGGACCGCAAGGCATTAGCGGTATTCAGGGGATACAAGGTATCCAAGGTATCAGCGGATTAAGTATTATTGGTCCTCAGGGCGTCAGCGGTACCCCAGGAACGGACGGTACAGATGGTGCTAGTTATGTGCCAAGTGCTATTGGTGCCACGTCCGGTATATCCGCATTTTATGGTGAGTCAGAGAACTTTGGATACTTAGATAGAGATGCGGGGTTACTTTATTTCAAGACCTCCGATTCGTATGGTAACTTCTGGTCACCTGGGGTTCCTTTCGGAAAGGGAGATCAGGGAGATGCAGGTTTAGACGGGCAGGACGCAGACTTTCTAAATGTAAACAGTAATATTGTACCAACACTCACTAACACATTTAGTATCGGAACCTCTGCATCATCTTTTAAATCTATCTACTTAGATACAATAACCCTATCTGGTTCTAATGAA